>Ga0065721_10053087_pt1 | contig 10554 bp, 12 predicted proteins | sample Mesricmetagenome_FD_59108 | JGI IMG/M metagenome (GOLD analysis project Ga0065721, IMG submission 59108) | Mesophilic microbial community from rice straw/compost enrichment Sample: eDNA_1 v2 (version 2) | ecosystem: Engineered > Solid waste > Grass > Composting > Bioreactor | place: USA: Davis... | reverse complement strand
GAGATCGTTTGAGTCGGCAGTGCTTTGCCAGAATCCACCGTTTGCTGCGTCATAAAACTTCTGCAACATCGCTTCGGCTAAGGTGACGGCGAAGGTCAGGTGCTGTGCATCGAGTGTGGCTTCGTAAAGATGAATTACGCCATCGAGCAGGAACGCATAACCTTCGAGTAACTGGACCTGGTCGCGTTCGCCATCGCGCCAGCGGTGGAACAGGGTATTGCTGTTCGCATCCCAGAGTTTAGTGCGAAGAAACATCAGATTGCGTTCGGCCGCAGTGGTGAATCTGGGTTCGCTCAGGATGACTCCAGCGCGCGCAAAGGCGCCAAGCGTCAGTCCGTTCCACGAGGCGAGAACTTTGTCGTCGCGATGTGGGCGAATTCGTTGGGCGCGAACTTCCTTCATTTTGTGAACAGCGGAAGCGAGAAGCGGTTGATCGGCTTCCGGTGCGTTCGGTTCCACGATGCTTAAGACGTTTTGACCTGGTAGCGGTTGCGGATGGCTGTGATCAATGAAGTTGCCTTCCTTGGTGATGCCGAAATAACGAGCGGCAACATTGAATTCATCCGGCGACAACAGTTTTGCGAGTTCGTTGTGCGTCCAGCAGTAGAATTTCCCTTCGTGCCCTTCGCTGTCCGCATCTTCTGCGGAGTAAAATCCGCCTTCGGGATGCGTCATGTCGTTGAGCACGTAATCGAGAATATCGCGCACCACATGCGCGTAACGGAGTTCACCGCTCACGAGATAGGCATCGAGATAAAGCTGTGCGAGTTGGGCGTTGTCATAGAGCATTTTTTCAAAATGTGGCACGAGCCAATGCGCATCCACGGCGTAACGCGCGAAACCGCCGCCGAGATGATCGTGAATGCCACCGGAAGCCATACGATCGCACGTGTGCAGCACCATGCGAATCGCTTCCGCATCGCCAAACCGTTTGGCGTAGCGCAGCAACAACAACGGCATACTTGGCTGCGGAAACTTCGGCGCACTACCAAATCCGCCGTTTTGCGGATCGAATGCCTGCATGAACAGCCGTGCTGCCTGACGAATGATTTCCGGTGAAAACGTGTCGCGCTCTTCCTGTTTTTGGCTGGTGACCAATTCCAGTTGCGCGTGAATTTCCTCGGCGGATGCGACGATTTCCGCGCCGCGTTCGCGCCAGACGGCAGCAATCTGTTGCAGCACGGAAAGAAAACTGCCGCGACCGTAGCGATTATCGGGTGGGAAGTAGGTTCCACCGAAGAAAGGTTTTCGGTCGGGGGTCAGGAAAACGTTCAACGGCCAACCGCCGCTGCCGGTCGTGCTTTGAACGAACGTCATGTAAATTTTATCCACATCCGGACGTTCTTCGCGGTCCACTTTGATGCTGATGAAATGTTCGCGGAGGAACGCGCCGATGTTTTCATCCTCGAACGATTCGCGTTCCATCACGTGACACCAATGGCAGGTGGAGTAGCCGATGCTGAGAAAGATCGGTTTGTTTTCCGCCTGCGCTTTGGCGAAGGCCGCCGCGCCCCAGGGAAACCAATCGACGGGATTATGCGCGTGTTGCAGGAGGTAAGGGGACTTTTCCTGCGCGAGACGATTCGTATGTTTTGGTGCTGAAACGGTGCTGCTCACGCCGCAACTTAATTGCAAGCGGCGGTTCAGCAAAAGCAATTCTCGCCCGGTGCGAGAACTCGCATTATCCTGCCGCCGTGTTGGCTGTGCCAAAATGGAAACCTGAAACGGTCGTCTGGCTGGTGCTGGGCGTGTTTGTTTTTGTCGGCGTAGGCAGTTTGCTCGGCATGTTGTTGCGTGGCGATGCAGCTCCGGAGAGCGCGCCGTCTGTTCTGCGCATTCTCGTCAGTGCCGCAACTTTTCAAATCGGCGCGTTGGCTTTGACGTGGCGATTTCTGATAAAGAACGAAACCGATTGGGCGAGCGGATTCGGTTTGCGCGTTCAAGCAGGGAAAGCGATTTGGCTCGGCGCGCTGGCGGTGCTGTTATTTTTGCCGGTGGGTTGGTCGCTGCAAATGCTATGCGTGAAAGTGTTGCAAACGATGGGAATTGAACCGGCGGAACAACTCGCGCTCGTTGCGCTGCGCAACTCAGGTTCCGCGGCGCAGATTATCGCATTGGGAATCGTCACCATCATTCTCGCGCCGGTGGCGGAGGAAATATTATTTCGCGGCGTGCTATATTCCGCTATTGCGCAATACGGACATCGGCAGATTGGCGTCTGGATGTCGTCGGTGATATTTGCGCTCATCCACGCGAACGTTGCCATTTTCATTCCGCTACTGGCCCTCGCATTGTTGTTGGTCTGGCTTTATGAAAGAACCGGTAATCTGCTCGCGCCCATCACTGCGCACGCCGTTTTTAATGCGATCAATTTCATCATGTTTTTCATTGTCGATCCGAGGCGGTCGCCGACTGAGATATGAACGAGTTTGAACTGATCAGCCGCCTGACGCAGTCCTTGCCGACGAACAATTCCGTGGTGGTCGGAGCAGGGGACGATTGCGCGGTGCTGGAATGCGGCAGTCCGAACCAGCAACTGTTATTCAAAACAGACGCCATCGTGGAGGGCATTCATTTCACCCGTGAGACGCCACCGGAGAAGGTTGGTCGCAAGGCTTTGGGCCGATGCTTGAGTGACATTGCGGCGATGGCAGGAACGCCCAGCGCGGCGTTGATTACGATTGCGTTGCCGAAAGACTATTCCGTGGACTACGTGGAAAAGCTCTACGCCGGAATCAATGCCTTGGCTCGCGACACGAATGTCGCAATCAGTGGCGGCGAGACGACGACGAATCCGGATCGAGTAATGATTTCCATCGCGCTGATTGGTTACGTTCCGCGGGGCAAAGCGGTGTTGCGCAGAGGCGCGCAGGTCGGCGATGCGATTTTTGTTTCCGGCGAATTGGGTGGTTCTATCAGCGGTAAACATCTGGATTTTACGCCACGTCTGGCGGAAGCGCGTTGGCTTGCGGAGAGTTTTTCGATTCACGCGATGATGGATGTGAGCGACGGATTGGCCGGTGACTTGCGCCACATTTTGAAAGCGAGTCGGGTTGGAGCTGAACTGCTGAAAAGTGCCGTGCCGATCAGTCAAGCGGCGAAGGAGATTGCGAGGCGTGGTGACGCAGCGAAACCCGCATTCGTCGCGGCGCTGACGGATGGAGAAGATTTTGAATTGCTGTTCACGGTCGCGAGCAAAGATGCCGTGCGACTGTTGGATGGTTGGAAGGCTGCGTTTCCGGAGGTGAAGCTCAGTTGTATTGGAAAAATTATCGCTGAGGAAGGCATTCGGTTACGCGATCAAACCGGAGTGCGTCCGCTTACTGCGCATGGCTACGTTCATTTCTCATAGTCCGGCGGAGACGGAATCGCTCGGGGAGCAATGGGGTCGTGAAGCGCAACGCGGCCTGGTCATCGCGCTCAGCGGCGATTTGGGCGCGGGTAAAACGCAACTCGTGCGTGGATTGGCGCGAGGACTTGGCGTCGCGACGCGCGTGCATTCGCCGACGTTCACGTTGGTGAATGAATACGGCGGCGGGCGACTGAAATTGTTTCATCTCGATCTCTATCGCCTCGAAACGACGGAGCAACTTCACAGTGCCGGCATCGAAGAGTTTTTGCAGCCTGATGGCGTCGCGGTGATTGAATGGGCGGAACGATTGGAAGGCGGAGACTGGAAGATAGAAGATGGAAGAACCAGAAAAGTATACATCGAAGTCTTGAGCGAAACGGAGCGGCGAATTGTTTATGAAGATTTTGGCGTTTGATTTCAGTTCTCCGCAACGCAGTGTCGCCGTCTGGAATGGTTCGGCCATCGCCAGCGAAATCGTGGACGTATCGCCGGGACGCGACATGAAACCGTTGGCGCTAATCGAACGCGCTTTAACTGACGCCGGGTTGCCGCGCGAAGCGATTGATTGCATCGCCGTGGGACTCGGGCCGGGATCTTATACGGGTATTCGCGTGGCGCTTTCATTGGCGCAAGGCTGGCAATTGGCAGCCGGAGTGAAACTCATCGGAATGAGCAGCGCCGCAGCGATTGCATCACAAGCTGCCGCGAGCGGTGTTGATGCGAGCTTCAATGTGGTGGTGGATGCGCAGCGTGGGGAATTTTACGTGGCACGTTACGTTGCAGAAGATGGCGACGCGCGAGAAACCGAAGCGTTACGATTGATGACCGCAGCGGACGTACGCGAATTGAAACAGCGAGGTGAATTACTGGTCGGACCGGAAGTGACGCGTTGGTTTCCGCAAGGCAGACCGGCTTTCCCTTCGGCGGTGGCGATTGCGAAGTGGGCGCGCGGACAAACGGATTTTGTTCCGGGCGAAACGTTGGAGCCGATTTATCTGCGACAAACGGAATTCGTCAAAGCACCGCCGCCGCGGAAAGTATCCTTCACGGATTAAGCCGGGCGATTGTTCAAATCGCCCGCCGTCTTCAGTCGTCGGCGTTCGCGCAGGAATTCGATGATGCCTGGCAACACCGACAGGATGATGATGACGAGAATTACGGCGGAGAAATTCTTCTTCACCATTTCCAGGTTGCCGAAGAAATAGCCAGCCGGTAGCAACAGCCCGATCCAGAGTAGCGCGCCCGTGACGTTATAGACCATGAAGCGGCGATAGGTCATCGCGCCGATGCCAGCGACGAACGGAGCGAACGTGCGAACGATGGGAACGAAGCGAGCGATGATGATCGTTTTGCCGCCGTAACGTTCGTAGAATTCGTGAGTTTTTTGAAGATGCTTGGGCTTTATCAGGCGTGGATATTTTTCGGAAAGTTTCTTGCCGAAAAACTTCCCGATTCCGTAATTCGCCGAATCACCCAGGATGGCGGCTGCAATCAACGCGACGAACAGAATCCAGAAATTAAGTCCGTCGGGTCGAGCTGCCAGAGCACCAACAGCGAAGAGAAGTGAGTCGCCCGGCAAGAACGGCGTCACCACCAATCCGGTTTCGCAGAAGATAATCAGGAAGAGGATCACGTAGAGCCACGGACCGTATTGAGCGACGAGGTCATCCAGGTGCTTGCTCATGTGCAGCACGATGTCGATGAACTTCTTCAGAATCTCCATGATGATTCGATGGCAGCAGCGTTTGATGACGGACGCATCCGATTACGGACCGAGTCAGTAATACGTCAGAGCTTCAGCGGCGTGCTGGAGCGTTCGTTGCTCCCGGGGCAGCGGCAGCCTGACCGACAATGATGCCGTGCTTGGCGAGGATCGGCGCGTAATCGGGATGAGTCTTACCGTAATCCGCCAGTTTCTGGGCGGCGCCTTGAAGGACGCGAAGTTGTTGTTCGAAGGAGGTGCCTTGTTTTTCCAGGTTCGCCATGAACTGTGCGACCTGCGTGGCCTGCGGTTGAATCTGTTTGGCCAAGCCGTTGTTGAATTTGGCTTCGCGCCAGAAGAATAGACTGACAGCAACCACTACGACCAGCAGGACCAGACGGAGCGTGTGAGTTTGCGACTCCAAGGCAGCGCACGTGGCTTTCAACTCCTGCAACTCCGACGCCGGCGTTGCGGCAGGTATGGTCGGAGCCGGAGCTGATTCAGATGACGATGGGAGATTCGTAAGATCGCTCATAAAAAATTATCGTTTGGCAGGAGCCGGGTTGGTCGCGGGTTTGGCAGCTTGCCGGTTGATGATGGAATCCAGAACCGGATTGATGGCCGGATTGGTTTTGGCGTATTCGAGGCTGTCATTCAGCAGGCTGCGCATGACGTTTTCCGTGTTTTGCATGACGGAAGCCTGGCTGACGAGCACCTGATAATTCCGCAGCGTCCGCGTGCTGTTGTAATAATTGAATCCGCTCACGATGACCGCGACAGCTCCGAGCATCAGAGCCCAATTCAAAATGGTTGTCGTTCCGTTGTTTTTCATAAATCAGGTCGCGCGAGTCTAACGGCTCACGAAGGGAAGTCCATTGAGTTTTTGTCGGCGCTATTGCGGAACAGGGCGATGCCAGATGTAGCGCGCCAACACCACGCGCAGCACGGCGACGAGTGGGATCGCCAGAATGCCGCCCAGAATGCCGCCGAGCAAAACCGTTCCGGCCATGATGGAAATAATCACCGTCACCGGATGCAGCCCGACGCGGTCGCCCATAATCTTCGGTTGAATCACGAAACCTTCCAGTGTTTGAACCACGGCGAAAACCAAAAGCACCAGCGCCGGATGTTGCCAATCGCCAAACGCCACGATTGCGATGATTAACGCGGTGACGCAGGTTGTGATGGCGCCGAGGAACGGAATGATGGTTAACACCGTTGCCATGACGCCGAGCAATAACGAATACGGCAGTTTGATGAGAACGAATCCGATGGTGTAGAGGATGCCGTCGCAAATCGCTACCAACACCTGACCGCGGAAAAACGCGACGATGTAGTTGTTAATGGAGTTCAGGATGAAGACGGTTTCGTCCTTAAACTTGGAATCCTGCACCGGCAGATAATCGCGCCATCGATCGCTGATGCCGCGTTTCTCGAGCAAAAAATAAAAGGCGTAAATTGGAATCAATGACAGTCCGGCAATGACGCCAAAAACTGTGCCGACAAAACCCACCACCTGCCGCAACCATTCACCGAAGCGCGGCAGTAACTTGGCGAAGTAATCGGTGACCGAATTCAGTGCGCTGGGAGGTTCCAGATGCTGTGGAGCAGTGGCCTCAACCGTTTCGACATCAACGGTAGTTGGTGGGGTGTTTGTGCCAGGAGTTGTGACGAGGGACGTCACGGATTTGAGAAATTCAGCACCTTGTTTCGGCAGCCATTTCGGCGGATTGTTGGCCAATTCAGCAGCGCGTTCCGGAAGTTCCGTGGTGAGCGCGGAGGATTTTTTGGCGAGTTCCTGCGCCTGAATTACCAGTTGCGGAACGACACTGGCCGTGAGGCCCAGCACAATCAACATCGCCATCGCGAAAACCAACACAATTGCTCGCAGCCGCGGTACTCCGCGCCCGACGAGCCAATCGACGACCGGATCAAGTAAGCAGGCGATCACCGCCGCGACCGCAATCGGCCAGATGACCGGAGATAGCACGTTCAGCACTTTCCCGAGTCCCCAAACCAACGCCACCACCAGCGCTACGATGGTAGCGATGGCCAGACCGGTTAACGCGGACCAAATGATTCGCGCCTGTTTATCGGTAGGAGGTGGCATGCTCATGGGTTCTGATGGGGGGCAGTTTTCCGACTTTCATCCTGCGGCACAATGGAAAATTCAGGGGCAGATTGTAGTCAGTTTCTGCGGTATCAGTCGCTCAATGGTCCGCAAAAAAGTTGCGTGGTGTATAAAAATTCCACGCGTCCGTTTTGTTGATGCGTATTGAAAATTTCGCGCAGCCGTTGAAGCATGGCGTCGCAACCGGGTTCGCCTTCGGCTGGAGCGTAAGACGAGGAAAACAGTCGTCCTTTCAATCCATCGAAATCAAACTCCTGCCCGTAAGGAAAAGTCTGAAGCTTCGGAGTGCTGCCGAAGAACTCGCGCAGTGGTTCAGATGTGATTCTTCGATGATTGACGCGTTCGTAGTCCGTTCCGAACTCGCGCAATAATTCTTCGTAGGCGATGAGGAACGGCGTCGTATCTGTTTGTCGATCGTTCCAGAGCAACGCTACCCATCCGCCCGGTTTCAGAATACGGGTAAACTCAGCCTTGGCGCGTTTCTGGTCGAACCAATGAAACGCCTGTCCCGCAACGATGAGATCAATAGACTGAGCCGGCAATCCGGTGTCTTCGGCGGGAGCGGAGATGCTGGTGAAGTTGGAGTGATGCCCGAGCAGCTTCTCGGCTGCGGCGCGCATTTCAGGATTAGGTTCAACGGCGAAGACGCGTTTGGCCCGCGGCAGAAGTTGTTCGGTCAATTTGCCGGTACCTGAACCGACATCAGCGATAATTGCGTCGGAATTTAAGCCGCATTCGGCTTGGAGATATTGAATCGCTTCAGTCGGGTAACCGGGACGGAAGCGGAGATAATTTTCGACGCGATTGGAAAAACGTTGCGTGGGCGACAGCATAATTGCGCCGCGTTCAGCTCTGACCGAGCTTGCGAGATTTCTCAGTGGCAGCGCGCACGGCGCTCATCACTGTGCCACGCAGCTTGCCTTTTTCCAGCTCGTGCAAACCTTCAATCGTCGTGCCGCCCGGACTGGTGACCTGATCTTTCAACGCGCCCGGATGTGCGCCGGTTTCCAAGACCATCTTTGCGCTACCTAATACGGTTTGCGCAGCGAGTTTCGTCGCTACATCGCGCGGTAATCCTGCGGCCACGCCGCCGTCACTCAATGCTTCGATGAATTGATACACATACGCCGGACCGCTACCGCTCAATCCGGTCACAGCATCGAGCAACGATTCTTTCACCTGCAACGCCACGCCGACTGCCGCGAGAAGTTTCTGCACCAATTCGCCATCGGCTGCGGTGGCAGATTTTCCGAGTGCAAACGCACTGGCGGATTCACCGACGAGCGCAGGCGTGTTCGGCATCACGCGGATGACACGCGCTCCAGTTGGCAGCGCGCTTTCGAGTTTCGCGGTAGGAACGCCGGCGGCGATAGAAATAAGCAGGTGATCGGCGGAAAAACTGTTGCGAATTTCGCCAAGAACAGCGGCGGTTTGATCGGGTTTGACCGACAGGAAAATCACTTTAGCTGATTTGGCGACTTCGACATTGGAAGCAGCGGCTTTGCCTCCGGTTTCGTGCGCAAAAGCGTCTCGCGCCGCGGCGATGGGGTCGCTGGCGAACAAATGCGCCGGATCAGCAAGGCGCGCTCGAACGAGACCCCGCGCGAGAGCGGTAGCCATTTTGCCTGCGCCAAGGAAACCAATGGAGAGCGATGCTGCCATGGGCGGGTTTGTAACAGGTTGATGAGCCGGGTGAAAGCTGAAAACCAGATGGGCGGCCGTGTCATCGGGTTCAAAATAAACCATTGCCACGGTGCTTTCCTTTGCTAATCTCTGCGTCCCTTTTCGTCGGGTAACCGGCGTAGGGCGAACGGCTCTTCGTTTCCGAGTGGAAGCGGTGAATGAGCCATAACAACATCGAAAACAATCCCGTGTTCCGCGGGATGCTCTGAGAAAATCGGAGTTTTAACCAAAGGAAACATGTTAAGCATCGGCGTTAAAGAATTGTTGGAAGCAGGTGTCCACTTCGGTCACCAGACCAAGCGTTGGAATCCCAAGATGAAGCCGTTCATCTTCGACGCGCGCAATGGGATTCACATCATTGACCTCAGCAAAACCGTACAGCAGCTCGAAGCCGCGTGCGAGTTCCTCGCCAAAACCGTGGCCAAGGGTGGCAAAGTCATCTTTGTCGGGACGAAAAAGCAGGCCCAACAGGCCGTGAAAGAAACCGCCAAGGAATGCGGTCAGCTTTATGTCACCGAACGTTGGCTCGGCGGTACGCTCACGAATTTCCAAACGGTCAAGCGCTCGCTCGCTCGGTTGAAAGAAATCGAGAAGATGGAAGCGGACGGCTCGATCAACAATTACGTCAAGCAGGAGCAGGCGGTGCTGCGTCGCGAAGCCGCGCGCCTGGTGAAGTATTTCGACGGTATCCGCAGCTTGAACGGTAACCCCGGTGCGATGTTCGTCGTGGACGTGAAGCGCGAGCACAACGCTGTGGCGGAAGCGCGTAAGCTGAAGATTCCGGTTGTGGCAATCACTGATACGAACGCGGATCCGGACCTCGTGGATTATCCGATTGCGGGTAACGATGATGCCATTCGCTCGGTGCGATTGATTCTGGCGACGATCGGCCAGACGATCACCAAGGCGATGGCTGAGTACGAATCGAAGACCAGCCGCCGTAAGCAAACCGAGGAACAGCCGGCAACTGAAGCTGCTCCCGTCAGCGCAGAAGCGGCCCCGGCTGCTCCAGTAGCGCCGGCAGCCTGATTTCGGACGTGCGGCGGTGCGGCTGAAGAACACCGCCGCGCGTAATCCGAATCAGGATTGGAGAGTAACAACCAATAACTTTCAACAATCAACGATACATTTTTATGGCTGAAATTACTGCTGCCAACGTCGCGAAACTCCGCGAGATGACCGGCGCGGGCATGATGGAATGTAAGAAGGCGCTCGTCGAAGCGCAGGGTGACATGGATAAAGCGGTGGATAATCTCCGCAAATCCGGCGCTGCCAGCGCGGCGAAAAAGTCTTTGCGCGAGGCGCGTGAAGGCATTATCGCACAACATATCACTCCCGGTGGCAAAGCCGGTGTGCTGGTGGAAGTGAACTGCGAAACCGACTTCGTGGCGCGCAACGAAAGTTTCAAAGCGTTCTGCGACGAAGTGGCCCGCAAGATTGCAACTGATCCCAACGTGGATCTGGAAGCCGACCGCCAGGCGGCCGTGGGTAAGATCGGTGAAAACATCAAGATCACCCGCAACGCCCGACTTGAAGTCAGTGGCAACGGATTGGTCGCCGCTTACATTCATACCGGCGGTAAAGTCGGCGTGCTCGTCGAAGTGGGCGCAGGCAAAGCGGAAACCACAAACCGCGATGAATTCAAGCAACTCGTGAAAGATATCACGTTGCAGATTGCTGCCGGCA
>Ga0065721_10053094_pt1 | contig 10555 bp, 9 predicted proteins | sample Mesricmetagenome_FD_59108 | JGI IMG/M metagenome (GOLD analysis project Ga0065721, IMG submission 59108) | Mesophilic microbial community from rice straw/compost enrichment Sample: eDNA_1 v2 (version 2) | ecosystem: Engineered > Solid waste > Grass > Composting > Bioreactor | place: USA: Davis... | reverse complement strand
CGCCCTACGGCACCTGGAACTGGGCGGCGCTGGTGCGCCCGGCCAGCTGGGCCAACGGCACCGACATCGGCAGCGGCGCGGCGCGGGACAACGACCTGGCCGTCATCGCGCTGGGCCGGGACGGCCGGGGCCGCTTCGTGGGCGACATCGTCGGCTACATGAGCTACGGCTGGAACAACTATTCCTTCGTGACCTCGTCCAAGACCGGCAACCTGCACACCGCCGCCGTCTCGACCCTGGGCTATCCGTTCCTCATGGACCGCGGCGCGATCATGCAGCGCACCGACGGGCCGACCTACACCACTACGGTCGGCCGGGCGGGGCAGCTCTGGCAGGGCAGCAACTTCACTGGCGGCTCCAGCGGCGGCCCGTGGGTGGTGAACTTCGCCTCGCGCACCCCGGCGCTGAGCGGCGGCGCCGTGGCGGGCACGGCCTCCGTGATGGCCGTGATCGGCGTGACCTCCTGGGGCTCCAGCGATCCCAACGCGCCCAAGGACAACTACTCCTCGCAGTTCCGCCAGAACTCGCGCTATCCGAACGCCAACTACGGCGGCTACGGTGCCGGCAACATCGGCTCGCTGCTCAACACGCTGTGCTCCAGCCCCGCGCCCGGCGGAGGCACCTTCGCGTCGCAGGGCTACTGCAATTGAGGTGCGGAATGAGGCCCGGGCTGTGCGTGAAACACCTGGCGCACCTCGCGCGCCTGGCCGGCGCGGGGCTGCTGGGCACCGCGCTGGCGGCCTGCGCGGCCACGTCGGCGCCGGGTGCGCCGCAGGCGGCGTCATGGGAGGGGCGCTGGCTGCTGGCCGAGCTGGGCCAGCGCTCGCTGCGCGAGGTGGCGGCGCAGCGGCGGCCCGGCTTCAGCGTGCAGGGCGACGTGATCCAGGGCTTCGACGGCTGCAATCAGTTCAACGGCCGCCTGGACCAGCCCGGCAGCGTGGTGGCGACGCGCCGCGCCTGCCCGGACGCGATCCCGATGCCGCTGGACCTGGCCGATCCGCTGGCGCACCTGCGCGCCGCACGGGTGGAGGGAAACCGGCTGGTGCTGCCGGCGCGGGAGGGGCGGCCGGGAGGGGTGTTCGAGAGGGAGGGGAGGTGAGTCACCCCTTCCCCCGCGCCGCCTCCAGATCCCCCGGGCTGTCGATGTCCAGCAGCACCCCGGCGTCCTCCACCGGCAGGTGTTCCAGCGGCAGCGAGGCCAGCAGTGCGCCCGCGCCCCGGTCGCCCTGCAGGCCCAGCAGCAGCGGCCGGTGCTGCGCGGCAAAGCCCACCGGGTTGCCGCGCCGCGCGCCGAAGTAGGGCGCCACCACCGCCGCGCCTTCCTCCAGCCGCCGCGCCAGCGCCCGCAGCGTGGAGGGTTGCACGAAGGGCATGTCCGCCAGCCCCACCAGCACCGGCCCCGGCGGCAACAGCGCCACGGCCTGCGCCAGCGTGGCGCCCAGGCCGTCCGCGCTGCGTGTGCAGCACAGCGGGTGCGCACCCAGTGCGTGCACGCGCAGCGCCAGCGCCGCGTCGTCCCCGCGCAGCGCCACGTACACCGTCCCCAGTGCCTGCTGCCACGTGCGCAGGCTGCGCTCCAGCAGCGTGTCACCCTCGGCCAGTGCCACCTGTCGCTTGTCGCTGCCGAAGCGCACGGAGTAGCCGCCGGCCAGCAGCAAAGGCCGCACGGGGGCCGGACCCTCCATGACGCTCACGCCGGCGCCCGGCACGCGCCGGCGTGAGCGTCCTGCTGCGCCGCAGCCTGCCGGCGCTGGCGGGTTTCCTCCGCGCGGCAGCACTGGATCAGCTCCGCGGCGATCGCCACCGCGATCTCCGGTGGCGTGCGGCTGCCCAGGTCCAGCCCGGCCGGGCCGCGCAGCCGCGCGATGGCCTCGGGCGCCAGCTCGAACAGCGCCAACCGCTCGCGCCGCGCCGCGGTGCTGCGCGCGGAGCCCATCGCGCCGACGTAGAAGGCGGTGCCGGGCAGGGCCTCCAGCAGCGCCATGTCGTCGAGCTTGGGGTCGTGCGAGAGCGCGACCACGGCGGTGCTGGCATCGGGCCGCAGCGCCGCCAGCGCGTCGTCGGGCATGTCGGCCAGCAGCCGCGCGGGGCTGTCCTGGGGCCAGCTGTCCAGGTACTCGCGGCGCGGGTCGATGACGATGACTTCGAAGTCCAGCGTGCGGGCGATGGGCGCGAGGTAGCGCGAGACCTCCGCCGCGCCGATGAGCACCAGGCGCCGCCGCGGCCCCAGGCGCTGGGTGAACAGGCCCTGGTCCCGCGCCAGCGCGCTCGCGTCGCCGGGGCGCGCGGCGCGCACGTGCGAGCGGCCGTCGGGCAGCGCGATCTCGCGCACGCACCCCTGGCCGGCGTCGATGAAGCGCAGCGCCGCCTCGAAATCGGCCAGCGGCGCGGGCTCGGCCCACAGCTCCAGGCTGCCGCCGCAGGGCAGGCGCAGCCGCGCGCGCTCCTCGTCGCTGCGGCCGTAGACCAGGCGCCGGCCCTGCGCGAGGCCCTGGGCGTCGGCCCGCAGCAGCGCGGTCAGGTCGTCCTCCACGCAGCCGCCCGAGACCGAGCCGGCAACGCGGCCGTCCTCGCACAGCAGCGCCATGGCGCCCACCGGGCGCGGCGCCGAGCCGTAGGTGCCCAGCACCGTGGCGCTCCAGCAGCGCCGGCCCTCGCCGGCCCAGGCCAGGGCGGCGCGCATGACTTCCAGATCGACGGCTTCCATGAACTCTTTTTCGCTCCCTTGTTGGCATGCCCGTTAGGCCCGCCCAGGGCGAACGGGGAAATGAATCAGATCTCCAGCGCGTGCAGCCGCACTTCCACCGCGGCGCCGTCCACGAGCAGTTCTCCCACCGACACCGGCAGCTTGAAGCGCCGCGGCCCGGCGCTGCCGGGGTTGACCCACAGCAGCCCGTCACGCTCGGCGCAGCCCGGGCGGTGCGAGTGGCCCGACACCACCACGCGCACGCCCGCGGGCGCAGGCGCGGGCAGTTCCTTCACGTCGTGCACCACGCACACCAGCACCTGTTCCACCGGCAGCAGCGCGGTGTGGGGCAGGGCGCGCGCCCAGTCGGCGCGGTCGTTGTTGCCGCGCACCACGGTCAGCGGCGCGAGCTTCCGCAGCCGCTGCAGCAGCTCCGGCGGGCCGATGTCGCCGGCGTGGATCAGCGCGTCGCAGCCCTGCAGCGCGGCCAGCGCCTGGGGACGCAGCAGGCCGTGGGTGTCGGCGATGAGACCAATGCGCCGCATGCGCGAAACGCTTCTGCGCCCCCGGCTCAGGCCGCCGGTGGCTGTGCCCTGTACATGTGTTCGCGCATCGTGGACTCCTTTGTTCAGGGGGTGTGCCATGGTAGGGGCATGGCGGGCCTGGGCCGGCTCGGCGGCCAGCGCCTCCCGGCAAGGCCCGGGGCACCCCGGCAGGACACGGGGTCTTGCCGGCGCACGGAGCAGGGGCTTGGTGGCGGATTCCGGCCCTGAAACAGCGCTCCCGCACAATCTTTGAATGAGTGATTGCCTTGAAATCGTGTCCCCTAATCAGGGGGTTCCGCCGCAACTGATGGTGCTGCTGCACGGCGTCGGGGCGGATGCCGCCTCGATGCTGCCGCTGGCGCAGGCGCTGCAGCGCGAGTTTCCGCAGGCGGCGCTGCTGATTCCCGAGGGTTTCGACGCCTATGACGCCGGCCCGCAGGGGCGGCAGTGGTTTTCCGTGAGCGGCATTACCGAGGAGAACCGGCCGCCGCGCGTGGCGGCGGCGCGTGAGCGCTTCGTGCGCTGGCTGCGCGCGGCGCAGGAGCGGCTGCGGGCCGCGCCGGCGGTCACCGCGCTGGTGGGGTTTTCGCAGGGCGCGATCCTGGCGCTGGAGACGGCGCAGGCCGAGGACGGCCTGGCCGGTCGCGTGCTGGCCTTCAGTGGCCGCTACGCCGTGCTGCCCGACCACGCGCCGCAGCTCACCACGCTGCACCTGCTGCACGGCGGCGCGGACACGGTGATGCCGGCGCGCCACGCCCGCGAGGCGCTGGACCGCCTGGCCCTGCTGGGCGGCGACGCCACGCTGGACATCGCCGAGGGCGTGGGCCACGTGCTGCACCCGGCGCTGATCGAGGAGGCCATCCACCGGTTGCGCAGCCACATCCCGCACCGCACCTGGCAGGCCGCGCTGGGCGCGGCGCCGCGCATGCAGCGGGATGGGGGGATGCATTGAGCAGAGGTGTTCGGCGGAGCCGCGCCGTCGGTATTTCGTAGGCCAAGTCGCTTCGCTTTCCACCCAGGGAGCGGGCCGGACTTGCTTGCGGCTGACGTCTGCCGGCCGCGGCGCCGGAGGCTTCCCAAACCCGGATCAAACCGCCCGCCGCCCCCGGACCGCGCAAAATGGGCGGTTGTCCGCGGCGCAGCCTCCCGCGCTCGCGGTCTTGTTTCCGCTTTCGAATCCCGCCGTTTTCCAGCCCATGCTGTTCCTGCTTTCCCCCTCCAAAGCCCTGGACTACGACACCCCCGTGCCGCCGGCGGTGCTGCAGCGCGCCACGCTGCCGGCCTTCGTCGATGAGGCCGCGGCGCTGGTGGAGCAACTCAAGCCGAAGACGCCGGCCGAGATCTCGGCGCTGATGGACCTCTCCGCCCCGCTGGCCGCGCTCAACGTGGCGCGCTTCGGTGCCTGGTCCAGCACCTTCGACGACGACAACAGCAAGCCCGCGGTGCTGGCCTTCGACGGCGACGTCTACGACGGGCTGGACGCCAAGTCGCTGGCGTTGGAAGACCTGGAGTGGGCGCAGCGGCACGTGGCGATCCTCTCCGGCCTCTACGGCGTGCTGCGCCCGCTGGACCGGCTGCAGCCCTACCGGCTGGAGATGGGCACCAAGCTGCGCAACCCGCGCGGCAAGGACCTCTACGCCTGGTGGGGCGTGCGCATCGCCGAGCACCTGCGCGCGCAGCTGGCGCAGGACCCGCAGCCGGTGCTGGTGAACCTGGCCTCGCAGGAATATTTCAAGGCGGTGGACCGCAAGGCGCTGCCGGGCCTGCGCATCGTCGAATGCGTGTTCGAGGACTGGAAGGGCAGCGGCTGGAAGGTCGTGAGCTTCTGGGCCAAGCGCGCGCGGGGCCTGATGGCGCGCTGGGCCGTGACGCAGCGCGCGGTGCGGGTGGACGCGCTGCGCGAGTTCGACGCCGAGGGCTACCGCTTCGACGCCGCCGCCTCCACCGCCGACCGGCTGGTGTTTCGCCGCCGCCAATCCGACACCTTGGGAGCCTGAACATGAGCCAGCAGATCACCCCCGAATTGCGCCAGTGGATCATCGACCAAGCCCGCGCCGGGCACCGGCCCGAGGCCGTGCTGGCGGCCATGCGCGCCAGCGGTTGGGAGGAGACGGTGGCGCTGGACGCGATGGAGACCACGCTGCAGGGCTTCATGGACACGCTGCAGAAGCCCGCGGTGCAGCCCGCGCCGCTGGCCAAGGTGGCGGTGCCCGAGCCGCGGCTCAAGGACCGTCCCAGCGTGGTGATGGCCGGCGACCGCCCGGTGCAGGTGCTCATGACCATGGACAACCCGCGCGTGGTGGTCTTCGGCGGCTTCCTGTCGGAGCAGGAGTGCGACCAGCTCGTCGAGCTGGCGCGCCCGCGCCTGGCGCGCTCGGAGACGGTGGACACCGCCACCGGCGGCAGCGAGGTCAACTCCGCGCGTACCAGCAGCGGCATGTTCTTCGGCCGCGGCGAGTCGGCGCTGCACCAGCGCATCGAGGCGCGCATCGCCGCGCTGCTGAACTGGCCGGTGGACCATGGCGAGGGGCTGCAGATCCTGCGCTACGGGCCCGGCGCCGAGTACCGGCCGCACCACGATTACTTCGATCCCGACCAGCCCGGCACGCCGGCGATCCTGCAGCGCGGCGGCCAGCGCGTGGGCACGCTGGTGATGTACCTGAACACCCCGGCGCAGGGCGGCGGCACCACCTTCCCCGACGTGGGCCTGGAAGTGGCCCCGCTCAAGGGCAACGCGGTGTTCTTCAGCTACGCCCACCCGCATCCCGACACCCGCACCCTGCACGGTGGCGCGCCGGTGATCTCGGGCGAGAAGTGGGTCGCCACCAAGTGGCTGCGGGAGCGCGTGTTCGCCTGAGCCGTCACCCTTGCCGCGCCTGTGCGCGGCTTCGGCCGCGGCCGGCGGCGCTCAGAACCCCACTTCCCGCACCAGTACCCCGGCCGCCGCCGTCCACAGCCGCTCCCAGGCGCTGCGCGCGGGCTGCGGCAGCACGGCATGGCCGCGCCACTGGCGCGGCGACAGCCGCGGGTCGGCCTGCAGCTCCAGCTCCACGCGGTACAGCGGTTGCGTGAGCAGCCAGTCGTGGCCCTGCGCCACGGCGTCCACCGCGCCGCCGTTGGCCTGCGCCAGCAGCGGCTCGGCCAGCAAGGTGCTGGCATGCGGGGCGACGCTCAATACCTGCGCCGGCAGCTGGTGCAAAGGCGCGGCATCGGCCGTGAACGCGGCCGCGTCCCCCGGACGCAATGCGCGCGCCGTGTGTTCGCTGGCGTAGGCCACCACGCGCCAGCGCCCGGGCGCGGCGAACTGCATCAGGGTCTGCTGCGGCGCGGCCACGCTGCCCGGGCGCGCCGCCTCGTCCAGCGTCACCACCACGCCGTCGAAAGGCGCGCGCGGGCGCAGCCGCGCCATGTCCTCCTGCGCCGCGACGGCCTCCTGGCGTGCCGTGGCGAGTTGCTTCTGCAGCGAGCCCCACTGCGCCTGCTGCGCCACGTCCACGCTGGCGCCGCTCACCTGCGCCTGCAACTGGCGGATGCGCACCTGGGCCGCCTGCAGCCGCTGCTCCAGCGCCGCGGCCGAGGCCTCCAGCAGCGGCGCGCCGGCGGCGACGTGCTGGCCGGGTTGCACGTGCACCGCTTCCAGCACCGCCGCGGTCGGCAGCCGCAGGGCCAGGTGCTGCGCTGGCTGCAGCAGCGCGCCGGCGCTCTCGCGGGCGGGCAGCGGCACGAAGCCCAGCAGGCCCAGCAGTAGCAACAGGCCCAGGCTGCGGCGCGCGCGGGGGCTGCCGCGCCAGGCTTGGCGACCGGCCTGCCAAACCCTGAGCTCACGGATCACGGGAAGCATCACGAAAAACCCCAGTTCGACGGCGAAGAGCACGAGGCCCACCGCCTTGACGGCGAAGTGGTAGACGAGCCAGGCGATGCCCAGGTAGAGCACCAGCCGGTAGGCCCAGGTGGCGAAGGCGAAGGCGATCCAGGCGCGCCGCTGTCCCGCCGCCATGTCCTCCGGTGGCGGCGCCTCCCATCCCAGCAGCACGCGCCGCAGCCACCAGCGCGCGAGCTGGAAACTGCGCTCGTGCAGGTTGGGCTGGTCGAGCAGGTCGCACAGCACGAAGTAGCCGTCGAAGCGCATGAAGGGGCTGAGGTTGACCAGCACCGTGCTGACCCAGGTCAGCGTGCCCAGGATGAAGGCGGCGGTGCGCAGCGGCCCGTCGGGCAGCAGCGCCCAGGCCAGCGTCGCCCAGGCGGCGATGCTCAGCTCGGTGCGCACCCCGGCCAGCGCCACCCGCAGCCGCGCGCGCGCGTCCGCCAGGCGCCAGACCTCGGAGGTGTCGGTGTAGGCCACCGGCCACAGCACCATGAAGGCCACCCCCATGGTGGGCACGCGGCAGCCGTGGTGGCGCGCGGTGAAGGCGTGGCCGAACTCGTGCGCCACCTTCACGCCCACCAGCGTGAGGCCGTAGAGCGCCAGTCCGCGCCAGGACAGCAGGTCCACGGCCTGGGTGGTGAACGCGGACCAGTCGCGCGCCACCGCCAGCAGCCCCAGCAGCAGCGCCAGCGCGGTGGCGCGCGTGACGGCCGGACGGCCCAGCTGCCGCGCCCAGGGCAGCAGCCGCTGCAGCAGCGCGTCCGGGCTGAACAGCGGTATGCGGAAGAACAGGTAGTGGTGCATCAGCCAGGTGGCGGCGGCGCGCAACGTGCCCGCCTGCGCGGCCGCCGGCGGCGCCACGGCGGGCTCGACCAGCTCGTGGCGGCGCGCGAACTCCAGCACCTGCAGCACATGGGCGGGCTCGATGGCCAGCGTGGTGTGGGCGTTGACCTGCTCGGCGATCAGCACCGGGTCGGCCAGCCACCAGCGCCGCAGCACCTCGTGCGTGATCCAGTCGATGCGCGTGAAGCGGTGCCGCACGGGGTCGTGCAGCGTCCAGCTCGGCGAACCGTCGGCCAGCGCCGGCGCATGGTGCAGCTGCAGGTCCTGGCGCAGCGCGGGCCAGGGGGCGGCCGCCGGGGGGCCGGCCATCGCCATCAAAGGCAGCGTCGCGGCCACGCTCACCACCCGGTGGCTTCGCGCAGCGCGGCCAGCGGGCGGCGCAGCACCCAATAGATCAACGGCACGCGCGGGCCGTCCACGTGCGCCGTGCCGCGCGCGCCCAGGCGCTCGGTGGGCGCGCCGTCGATGCGGCCGCGCAACCGGTAGGCCAGGCCGCCCTCGGGCCGCGGCGAGGCCTCGAAGGCATACAGGCGCAGCTGCGCCGGCACCGGGCTGGCTGGGCGGCTGGACAGGAACAGCCTCACCGGGCTGCCCTCGGGCAGCTCCACCGCATCGGCCACCGGGAGCCAGGCTTCGATCTCCTGGTCCTCGGGCTTGGCCAGGCGCAGCAGCGGCTCGCCCGCGACCACGGTGCGGCCGGCCCAGTTGCCGGGGTCTTCCACCAGCACCACGCCATCGTGCGGGGCGCGCAGCTCGGTGCGACGCACCTGCTCGTCCAGGTAGGCCACCTCGGTGCGCTTTTCCTCCATGCGGCCCTGCGCCACGGCCAACTGGGCCTTGGCGCGCGCATCGCCCAGGGCCTGCTGCATGGTCTGGCGCCACTCGGCCTCGGCCGTGGCGAGCGATTGGCGCGCCACCAGCAGCCGGCTCGCCGCCGCGGCGTCGTCCAGCTCGGCCAGCAGTTGCCCTGCCTGCACCACCTGGTTGGGCTCGACCAGGAGCCGCCGCGCCATGCCGTCCACGCTGGCGCGCAGCACGGTGGGCTCGCGCGGCACGATCTCGCCCGGCGCGCGCACCGTCAGCCGCACCGGCAGCGCCGCCAGCAGCGCCACGGCCGCCAGCGCGAGCGCGGTCCTGCGGCGCGGCTTGAAGCCCCGCAGCCACTGGCGCAATGCTCCCAGGTCCAGCACGCGGCGCGGCTGTGTGGCCTGGGCGGCCTGCTCGGCGAGCTGCCAGAGATCGAACCAGTCGTGCAGGGCGTTGATCTCGGCCGGCGTCCAGGGCAGCTCGCGCACCAGCAGCAGCAAGCGGCCCTGCGTGCCGGGCAGGGACAGCGCGTAGGGCGGCCACCATTCCTCCCAGGCCGCGGCCACGGCGGGCACCTGCGCCGCCTCGAAGGGACCCGGCGTGAGCACGCGCTCGCGCGCCAGGCGCTGCAGCCACTGGCCGTAGGGCCCCAGCGCATCGATCTGGCTGGCACCGGAGTGGCCGAGCAGCTGGCCCTCCTGCCACAGCACGGCGGCGTGGTAGGGCACGTGCGCACGCGTGCGGTTGAGCAGCGTGAAGCGGCGTGCGGCGGGGCAGTCGGCGGCGCGGGTGTCGGCCAGCAGGTGCAGGGCCTCCTGACTGTCAAAGCTCATGGCGTGTCCTGGGGTTCGTGTGGTGCCGCGGGGAGGACGCGAGGTCTGGACCTCGGGGGAAAGTGGCGGCGCCTTGTCCGCCGGCATGCCGGCCTGGGCGGGCACGGGCCATCACGCGCACCGGGCTGGCTTCCCCGGTGGGGAAGGCCAGCTGAAGCAGGCCGCGATGAGAACACGCGCGCGGCCCCGGCGGCGCAGGCGCGGCTGCGCGTTCCGGGCCGGGGTGCGACAAAGTTGCCGTCAGACGCTGCGGCGCAGGGGCACGCGCTGGGCGATGCCCTGGCCGTTGCGCTGCGACTGCCACAGGCCATGGCGCTGGCTCAGCGCGTCGCCGCGCATGAGCTGCGCGTCCAGCCCGCCGCGCGGGGGCGCGGCGCGGCTGGTCTTGCCGGGTTCCGCGGGGGTGCCGTCGGGCACCGGTTCCCCGCTCGACTTGATCCGGAACATCGCATTGGCCTCGCGGCCTTGCGAGTCCCGGCCCTGGACCTTGACGCGCAAATCCAGGGCCTGGCCCGCGGGCGGCACGCCGTTGAAGGTGCCGGCCTTGCCGTCGAAATGCAGCCAGGCCGGCAGCGGCGTGCCGTCGGCCAGCGTCGCGGTGAGTAGCACCGTCTCGTTGGCGTCGGTGTGGACAAAGGCGTCGGTCGGCACCTGCAGGTTGATCTCCTTCGCCGCGGGCACGACCTGGTCCTCTATGCCGCGGAACATGCGCAGCGTGGGCTCGTTGGCGGGGGTGACCATGGTGCGGAAGCCGCTGGAGCGGGTGTAGATGTCGCCAACGTCGCTGGGCTCGCTGATCGAGGAGCGCACGGGGCTGTTATCGGCCAGCGTCTCGGTGGGCCGCGGCGCCGTGGGCAGCACCAGCGCGGAGTCGAAGCGCATGGCCGTGGGAGCCGGTGCCGGGGGCGCTTCCACAGGGGCCGGTGCCGGGGCGGGCGCCGGTGCGGGCGCCGGGGCGGGGGGCGGCGCCGGCTCG
>Ga0065721_10053093_pt1 | contig 10556 bp, 12 predicted proteins | sample Mesricmetagenome_FD_59108 | JGI IMG/M metagenome (GOLD analysis project Ga0065721, IMG submission 59108) | Mesophilic microbial community from rice straw/compost enrichment Sample: eDNA_1 v2 (version 2) | ecosystem: Engineered > Solid waste > Grass > Composting > Bioreactor | place: USA: Davis... | reverse complement strand
TAAACTATTCTAAATAAAAATTAATTGAATTTTTTAATATCCGTGTATAACAATATTATTTTCATTCATACCATTTTCCATCAAAAAATGTTTGGAGGCCATTCGTTGATCACCTGATAATTCTATATAAGAACCGTGATCATTTTTTTTAATTGATCCAATACAATTAAATTTTTTGCGCATGTTTTTGACAAGATTTGGCAAATCAAATTCCGAATTTATGTTTTCAATAGTGGTAATACATTTTCTCATGTTTCTCTGTTTTATTCGAATGTGTATTTTTTGTTTGGTTGTGGTTAGAGAATTCAAAATGTCAGTCTCAGTAGACAGAATAAAACTATCTTCCATATATATATATTGTTTATATAATTTCAATGTTTATATGATTTGATACGACTTGAAACATAGTTGTTTTCAACAGCATTTTAAATATCAATTTTTTCAACATAATCACAATTCCACTCTTTCATTACGTGTTGGATAACCACCACGAGGCATATTGTCTGACCAAACTAAATGTGTGTGATTTTGGGGATCAAAGGGTAATTGTTCAAATCTGTTAATTTCAATTTGGCTTAAATTTTTTTGTCCGGGTAGATGTGTCATTTCTCGTTGCATCAAGGCACTTTCCACGTTAACGTCACGAATATGATTGGACAAATCACGACCATAACATTCCGTGATACCCATTTTATTCAATAAAACAGGATCATTATCATAAGGACCTTGGTAAGTTGGCTTATATAGTGGCGGCAAAACATTTTGTTTCGGACCCACTTCATATGGATTAAAATAAGTTGGGACTTGATTTAGTTCCATGTTTTGTTGGGATCGTTTGCCATTTCGTGTGGAAATGGATCCACGAGATCCAGGTTCAGACGATAGTGGTATATTAAGTTGTGTCATAGATGAATCACGATAACTTCGCCAGTCAATTGGAACTTCACGACCCAAAGGATCATAAATGTCTGTGGCTCGGTTAAATGGCAATTGTGGTTGAAAATTATTCTGGCCAGCATTGGGATTAGTGTGAACATTAGCTATCTGTTTTTGATTTTTAAGTTTCTCCAAATAGAGTTGTAAATAATTAATATCATCCACACTCAAAGATTCTATGGGATTAGCATTCGATCGATCGACCGAAGGCATTTGTTGTGCCAAAAAATTAGCAGCGTTTTTCAAATTCATTATATATAAAACTGAATATTTATTTTTGGTTATTCGATACGTTACATGATTGTTGTCACAATGATGGGAAAATAATTATGAATAAAATCAAATAGGCCATTCATTTTCCCGTATCTAATCATCATCCAATTAAAAACCAAATTAGGTCGAAAAAGGCGGCCTGACTAACATGGTATATATATGAGCTTCTTTAATTTTTACATGAACCACAAAAGTATTTTGTAGGTAACTGAGTTAATTTATTATTGTTATCAAACTTAATAAATCAATATTATTCATAAATCAGTTTTTTTATCATTGATCCGAGTTGGAAACATATGGTGGGTTTTGGATGGTCAGATAAGAATGCCAACATATCCAAATGTTGCGCTAATAATAATTTAATTGGATCATCCAAACTAATATCATTTTTGACGGAAATCAAATAATAAGCCAGGAACCCATTTTGGTTGGAAATGAATTGTAAATCTTGCAAATTAATTTTATCGGTCACATCTAATTTATTTCCAACCAATATACATGGGATGGATTGATATTTACTTTCAACTAATTTTTTCCATCGGATGGCAGTCTCAATGGTTTCTAATTGGTTGGCATCAAAAAAAATCATGGCAGCATTGGCTTTGAGAAAAAAGACATTGAGATATTGACTATCAATTTGTTCGGAAGATATGTCAAACAAACTTAAGGCAATGATTTGTTTCCGAAAAATAATCTGAAGTTCACCATAATTCACTCCAAAAGTAACTTGATATTGTTTTGGGTACAAACCATATATATATTTTTTTAGATATGCTGTTTTGCCAGTATTTGCAGAACCCAACAACAACACTTTATAATTGATCATATTGATAGATGTAAATGTGAATATAGTCGAATCAAAACAAGACTCATTAAGTACATGATTAATTTTCAATTTTTAGAATTGCGGAGCTTTTAGAATTTATTATAATTTGCGACACATATAAAAATATATTTTATTCATAATAAATAATGGATCCCTATTCCAAATATCAACAACAATTAGAATATTATAAATACTTGGAACAACAAAGAGAAAATTGTGTTCAGTTGGATGATCCGGAAACATCGGTCAAAGAATTGGCCAAATATTTGTTTGGCAGACCTGTCAGTCAATTGGATCAAAATTTGGTGGGCATTTTGATGGAAGAATCTATGAAAACGATTGATATATTTTGTATGCTGCTAGAATTAGTTTTGCACGGTTTGGAAATATTGACCCAGGGCCAATATACCATTTTCGATCTGACAGAATCCACAAACAATATGATTGATATCATGAAAACATATTTGAGATCTGCCGGAATCAAATTAAATCTCAGGGAAGAATTCTTTGACGATGCACCTTGTTTGTATCGTGATCGGACGGATTATTATTGTGAAATTCTCCCAAGACCATCACCCCATTTATGTTTTTCTGGTTGGTATATTCTTGGTTATCGCATAAACGAGAACAAAAAATTCACACACACGGTTATGACTAAACTTAACCAATTCAAAGCCATGTTCATCACGAAACAAAATAAAATTTATATCATGACTTTTGAACATCATATTGGTGCGCCACCAAACTAAAAAAATTGAAAATATAATGAATTAATCATGTCATATGACATCCAACCAATATTAAACTAAATTGATCAACATGCCGGATCGAATTTCCAATTTTGTCAGAGTAATTGGAAGCCCAGATGTCCTTAAATGTTTCAGAATGGTCGCTTTGGGAGAAACTGGTAAGTTTTCATATCAAAATTTGTATCCGATACCTAATGATATCAAGTGTGAATGCGAAACACGTGAAAAATGGTGCTATGATCACTGGGGCAATAAATGGGGTGCTTATGGTGATATTGATTTTTATGACGAAAATTTGTCCAATTATTATTTGGATATTTATTATTGTACGGCTAGGAGTACGTCCGTACCATTTTGGTCATATGTCACATCGCAATATCCTGTGCGTGTGATTAATTATTTTCATAGTGATGGAATTGATTTTTGTGGCAAACATACATTCGAACTTGGTTATTTGATCCAACGTTTGCTATATTCTGATTTTGAGAATGATTCAAATTATTTTTTGAAGTACGCCCAGAAATGTGGTTGTGATCATTATTATGATAATTTGGAAAGATCAGATTCAGATGATTAAATGAAATTGATTACGCCCAAATCAATAATAATATTATCAAAAAAAATAATATAGTATGAACCAATCCAATATTATTTTTTTCAGTAACAATTGTGAAGCATCTAAATTATTACTCATTATGATGGCTCGCGAAAATATTTTGGGATATTTTTACAAGATATGCACAGATTTTAATCCAAATTTGCCACAAAATATCAGAATCACACCCACCATCATTATCAGAGGTTCACAATTATATGAAGCGACGGAGGCATTCAATTGGTTGGCCAGAATTAAACAATGGAAGCAAAACATTTTGATGCATAAAATTAGTAACGAGCAACTACAATATTTCCAAAAAATGAATAATAATTTAGTACCAGATGGAAATAATTTGCTGGGTTATAATACAACGGAAATGAATGCTATTTCTGACGCATTTGCTTTTTACAATAAGGAAATCAAAATGGAATGTCAAGAACCCTTTCCCCAATCATTTGTGACATGTGACAATGTGGGTAAAATAGAAATATTTGCCCCTCCCGAACCAGAAAATGATAAAGAAAAGAAAATTAATCCGTCCAAACAAGCTAAGTTGGTCAAACAATTAGAATCTAAACGAAACAAAGAAGTGGAAACGATTAAACAATCTTATGATTCTTTCCAAAAAGATTTACAAAATAGATATCAATAATTATCAAGAAATTATTTCATAATCACTTGTTACTTGATGGCTTCTTTGAGCATTTCCAAAATTTTCGTATCTTCTAAATCTGGATGGGCTGCAACAATTTCATCATAAACGGCCTTAATAGGTGGCGTTAGTTTGGCAAAATAAAAAGTGAGTTCACTATCATCGCAAAGATCATCATATTGGCCCATGGCTAATTTATTTGGATAATCCAGATAAAGCATGAATGAAATATAATTTAGACTTGATTCAATGTGATCCGTTCCACCCAAGATCAAACAATCATAACCATTACCATTATCAAGCATGATAATTCCTTGATAACCGAATCCCAAATAAATTGTGGCCGCAGGAATAAAACGATTTGTTTTCAAAAAGGAATAAGTGGAATCGTCATCTCTTATTTCTTCGCACTCAGCAAAAGAAATGATTTTGTCCGAGGCAACCAATGATACTTTTTGGACAGAACTGATGGCAACCATAATTATTGATAATTTGATCACAATATCATGGCAAAATCTTAGGCATTGATTTTTCAATTTTTTTAATAGAATATTTTAGTTAGATACTTTAATTAAAAAAATTGAAAAATCAATTTATTTATAATAAAATTATATTATAAACACAAATAATATTAGATAGTTATTATGAACACTGCAAATCTCCGCCGACTTCAAAATGAGGTGAAAAGTATTCAGAACAAATCATCAGAGTACGAAAAAATGTTTGAAATTAAGATGGTGGGTGATGATATTTATCATTGGGAAGTTTTGTTAATCGGACCGGAAGATAGTTTGTATGAGGGTTATAAATTTAAGATTGATGTCAAATTACCCGTTGATTATCCGTTTACCGCACCCAAAGTGAAGTTCATCACACCCATTGAACATGTTAATATTAATAGTGAAGGGGATATTTGTTTGGATATTCTAAAAGATAAGTGGGCGGCTTCACAAAATATTATCACAATAATGGTTTCCATAAGAGTATTATTGAGTGATCCTAATTATTCTGACCCATTCAATTCCAGTCTGGCACAATTGTATAGGCGAAATAAAAACGAATATTATGATCGTGTCAAAAAATCTTGCGAGAAATATGGTATTAAAAATTAATAAGATTTGATTAAAATTTGATTATATTTTAATCAGATAAAAACATATCACAAATTCCAATCGATATGTAACTATGTTTAGAACATACCATGATAAATCCCAAACAAACTTTCAACAACTCATGCTCACCAAGCAGCGAGCACTGGAGCATTTGATGGTGCGAGAACGGATGTTGTTTTGGGTGATAAAGGTACGGGTGCCAATGATAATGGAGATCCAATAATTTGTGATACTCGGGAAACAGGAGCCGCAAGTGGAGATCTTGGGGCTGGTGGTGTGTAAACAGTTCTTGGGGCTCCCATCGGGGCTGTGACAGTTGGTGCTCTGGTAATGGGTGCTCTGACAGTTGGTGCTGCCAATGGAGCACCATTATTTGGAATAGTATAATAACCATTGCCTTGTTTTTGGCAAATGTTGGGGTCCGGTAAAGTATAACCAGCATCTTTAGGCATTTGCATGTTGGTAGTAACAACAGCATTTTCTCCGTTATGTCCCCATTGACAAGCATAAGGAGTAATATGCGGAGCCACTCTTGGATCTCTTGTCAATAAACAACCATATGGGCCGCAAAATGGATGTTTGGCGACGTCACAATTGCTGGCCAATTTATCAATTCCCCAAAGACTAGATTCAACATCGACCAAGGAGGCGGAATTGGAAGGATATTGTTCTGTTGGGCGGCAAATATTATTGCAATTAACATATTTATTGACATCAAGTACCAATTCTAATGGATCCGTACTTTGTTTGGTGTCTTGTTGTGTAGCACAACAATCATACATTTTTCGGGTAAATTTTCCTGCCATTAGTATATTATAATATTATCAAAGATTTTTTGATAATGTTATTTTGTCATTGCATTTGTGAACCAAAATCTATACCTTTGTGCATAATTATGCTGTGTTTTTTGAAACAAAGTGTTCGTGAGTCGTTCAATTATGATAAATTCCAAGACTCACAATAACTCTTCCAAATCCATTGATGATTTTAGTTCAATCATGGGATTATTTTTGGAACATTCATTAATATAATCAATATCACTTTCCTCGTTTATGTGATCATTACACATAATCAAACTGATGGCTGTTCCTTTTTTTCCGTATCGACCAGATCTTCCAACACGATGGACATAAGTTTCCAAATCATTGGGCATATCAAAATTGAAAACTAAATTGATGCCCTGAATATCCAGTCCTCTGGCGGACAAATCTGTGGAAATCAAAATTCTGAAACGACCATCTATCATATCTTTGTGAATTTTTTCTCTTTCTTCCGACGATAAACTGCCATGAAATACTGGCGCGGCAACATCCATTTTTCTCAGAACGCCTTGCACTCCCTGGGCAGTACTAATGGTATTGCAAAAAATAATACACTTAATGATACGACATGATTGAATAATAATTTGCAAAATTTTGTATTTGTAAGAGAGAGAATCACAAATAACATAATATTGTTTGATACCTTCCAAAGTAAAATCATCACGTGGAAGTAAAATAACGAATGGATCGTTTGAGCCACAATTATCATCTTCTGGATCTCTATAAAATTTCATGGATTTGGATAGAGCTTCCTCTGAAACAGTGGCTGAGAAAAAAATTTTTTGTGTATCCTTCGGAAGAATACTGAGAATTTCCATGATTTGTTCGTCTGTGTTCATATCCATGGATGAACGACCACGACTGCGAGGCAAAAAGATATTATCGAATTCGTCCACACAAATGGTCTTACAATAATTGGTATTGATACATTTTTTGTTGCATATGAAATCATAAATTTTCCCCATGGTTCCCACTATCACTTGCGCGGTCTTGGCTTCTTCAATTTGTTCGCGGAGTGACTTAGTTTTGGTCATTAAACTGGATGTAGTTTTGAAACCACCACGAACAGTGTTATTTTTTTTGCAACCAATGCAAAGAGCAACTGATATTTCTTGTGGCAATAAATGTCTTATTTCACTATAAAATTGCATGGCCACTTCATGGGAACTTGTAATAATTATCACTTGTAAATGTATGTCCTCAGAATCAACATTAAAAGCACAACTAAATGTACAAGAAAAAGTTTTACCGGTACCAGATTTAAATTGAATAGTAGCATCATAACCTTGTATTAATTCCATGATTGTTAATGCTTGGACTGCAGATGGTTTTTCGAAACCTTTAGCATAGGTTTGGCCCAATAAATATGCCACATGGGAATATTTTTTTTTCAATAACGCTTGCATATATTCTGTTTCGCTCATACGTTCTTTCCCTTTGATAACAGTCCACTTTATAACATTTGAACTCAAAGGCACTATAATCGCATTACCCGTTTTACGATCCTTGAGTTCGAAATGTAGTCCGTGCTCTTCGCTAAATTTAGGTAATACATCCTCAAAATTTCGCAAAAGTTTTACATCTTCCAATCTCCTATTTACATTACAATTATGATCACCCAATGTGATCGTAGTTAAATCAGTCAAACAGGCACTTGCAGCAGATTCAGAATCCATAGTATCTTTTAAATTAGTTAAGTTGTCTTTAAGCAGAATAGTGATCTCTATTCCTTTTGGAAATGGATATCATTTAGTGACTAGTGTATCATGTTATACAATTTTTTTTTCAATTTTTTTGGAAAAAATGAAAAAAAATACATCAGACAATCTGTTGATAAAATTGAGTAAAATTAAAATGGAGCATAATTGCAATTCAAACTCAAGGTGCAATTCTTAACACGTCCTAAACGTTCCTTAGGCAAAGCTGGGGTTTGGTCAATAAGCGTTGGCCAAACTGCGCGATGATTATCTTTGGCTTGTAGTCTAGTATTGACCTGAAAATTTTCAAAAATTTGACATTGGGGATCATGCAGCGGATAATCCAGGCGCATATCTCTAACGTTCAAACCTTTAATATCATAGGCCGGGTGAGTATATCGACTATATTGTGTTTCCAGAGTATTGGAACATTGAGGAGGTGTATGCAATGAATATTGATTTAATGGCACGGGCATTTGTTGTTGGTTGGATTTACTTTGAATATTACCCAATCCACGTAAAATAGAATCAATATCGACTTGGTTTCCGACAGAGACAGCATTTTGGTGTCCATCTCTAGGTCCATATGGGGCGAAACAATTATTACAATTAACGGCATAATTGGGATCCAATTTATACAACATCGGATTAGTGCTTCTGGACACTTCCTCGCGATAAGCTTGGGGATCATATCTTAAACCAGTAAAATTTCCAGCCATTGTTATATATAATAAGAAATATTTTTCTTGGAATCTGGTGGCGAATTATTATTTGTTGCTGGATCAATAGCTGATAATTTGATTGTTCAATCAAATTATTAACTCATTCAAATAACATTGGGCTCACCAACATCTGTTTCTCTGTTAAAAAGTTCTTTCTTGATGTCACAAATTGTTTTGTCCAGTTTGGTAATAACACGAGTTGGAACCAAAAATTCTTCGAATTCTGGAATGTTAGAGGGCTCAATTATGGTTTCCTCGCGACGTGTTGGTTGATAATCGTATATATTGTTCATAGTATTATACAATATAATATCTTCATTTTCGGCATTGACATGACAACCATTATTTAGTCTCCGAATTACATTATCCGGTATCAAAATGGGACAATCTATTCCCAGAAAATAACACAGACGGGTAACTTTTTCGAAAAATTTCATTTTGGAATATCGTAATTTGAATATTTTTTTGATAATAATGACCGAAAAATATTGTTCGTTGTCGGACATATTTGTGGGTAAAACGAGTTCATTGGTAGTTTTTTCCAAATCAATTTTTTTTCGGAAAACAATGTTATCAGAGCAAACTGAAAAAATATATTCCAAAATATATTTCATCCCGGTGTACAACAACAAAATAAATGATGTGTAAAAATATAAATGATTATAAGCATAACTACCACTTTTGCCACTTTGGTTGACATAATCCGAGAATGATATCAATGCCAACAAGATGGGCAAAAATACTTGGAAAAATGCTTTCCTAAAATTAAACCAAAAAACATGATCCTTATTAATATTTGGTATGGTGATTGTAATAGGCATCTTTAATAATTTGACTAATATTTGGTTGATTATATTCAATAATTTTTATGTTCAATGATTAATAAATTCAGTTTTTTTAATCGCGATCTATAAAAAAATGGAAAATCTACTTGTTATTTATAATAATGTTGGATTGTTATCCGAATAACATCATATCGGAAAAAGATTGGCGGGAAATCGCCCGTTCCACCAAACAATGTCGCAAGAAAATTCATCGTACGGTACATAAAAAAGCCAAACGCAATAATCGCAATTATGATAATTCACCAAATCATCGAGATGATAATTTGCTTGACGTGAGTGAAAAATTAACAAATAACACCAATTCATATCAACAAATTATTAACAATGCATCCGAACCAGCATATTTATCACAATTTCAAATTCAAACTTTTGATGCCGAAGGATCACCCAGCGCACCCAATGACATTTATTGTACCAGTGACAAATCCAAATTAACCAATTTGGAGAGAGAATTATCACTTGGAGGTGGTTGGTCACAATACATGCAATCTGGTGGTATGACTTATGGTTTGTTTCCGGAAGAACAATTGACGCATAATAATATGACTCCCTATTTTAGTACGAAAGCTGGATATGGATCAAATGATTCATATACTGAAACTGTCAAGAATTTCAAAAATGAATTATTTACCGGAAACTTTAAGGACACTCACATCAAAAAACAAGAACATACGCCACTTTTTTCTCCCATGAAGAATTTAACACACATGTACGGCACACCAGCTCCCGGTGATGATGAACGTTCAAGGTTTGAAGCCAGTCGTTATCGACAAAACGAAAAACCTATTGATTCTGTACAAGTCACGCCCGGACTTAATTTGGGTCCACATGAAGTGGGTACTCATGGTTACCATTCGATGTACCGAGCCCTGGACAAAACAATAGATGAACTGCGTGTCAATCCCAAGATAACTTATGAAGGACGAGTCATCGAAGGCATGCGTGGACAAAAAAGACCCATGCAGGCTACTCTGGTTTCGTACAAACCAGAAACTTTTAGAACTGGCACGGAAAAAGATATGTTGCCCACTGGTTATGATGTACCGGCACCTAAGATTCGAGATAATTTCATCATGAAAGAAACTGACAGGTCTAAACAACATATTGAATATACTGGGGCTGCTTTCCAAACTGAACATGCTGTGGAACGCAATATTCCAGAAGAAATGCGTGAAAAATATAAACAGTCTCAAAAAACTAGTTTTGTTTTGCCCAAGCCTTTACAAAAATTTTCCAAAGATTCTGTCCAATACAATCCCAATTTGAATTCCTACGATTTGCCACATACCATGCGAGATTTGACAATAAATAATACTCATCTTGGC
>Ga0065721_10053092_pt1 | contig 10557 bp, 7 predicted proteins | sample Mesricmetagenome_FD_59108 | JGI IMG/M metagenome (GOLD analysis project Ga0065721, IMG submission 59108) | Mesophilic microbial community from rice straw/compost enrichment Sample: eDNA_1 v2 (version 2) | ecosystem: Engineered > Solid waste > Grass > Composting > Bioreactor | place: USA: Davis... | reverse complement strand
TTCTGAGCCGGAGGCAGTAGGTACACATTCGAAAAGGTTGTTGTGTGCGAGAATCGAACCTCGCTACGGCCCCCACCTTTTTTCGTGGTGATCATTATGGCTCCGTTAACACCTTCGGAGCCATACAATGCGGCGGCATTCGCGCCTTTCAGGACCGTAATGCTTTCGATATCATTGGGATTCAATCTTGAGATCGAAGGAAGCGGAACCCCGTCAACTACGTAGATCGGTTCATTCGCTCCCCGGCCGTCAATGCCGGAAGTCCGGCTCAGCGAACGATTACCACGCATAACAATCCTCACCTGGGGATCGACCTTGCTGTCATACATATTGACGCGCAATCCGGCGACCTTGCTGGTGAGACCAAACACCGGGTTTACAGTCCGTCCCTGATTAAGGTTCTCACTGCTGACAACCTGGCTTCCGCCGCCTAGTTCCCGAGCCGCGCGCTGGATACCCAGTGCCCCCGTTACGACGACCTCTCCTAACAATCTGCTGTCTTCGGCCAGCGCTACATTGAGAACACGTTGGTCGGCCTTTACTTCAATTTCTTGTGACTGATAACCGAGAAAGCTGAAAACCAGAATTTGTCCAGGTTCAGCACTTAAGGCAAATTCACCGTTCTGATCTGTGATGGTACCGGTTGCCGAACCCTTGATAACAACATTCGCCCCCGGCAGTGGCTCTCCACCGGTTGCCGTCACCCTGCCATTAATTCGTGAATCTTGTGCTCTTCCCGCTGTCAGCAAGCATGTTAAAAGGATGCTACCTACAAGAATGCGAGTAAATTTCTTTATCATTGCATTTATTTAGATCAATTACAAATAGGTTGCAAGGTTAGCTTGTGTGCGGATTCAGGTCGTAACGCGATCCGGAATAAATCAGCAACGCAATCGGGAGTAAGAGAATGAACGAGAATACCCTTGGATTCAAGGATTGGAAACAAGAACAGGCATTTCCCGGATGTCTGACCTTTGGTGATGGGGAAATGCGCAAAGACCTCATTGTCAACTCCCCAGCTAATGGAACGCTTACAGGGGAATTTTCTGCTTTCAGACGAGTATTGTGGTCACACCTGACTTTCCGTGCCGGGGAAGAGATTTCCTGCCAATCGGAAAGCCATGGAAAAAGGGTGACCCTATTTTTTGATCTGGCTGGAAGCCTACGGGTTCGGGGAGCCTGGCACTCCGAAGAAACGATCGCGAAAGGCCAACACTCAATCTATTACAGCGCCAACAAGCCTGGTGATTTTCTGATAGTCCCCGACGGAGGTATGTTCCAATGCCTGGAGATCAACCTTCCGGTTGACTACTACCTGGACCTGCTTCGCGGACATTCTGAATTGCAAGACAAGTTCATTAGAAACATCGTCGAAGATCGCGAGACATGGATTGGCGACGGGCCCATGTCCATGACCCTTCCTATGAAGTGGTTGATTAATGCTTTGCGCCAGAACGCCCGGACCGGCGTGATGAAAAGATTGTTTCTTGAGGCGCGGACCCTTGAGCTGTTGATGCTCCAGGTAGAACAGGCAGAATCTCTGGCGCAGTTACGCAGCTCGTCGGGACGAACGTCCGAGGTCGATGCATTACATGAAGCAAAGGCCATTCTTGAAAGATCCATTGACAACCCTCCCACTATACGCACATTGGCGAGAATGGTGGGGTTGAATGAGTTTAGCCTGAAAAAAGGATTCAAGGATACTTTCAACCAGACCGTCTACGGCTTTGTTCACTCCGTCAAAATGCAACAGGCAAAGCAGCTGTTATTAGACGGAAACAAATCTATCAACGATGTTTCAGAAATGGCGGGGTACAAAAACCCGCAGCATTTTACGGCGGCGTTTAAGAAGTATTTTGGGATATTGCCGAGTAAGTTGAAGGCGTAACCCTTTGTAGGCGAAGTCCCGCAAGGCCCTGCAGGCAGCGTCCTGCGGGGGGCGCTGCAGGCAACGTCCTGCGAGGGTTATAAACTCATCATCTCCTTAAACTTCGCTGCCTGTCGGCGGCTGACTTCAACTTTGTCGCCACCGCGTAAGCGCACCATCAACCCACCGTTGAACCACGACTCGATCCCTTCGACCCAGCTGAGGTTTACGATGTGTTTGCGGCTTGCTCTGAAGAATGCACGTTCGTCCAGTTTTTCGTCCAGCGCGTTGAGGGATTTGTGAATCATTGGACGGTTATTGTCAAAATAAACCTTGATATAATTTCCATCCGATTCGAATAGACGAACATTACTGAGGCTCACAAACCAACAGCGTTCGCCATCCTTGACAAAGACCTGGTCATTAAGACCGAGTTTCTTTTCAGGCCCGCGCTCAACAGCGAGTTTCGCGCGTTCTTTTTCGGCAAGTTTCGAGACCGTCTCGGAAAGTCGCTCAGGCTGGATTGGCTTGAGCAGGTAGTCGAGCGCATTGACTTCGAATGCCTTCAGGGCGAACTCGTCATAGGCCGTTGTAAATACTACCAGCGGTACAGAATCAAGCATTTCAAGGAGCTGGAATCCTGTTTTGCCCGGCATTTGAATGTCCAGAAAAAGCAAGTCGGGATTCAACTCATTGATCATCTTGTACGCCTCTTCGGCGTTTGCCGCCTCGCCAAGAACCTCAATCATCGGATGTTCTTCCAACAACTTCATAAGTTCCTTGCGCGCCAGGCGTTCATCATCCACGATTAGGGCTCTCATAACTCTGTTTTTGCGGTATTACAAGTTCAGTTACTACAAAATTATCGTTTTCGTTAAGAATTCGAAAGGACGCCTCGTCCCCATAGATCAATTTTAGCCGCTGAATTGTGTTTTTTATGCCCAGTCCACCAGGCTTTTTCTTGTCTTTCTTGTCATTGTTGACCAAACGGCCGCTGTTGCGGATTCTGATGTTCAACCGACCGTTCTCGACGGTGGTCTTGATCTGTATGACCCCACCAGCGGTAAGCTTCGAAATCCCGTGTTTTATGCCATTTTCAACAAGGGTCTGAATCATCAGCGGCGGAACGTAAAATTTATGCGAATCCGGGTGAATATCAAACTCTGTTTTCAGCCGCTCCTCAAATCGGATATGTTCCAACCCAAGGTAGTCGCGCACAATCTTCAGTTCATCCCCAAACTTGGTCAGCCCTTTTTTATCCGTCGCAAGAGAATTGCGTAGGATATTTGAAAGCTGGTTGATCGCTTGTTTCGACTTGTCAGGATTCTCGTCGACAAGTGCGCGAATACTGTTCAGTGCATTAAAGATGAAATGTGGATTGAGTTGTGACTTAAGATTGTTCAACTCAATCTGGACCATCGACGCCTCATACTTCAAACTCTTGTTGTACTGATCAAAATAGTGGAACGTAAAATACAACACGAACCACAGGAAGAAGATAACAGCGTATACAGATGACAGACCGAGAATCCAACCGAGATCAAATGCTACTTCGCCATCGTACATGCCCACCATGTAACTCACGGGGAGGCGAAGGAAATAATAAACGAATCCGCACAGAAGCGACATCAATAGAACGCGCGCGATTAGTCGTGGCACGCCAATCTTTAGCCACGCACCGGGTTTGAATATTGCGCGTGCCGCATGAGTCACAATCAGCGGGAGCATCGATTCGAGGAAAAGGAAGGTGATGCGATCGGGTGTACCTCCTCCTGCGATGATGGCACTGAAAATCTGGACCACTGCGTACAAAAGCCAGCCGCCAATCTGCAATGTCCAATATAACCTTCTCTTATTCACGTTGCCCCCGAAAGATTATAAGTATTTAAACTGGAGCATATACAAGAACAGAATACCTGTGGTGATGATCAAGAGCCACGAGATGATTACCATCGGCTTCTTAAATCGCGCGAGAGCAGGTTCCATGGTCAGAGCATTCGCCACAAACGCGATCCCTGCAAATCCATAGAGACATAATTCAAGATAGTCGCGGTTTAAAGCATAGTAAATGCCGACCCCGATAAAGATAAGTCCGAAAAGGTATTGTCTTGTCCTGGCGTTCATATTTTCAGTGGCCGAGTTCTGCTTTGAGGAACCGACCCGTGTAGCTGGCGGGATTCATTGCAACTTGTTCCGGGGTTCCCATTGCCACGATCCGTCCTCCGCCAACTCCGCCTTCAGGACCAAGATCGACGATATAGTCGGCCGCGCGGATAATATCCATGTTATGTTCGATCACAAGCACAGTATTTCCTTTGTCGACCAGTTTTTGAAGCACGTTAAGCAAGTGAGCGATATCCTGGAAATGCAAACCGGTTGTCGGTTCATCGAGTATGTAAAATGTTTTTCCCGTGTCACGCTTCGAGAGTTCGGTGGCCAGCTTCACGCGTTGTGCTTCACCACCTGAGAGAGTCGTTGCGTGCTGCCCAAGCGAAATGTATTCGAGCCCAACGTCGGCAAGAGTCTTGATTTTCCGCAGTATTCGAGGTTGATTCTCAAAGAATGTCACGGCTTCTTCCACCGTCATATCGAGCACATCCGAAATCGACTTACCCTTGAATCGCACTTCAAGTGTTTCACGATTGTAGCGTTTGCCTTTACATGTCTCGCAAGGCACTGAGATGTCGGGAAGGAATTCCATTTCAATCAAACGCAATCCTGCACCTTCACACGTCTCGCATCGTCCGCCCTTAACGTTGAATGAAAATCTTCCCGTCTTGTATCCGCGGATTTTCGCCTCGGGCAACTGGGAGAAGAGATCTCTTATCTCAGTGAACACGCCCGTGTACGTAGCAGGATTCGAGCGCGGCGTCCTGCCGATGGGTGACTGGTCGACCTCAATGACTTTATCAAGGAACTCCAATCCTTTGATCTCCTTATAGGGCAGGGGCTCGGTACGAGAATTATAGAATCGCTGATTCAGAATAGGGAACAGAGTCTCGTGAATCAATGTAGACTTTCCACTTCCCGATACGCCGGTAATACAGGTAAGCGTACCCAGCGGAACTTTTAAGTCAACGTTCTTGAGGTTATTACCCGTTGCGCCTTTGAGATACAACGTTTCACCTGTTCCCTTCCGACGATTAGCGGAATACGGAACTGTTAGCTTCCCATTCAGGTATGCAGCGGTCTTGCTACCTGAGCGAACGAAATCGCTGGGGTGCCCTTCGGCGATAACTTGGCCACCGTGTCTTCCTGCACCCGGACCGATATCCAGGATGTAGTCAGACTCTAGCATCATATCCTTATCGTGTTCAACTACAATCACCGAGTTGCCGAGATCGCGCAAGTCCTTCAATGCCTTGATGAGCTTGACATTGTCACGCGCGTGCAACCCGATACTGGGCTCATCAAGGATGTACAACACTCCCACTAACTGAGTTCCGATTTGTGTCGCCAGCCTGATACGCTGCGACTCCCCTCCGGACAGCGTACGGATCGGTCGATGCAAATGCAAATAGTCGAGACCTACGTCGAGAAGAAATCCGATGCGCTTCCGAATCTCTTTCAAGACTTCAGTCGCAATGACACGCTGTCTTTCGTCAAGTCGATCTTCGAGACCGATGAACCATCGACTCAGTTCATCGATTCCCATCATCGAAAGCTCGGCGATATTCTTTCCGTCGAGTTTGAAGTGCAGGGATTCCTTCTTCAGGCGCATGCCATTGCATTCCGGACAGGTCCTGACAATCGTAAAGTCTTCCACCCACTTTCTCATCGCTTCGGATCCTTCGTCGCGTTGCTTTTCGAGGAAATTGATGATCCCCTCGAACTGCGTGTTCCAATCGGTACCGGGATACTTGACGGAAGGGACTTTCACTGGCTCTTCGTCGCCATACATAAGGACGTTCAAAACGTCCTTGGGAATATTCTTCAGAGGTGTACTCAGCGTGAGTTTATGACGCTTCAGGATTGCTTCGATCTTCTTGAATATCCAAATGTCACGGTACTCCCCGAGCGGAAGTATCCCACCGCGGCTAATGCTGAGGGATTTGTCAGGCATGACTGACTCTTCCGTGATCTCTTCTATCTGGCCGAGCCCATTACATTGGGGACAAGCGCCATACGGCGAGTTAAATGAAAAGGAATTCGGAGCAGGCTCATCGTATGACAATCCTGTTTTTGGATCCATCAGATACTTCGAGTAATGGTGAAGCTTTCCGTTCTCCTCGATGATCATCATCACGCCCTTTCCTTCTTTCAAGGACTTGGTGATCGATTGTCCGATTCGCGCACGATCCTTCGCATCTGCCACGATACGGTCCATCACAATCTCGATGTCGTGTATCTTGTAACGATCAACCTGCATCTTGGCCGTGATGTCGAGGACCTCACCGTCGACCCTCACCTTGGTGTAACCCGACTTCCTGATCTGTTGAAAGAGTTCGCGGTAATGACCCTTGCGTCCCTTCACGACAGGCGCCAACATGATCAGCTTCTTCCCTTTGAATTTATTGAGGATCGTGTCAAGAATCTGTTCCTCCGACTGGCGTATCATCCTTTCCCCACTCAGATACGAGTAAGCTTCGCCGGCGCGTGCGAAAAGGAGCCGCATGAAATCGTAGATTTCGGTAACGGTACCAACGGTTGAGCGCGGGTTGCGCGAAGTCGTCTTTTGTTCAATCGAGATGACGGGACTCAGTCCGTTGATCTTGTCAACATCAGGCCGTTCCAGGTTGCCGAGGAAGCTTCGCGCGTATGCGGAAAAACTCTCCATGTACCGCCGCTGTCCTTCTGCGTATATGGTGTCGAATGCAAGGGATGATTTGCCGCTTCCGCTAATGCCGGTGATTACAACCAGCTTATTGCGCGGAAAGGAAACGTTTATGTTCTTAAGATTGTGCTCACGGGCTCCTATGACCTCGATGTACTCATGCCCCGAGATGTCGGTATACTTCTCTACTGTCGCTGCTTTGGCCATAACGGGTAAATATGAATAATACAATGTTCATATCCACATTGTTGCCAAAATAAATGAATTCCGGTATAAAGGGTTCGTCCCTGGTTCAGATAGGAAAAGTCACCGCGAACAAATTGGAATGAAGCGCTTTTTGTCCCTCGGCAATTTGAGTGAATCGTCCGTCCTTGTATTCGTATACCAGTGTCGATTTATCGGAAGGGTCAACGATCCAGTACTCTCGGACGCCAAATCGTTCGTACAAGTTCGGCAGCGACTATGTTACTGGCGTTCAAAAACGAAGACGCCTTTCTTGTTGGAGATGACGATGTCAAGTGCCCCATCCCCCGTTATATCTTCGACCACCAGGTTCAAGCCGGAACCAGAGTCGTTATCGATTTCATGGGGTACAAAGTATGGTTCTTTCCCGGGAGTAAACTCAAACCAGAAGAGGATCGCTGGTTCTTTCGCACCCGGATCATTATCGGTGTCGTTGTGCGCCAGATATCTCTTTCCGGTGATAAAGTCCGGATTGCCATCGCCGTTGATATCAATTAAGTATGATGAGTGTGTCTGCGACGTGGTATTATGCAACTCATGTGTACGCCATTCAACGCTATCCGGATTGGCCAGTTGTTCATGCCACCAAATTCCGTATCGGTGTGCGGATGCGCTGATCACATCATTCAAGCCATCGCCATTAATATCGAGTACGTGCATTTGGGAGCAATCCTGCCCTAGTGGGGCCGGATGGAATGTCCAGTTTGGTTGAGTTGGATCTGCAGGAGCCTCCCACCAACCCTGCTTGATGACGACGTCCTTCCTACCATCTTTGTTCACGTCGCCGTAACCAAGACCATGTGAAAAGCGCTCGGTTCCAGGCGCACCTTTCTCGCTGATTGTGAATTTCGTCCACGTAGTGTCTCCCGGTGTGGTTGGAGGTTTAAGCCACACCATTTGTCTCTCATTGACATCCGCACACACCAAATCTTTGCGGCCATCGCCATCAACGTCTACGAAGGCAGGAGATTCGTTACCTACTCCCACTGACGGAACGATGAAATGTTTTTTCCAATGACCAGGTTGGTTCTGCGGATTTTCAAGCCAGTACGCAGGCTTCCCTGGGAAGTCAACAAGTACAAGATCAACCCATCCGTCCTGGTTCACATCCATCCCGAAATTAAGGAACGAGTTGCTGTATCCCTTCCTGCCATCGAATACTTGACCGGGAAAGATTTCCTGTCGTTGCCAATCGGGAGCTTTGAACCAGTATGCGCCGGCCATCACGTCGATCTTGCCATCGCGATCAACGTCACCGACAGCAACACCCTCGGAAATGAAATCAGTGGTGAGAACGTGCTTCTTAAATTTTACTTCGGCCGATGCGACGCCGGAATCGGATGTGCCTTGATTCCTTGAGCTGCAACTGAAGAGTGCAAGGATAATCAGCGCGTAGATGCTGTGTTCTTTTTTTATTGCCATTGTACCAAAGTTATCGAGCTCCGAGGTTGTTTAGTATTCCTTGGGATCGCGCCGCGCGAGGAACTCAACCTGCTGCGCTTACGCTATACCTGTGAGTATGATGTCGGCTCCAGGAATATCCTGTGTATTCGTGATACCGTGTTTGCATATTCCGGAAGTTTCGACATGGTGACCCAATCAGGGTGTGCAAGAAACTCCTTCCACGCCTGGTCGCGCGCGGCCATGTCGTCATACACCGACAAGTAGGTAAGGCAAGGCAATCCCTTGCCGGTTATGTTCTCTCCGAAGAAGACACCATTGATCTTTACCTTCTTGAAGATGTCGATTTCCCCTTCATTAAACATCTTGACTTTGCGCTTCACCGCGTCTTCGCTGTAACCCTCGTAGATACGCAACTCAAACAGGCGTGGCTTCTTCGCGGGCACCATCATTTGAGGCATTCCATCAAAGGCTAACATGAGCGATGAGTCATAGCGCTCATACACCATTCTCTCAAGAGGAATTTGGTCATACTCGGCCTTTGCCTGGAGGAATTCTTTGTCTGTACGCAGGGCAAGGTTGATTCTCCCAAAGTCCTCGAAAGACTTGTAGGGAATCAGCGCATATACAATCGGTGGTTCGTTCTTACTTACTTCAGTAAAAACACCAACGTTCTTCACACCCAGTCTATTGAGAGCGGGGATCAGCGCCTTAGAGAAATAGTTCTCCAAAGGATTAAGATTGCGTCGCATGTGATACACACGAAATTCATAGACTTCGTTGTTCTTGCGCACTTGTTCTGCTCCGACTGACATGCTCGTACCAGCAACCGCCGCCGTTGTCAGAATTGACTTCTGAATAAAATCTCTTCGTTCCATTGACTTTTCTTTAATTTTCTATTGACTCCAGGCTACCTCATTGTCGTTCGAAGAAAAATTAGCCGCACTTCGGCGGTACGACTTTTGAATCAGATGAGCCCTGATTCCTTGCACTGCAACCAAACAGTGCAAGGATAATCAGCGCGTAGATGCTGTGTTCTCTTTAAATGACTTGGTTTAAAATCATCGAGCCACGAGGAATCTTGATTTTCCCGGGCCGCGCTCAGATCTAGCCTATCGCGCTGGCTCCGGTATTCTTCCAACTTCTCGATTGCGCCGACTCAATCACAGCTTCGCATACCTTTTGTGTTTCGAGCGCATCCTTGAACGTCGGATGACATTTTTCGCCAGTCTCAAGTGACTTGAGGAAATCGGCCGCCTGATGCACAAATGTATGCTCGTACCCTACAATAAGCCCGGGCACCCACCATCTGTTCATATAAGGTTGATCGCCGTCTGTTACGAGGATAGAGCGCCAGCCGCGTACAATCGACTCGTCGCGATGATCAAAATATTCAAGGCGGTTCATGTCATGCAAATCCCAACGAATGGATGCATGCTCTCCATTAATTTCAAAAGTATACAGCGCTTTGTGGCCGCGTGCATAACGTGTTGACTCGAACAGACCGAGTGAACCGTTTTCAAAATGACAATGGAAGATACAAGCGTCGTCAATACCAACTTTTTGCTTCTTGCCCGTCTCCGCGTGCACACGTTCTTTGATGAAAGTCTCTGTGACTGCCGAGACATCCTTGATCGCGCCGTTCAACCACATTGCGGTGTCGATACAGTGCGCAAGAAGATCACCAGTTACACCGGATCCTGCAGCGTCGACATCGAGTCGCCATGTGCCTGTTCCACCCTGCGGTAGGTCCGGACTAATCGTCCAGTCTTGCAAGAAATTCGCCCGGAAGTGGAAGATCTTTCCAAGCTTGCCAGAGTCAATGATTTGTTTCGCCAATGTCACGGCAGGAATACGACGATAGTTGTACCAAACTGTGTTCGCGACCTTAGCCTTTTCAATAGCGTCTACCATCTTCTGGCCTTCCGCCACAGTCCGAGCAAGAGGTTTCTCACAAAGGATCATCTTGCCCTTAGCTGCTGCCGCAATTGCTATTTCAGCGTGCGTATCATTCGGAGTACAGATATCAATTGCATCAATATCATCCCTTTCGACAAGTTTCTTCCAATCAGTCTCGTAGGACTCATATCCCCATTGCTCCGCGAACGCTTTTACTTTGTCAGCACTGCGTGCGCATGCTGCTTTCAACACGGGTTCGTATTGAAGTTCGGGAAAGAAATTCTGTATCCTGTTGTATCCGTTGGAGTGTGTGCGGCCCATGAAGCCGCAGCCGATTAATCCTATCCGTAGTTGTTTCTTTGCCATAGTGTGT
>Ga0065721_10053085_pt1 | contig 10557 bp, 8 predicted proteins | sample Mesricmetagenome_FD_59108 | JGI IMG/M metagenome (GOLD analysis project Ga0065721, IMG submission 59108) | Mesophilic microbial community from rice straw/compost enrichment Sample: eDNA_1 v2 (version 2) | ecosystem: Engineered > Solid waste > Grass > Composting > Bioreactor | place: USA: Davis... | reverse complement strand
CACTCGCTGGTGTTAGCGCGACCGAGCTACGGCGAAAACGATCCGCGCGCCTGGGCGGCGAGCGATATAATCGGCGGTTCTCCCGGACGTTTCGAATCATTCGGTCTTGAACCCGCGCGCAGCGTCGTCATCAATGAATTCCTCGCGCACACGGACGCGCCGTTCGTGGATTACATCGAATTGTATAACACCGGTTCGCAACCGGTGAATCTCTCCGGCTGTTGGCTCAGCGATACTGCGGAGATGAATCGTTATCGCATTCCGGACGGAACGATTATTCCCGCGCGCGGGCTGCTTTCGTTCACCCAACTTCAGATCGGTTTCGCACTCTCTGCCGATGGCGAATCCATCTTTCTTGTGAACTCCAATCAAACACGCGTCCTGGATGCCGTCACTTTTGGCGGTCAGGAAAACGGTGTCAGCACGGGACGATATCCCGATGGCGCGCCCGGATTTCAACGCCTCTCCACTGTTACGCCTGGCACACCTAACACTCCGCCGCGGCAGTCGCCTGTCGTCATCAACGAAATCATGTATCACCCGATTTCCGAAGATGACGCGGACGAGTATGTGGAACTTTACAATCGCAGCGGTGCTCCGGTGGATCTGAGCGGTTGGCGATTGGAAGACGGCATCAGCTTCACGTTTCCGTCGAATACGATTATCGCTCCCGGCGGTTATGTAGTCGTGGCGGCAAACGTCACCAACCTGATTGCAAAATATCCGCAGCTCAATGCGACGAACACCTTTGGAAATTTCAACGGTCGCCTTTCAAACAGCGGCGAGCGCATCGCGCTTTCAATGCCCGAGGATTTGGTTTCGACGAATGGCGCAACCGTTATAACGAACATTTTTTATATCACCGTCAACGAAGTCACCTATTCGGATGGGGGACGCTGGGGCGAATGGAGCGATGGCGGCGGCAGCTCCCTGGAATTGATTGATCCGAATGCCGACACGCGGCTCGCGCCGAACTGGGCCGATAGCGATGAAAGTGCGAAAGCGCCGTGGACTTCGATTGATGTCACTGCCGTGATGGAGAACGGCCAGACCGGCATCGTCAACGAAGGCGATTCGTCTCAAGGCACAGCAAATCGCTTTGAGCTGTTCCTGCAAGGTCCGGGCGAAGCGTTGCTCGACAACGTGCAATTTCTCAGCAACGGCGGCGCGAATCTGCTCAGCAACGGCGATTTTTCCAGCGGCACGAGCGGTTGGGTGCTGGGTGGGGTATTGCGAAAATCTTTTTCTGAAGCCGGCGTTGGCATCGGCAACAGCACGGCGCTACATCTCGTTTCAGCGGGTCGCGGCGATACCGGGCCGAATAAAATTTATCGCTCATTCGCGCCTGCAACAGCGGCGGTTGGCGGCACAAACACCGGCACGATGCGCGCTCAAGTGCGTTGGCTGAAAGGCAGTCCTTACATTCTTCTGCGAATGCGCGGTAATTGGATGGAAGTTCCTCGTCGCCTCAACGTTCCGAACAACCTCGGCACACCCGGTCTGGTTAATTCGCGTCGCGTCGCCAATGCCGGTCCGGCCATCACCGATGTTTCTCCCAATCCGATTTTGCCTGCTGCGAATCAACCCGTCGTGGTGAGCGCGCGTGTGAGTGATCCTCAAAATGTGAACAGCGTTCAATTGCGGTATCGCATTGATCCGAATCTTTCTTACACGACTGTCAACATGGTGAATGATCAGGGCGTTTATTCTGCCACCATTCCCGGCCAGAACAATGGAACGACCGTTGCCTTCACCATCACCGCGTCCGACAGTCTCGGAGCAACGACGCAATTCCCTGCCGCCGCGCCCACGCGCGAATGTCTTGTCCGCTGGGGCGAATCTGTTTATGGCGGCAGCATCGGCACGTATCGCCTTTGGCTCACCGCTGCAAACATTTCGTTCTGGACCGGACGCGAACGCAACGCGAATGACACCATTGATGCCACGTTCGTTTATGGCAATCACCGCGTCGTTTACAACGTGGACACGATGTACAGCGGCAGTCCATTTCACACGCCGGCTTACAACGGGCCGTTGAATGCCATCGCGTGCGATTACGAAGTGAACTTTCCGCCGGACGACCGATTGCTCGGTTCGCAACCGTTCGTGCTCACCGCGTACGACGTGAACGACGGCAACTTTTTCTTCAACGACGATTCGGCGCAAGTGGACATCACCGGCAATTGGATCGCGCGCAAGCTCGGCCAACAATACAACTATCGCCGGCACGTTCGCGTCGTCGTGAACGGCCTGTACCGCGGCACGATTTACGACGACACGCAGCAGCCGAACGGAGAAATGCTGGATGAATATTTCCCCGACGATGTAAACGGACAGTTACGCAAGATCGAAAGCTGGTTTGAATTCGCCAACGACGGTCAGACTCATGGCAGCGTTTACGCCACGCTCACCCGCGTGAACAAAAGCGATGGGGAGATTGACCCGAAACGCTATCGCTGGAACTGGCGACCGCGCGCAACTTCCAATCCGGAAAACTGGACGCCGTTCCTCAATCTCGTCGCCGCCGTCAACGCCACTTCCGCGCCGAATTACGCCGACCTAGTCCGCACGTGGATGGATGTGCCGAATTTCCTGCGCCCGATTGTGACGCATCACATTTGCGGCAGTTGGGACAGCTACGCGTATCAACGCGGCAAAAACATGTTCGCTTACAAACCGGACAACGCAGGCTGGCGATTGCAGATGTGGGATATCGAAATCGCGCTCGGCGCGGGCGGCAACGGCCCGACCGACAGCATTTACAATATCTTTGATCAAACGCTGCTCACGATGCTCAACACCGTGCCGGAGTTTCATCGCGAGTATCTGCGCGGTTTCAAAGAAGCGGTGGAAACCGCGCTCGCACCCGGCGTTGCTGATCAGGCATTGGATGAACGTTACCTCGCGTTTCAGCAACACAACATCCCGCTCGTCTCGCCGCAATTCATCAAATCCTATCTCGCGAGTCGGCGCAGTTATCTGCAGAGTATTCTGCCAAATCCCGCGTTCAGCATCAGCAATCCCGCGTTTCAGAATGTTTCCGGCAGCAACGTGCTCAGCATTACCGGCACGGCGCCATTGGACGTGGACCGCATTCTCGTCAATGGCAAGGCTTATCCCATCACGTGGACTTCCACGGCTGCCTGGCGCGTACTCGTGCCGTTGAACAACGGTTCGAATCCGCTCGTCATCACCGCCACCGATCGCCACGGCAATATCATCAGCAACGTCGGCGGAACAATTACCGCAAATTACACCGACGCATCCGTCGCACCCGAAGGTCACGTGGTGTTCAATGAAATTCAGTTTCAACCGAGCGAACCCGGCGGTGCGTTTGTTGAACTGTTCAACACGCACTCGAATTTCACGTTCGACCTCTCCGGCTGGAAGGTGGACGGACTCGGTTACACGTTTCCGGCCGGAGCGACGATTGGGCCGCGCAGTTATCTGGTGTTGGCGGAAAATCCTTTTGTCTTTGGCCAACTTTACGGCCTGACAAATGTTCCGTTCGCGCAATACGGCGGAACACTCAATCCCAACGGCGAAATGCTCACGCTGTTCCGCCCCGACGTCGGCACGAATCAAATCGTCGTGGATCGCGTGCGTTACGAAGTCACCCCGCCGTGGCCTGCGCCGACTGCTGGTGTTTCATTGCAACTCGTGGACGCCACACAGGACAACGCCCGCGTGGCGAACTGGAGCACGCAACAGCCCATTACCACCGTCGTCACCAACACACCTCAGTGGGTTTACGTGACGCAGACCGGCACGCTCTCGGTGAACGCCACCACGTTTTACCTCTATCTCGGCGCGCCCGGAGAAATTTATCTCGACGATATTAAACTCGTCGCCGGCACAATTCCGGAGAATGGCGCGAATCGTATTACCAATGGCGATTTCGAATCCACGCTCACCGGGCCGTGGAATCTTTCCGCCAACTTTACCGGTTCCGCGCGCAGTTCCACCGTCAAACACAGTGGGAATTTCAGTCTGCGTCTTGTCGCCACAGCCGCCGGCTCCGGCACGGGTAACGCCATCAGTCAAACGCTCTCCCCTGCCCTCCCCGCCGGCAGCACTTACACGTTGAGTTATTGGTATCTGCAAAATTCCAACGGCACCCCGTTCGTGGCGCGACTCAACAATTCCAGCGCGAGCGCCGGCCTTTACTCGTCGTTCGATCCGCGACTGCGGGTGATTACGACGAACGTTATCGCTTCCGCTACACCCGCTCGCGCGAACAACATTGCCACCAATCTGCCACCGTTCCCGCCGCTCTGGCTCAATGAACTTCAAGCCGATAATGTCACCGGACCGTTCGATAATTTTGGCCAACGTGATCCGTGGGCGGAGTTGATCAACACCGGTGAAACCAATCTCGACCTCGCCGTTTATTTTCTCAGCGACACTTACACGAACCTCACCAAGTGGGCGTTCCCGGGCGGCTCGGTCGCATCAAATGGCTTCACGCTTGTCTGGTGTGATAATCAGCCCGAGCAAAGTACCGTCGCTGCGCCGCACGCGAATTTCGTTCTCCCGCCAGATATTGGAACTCTCGTGCTTACCCGCGTCATCAACGGTACGACGCAGGTCGTGGACTATTTGAATTACCGGAATCTGCCTGCCAATTGGAGTTACGGTGCCGTGCCCGATGCGCAACCGTTTGACCGTCGGAATCTGTTTTACGCCACCGCTGGCGCTACAAACAACGGCCTCGCCGCACCCATCGAGATTTACATCAATGAATGGCTCGCCGACAACGTCGCCACCTTCGCCGATCCGGCGGACGGCAATTTTGAAGACTGGTTCGAACTCTACAATCCCGGCCCGACCGCGGTGGACCTCGGCGGTTATTACCTCACGGACGACCTGAATAATCCGTTCAAGTTTCAGATTCCGAACAACGGTCATTACGTCGTTCCGGCGGGCGGTTATCTCCTCGTCTGGGCGGACAATGAATCGAATCAAAATTCGCTCGCTCGCGCCGACCTGCATGTGGATTTTGCGCTGGGCAAATCCGGTGAAGCACTCGGCCTGTTCGCCCCCGACGGAACGATGATTGATTCGGTCACGTTCGGACCGCAAATCACTGACGTCACTCAGGGACGTTTTCCGGATGGCGCAGCGACCATTTTCTCCATGCCCACGCCGACGCCCGGCATGCCGAACATCGGACCGAATCAACCGCCCACACTCGCGCCGATTTCCAATCGCGTCGTCACCGTCGGTCTCACGTTGAATCTCACGGCGCTGGGCAGCGATGCCGATGTGCCTGCGCAATCACTGAGTTATTCACTCGTGGGCGCACCGTTTGGGATGAACATCGGTTCATTTGATGGCGTGTTGACCTGGACGCCCACGGTTGCGCCTGCGACCAATACCGTCAGCGTGGTCGTCACGGACAACGGCACGCCGAGCCTGAGCGCAACTCAGAGTTTTACCGTCGTCACCGCCCCCGTGCCCGGCGTCTTCAGCAGCTTGAACGCAGGAAACGAATTACAACTGCAATGGCCGACTTATGCCGGTCAGAAATTCCAGGTCGAAATGAAGGACGATTTGAATGCGCCGACGTGGATTCCCATCACCGCCGAACTCGTCGGCACCGGTGCAACGATGAGTATCACCAACGTGCTCGACGACACACCGCAACGGTTCTTCCGCCTGCGGATATTGCCGTAGGTGGAGGTTGAATCACTCGACACGAGTTCCATCAACTCTTTGCCAACGCGGCCAGTGGATTGGGTTGCGCCTTCGTTTCCACCAATCGTCGCACGCGCACGCGCAACGTTCCCGCGGGCACGGGCCATTCAAACTCGTCGCCGACCTTGAAGCCCAACATCGCCATTCCCAGCGGCGCGAGGATCGAAATTTTTCCCGCCGCCGCATCCGCGTGTTCCGGATAAACCAGCGTGTAGGTCATGATTTCACCGTCTTCGAGATCTTCGAGTTCGACGGTGGAATTCATGGCGATAACATCCGCCGGCATTTCAGTTTCAGAAATGATTCGCGCGCGTTCGATTTCAGTACGCAACCGTTGCAGGTTTTCAATATTTGCGCGTTCGCACGCCTGGATGAGCTTCCGCAATTGGAAGGCGTCACGTTCGGAAATGGTAATGGGTAAATTCATAGCAAAAGGTTTTGGATTGTTGATCAGACAATGCCGCGACCATTGCGGCATCAGTAAATCGGGAATGAAGTTTCGGGAGCGGGCGGCTGCCGGAAAAAGGTCAGCGCCGCTCCCTTACGAAAGGGAGTGCGCCAGACGCGAAAGATGCCCGATACAAAAATGCCGGTTCGAGCGCGTCAAACGCTCGCTGAGCACCAGCACGGTTTTGTTTCGGACGGATTTCACGTGGTTAAAGTAGCCAAGTTCGTCGAAAACGCAACTGCGACGCGGCATTTTCACTGAAAATTCCTCGCTCTTGCGGAGAATCCGGCGCATTCCTTCCGCGTGACATGACGTCGTTTTCGCCGCTATCCTCCCGGCCATGCGAAACCTCCTGATCGGCATTGACAGCGGCACGCAATCCACCAAGGCCCTCGTCGTGGACGCAAAAAATGGCGAAGTGCTCGGCACGGGCACGCAGGCTTACGATCTGATTCCCGACCTTCCGCCCGGAGCGAAGGAACAGCATCCGCATACCTGGCGCGAAGCCGCCGCCGCCGCCATCCGTCAGGCGATGCGCAGCGCAAAAGCCGTCGCCGCCGAAGTCAAAGCCATCGGCGTCAGCGGTCAGCAACACGGCTTTGTGCCGCTCGATAAAAACGGTGACGTCATTCGCCCGGCCAAACTCTGGTGCGATACTTCCACCGCCGCGGAATGCGAAGAAATCACCGCCGCACTCGGTGGCCCAAAGAAAACCATCAAAGCGATTGGCAACGCTGTCCTGCCGGGTTTCACCGCGTCGAAAATTCTCTGGCTCAAAAAGCATGAGCCGAAAAATTACGCGCGCCTCGCTACGGTTCTGTTGCCACATGACTATTTGAATTTCTGGCTCACCGGCGAACGCGTCATGGAATACGGCGACGCCAGCGGCACGGCTTTGTTAAACGTGAAAACGCGGCGTTGGGCCAAGAGCGCTCTCGATGCAATTGATCCCGAACTCGCGGATAAATTGCCCAAGTTGATTTCGAGTGACGAACCCGCCGGGCACCTGCAGGCGGAGACAGCGCGTTCGCTCGGTTTGAACCCCGGCATTCTCGTCAGCGCGGGTGGCGGCGACAACATGATGGGCGCCATCGGCACGGGCAACACGCGTCCGGGCATCGTTACCGCGAGCTTCGGCACGAGCGGCACGATTTACGCCTGCGCCGAAAAACCGGTGATTGATCCCGAAGGCGAAATCGCGGCGTTCTGTGATTCAACCAATCGCTGGTTGCCGTTGCTCTGCACGATGAATGTCACGGTCGCGACCGAAATGATGCGGCAGGATTTCGGCTATTCTCACGAGCAATTCGAAAGCAAAGCCAAGCAAGTGCCTGCCGGCTCAGAAGGCTTACTGCTCCTGCCGTATCTCGAAGGTGAACGCACCCCGAACGTTCCTGACGGCACGGGCGTGATGATCGGCATCAACACCAAAACATTCCGCGCGAGCAATTATTGTCGCGCTGCCATGGAAGGCGTGACGCTGGGAATGAATTATGGTTTGCGCCGCCTCGCAGAACTGGGCGTGACCGCGAAACAGATTCGCGCGACCGGCGGCGGCGCGAGGTCCAAACTCTGGCGACAGATTATGGCAGACGTGTTCAACGCGGAAGTCGTGACGCTCAAAGTCAGCGAAGGCGCAGCGTACGGCGCGGCGTTGCAAGCGCTCTGGTGTTGGCGTTTGCAACAAGGCGAGAAAATTAAAATCGAAGACATCACCGACGAGTTTGTGTCGCTCAACAAACTCGAAACTGCGACGCCGGAAAAATCCGCCGTGGCGACGTATCGCGAGTTGCAGGCGTTGCAGGATGATTTATCGGAAGCGCTGCGCGGTGTGTTTACGAAGCATCGGCAGTTTGTCGTCAATCACTGAACCTTTTCTGAATGCTGATGAACGACAAATCCGAAGCGCGATTTGAAAAACTGGAAACTCACGTCACGCACCTGGAGCGACAGGTCGAGGAGTTGAATCAGGTCATCATCGAACAGGGAAAGCTGTTAGATCGCTTGAAGAAAGAGGTTCAACGTCAATCCACGGCGATGCAGACCATGGAATTGGAACGCATTAAAGCGAACAACCCCAGACCGCCGCATCATTTGGGTTGAGTTGGAACTCATTGCAACGAACGAGTTCCCTGCTTCTCGACTTCACCGCAAGTTCTGTTAAAGTTTCAGCGTGAGTTTTGTCGCTGAATTTAACGCTCTACCAACCGCCGCGTTGGTGAAGCGTTCGCTGAACACCTCGCTGCAAGCCGCGCGCGAAAGCCTCGCGAAAGAGCAGCTTTCGTTGACCGATTTCGCGCACCTGATATCTCCGGCCGCCGGTGAGTTGCTTGAACCTCTCAGTCGTCGCTCGCAACAACTCACGCGCCAACGTTTCGGCAAAGTCATCCGCCTCTTCGCTCCGCTCTATCTTTCCAACGAATGCATCAACAACTGCAAATACTGCGGTTTTTCGCGCGACAATCCGATCCTGCGTGTAACGCTTTCGGTGGATGAAGTGCGACGTGAAGCGCGCGCGCTGGCGGAACAGGGATTTCGCAACATTCTCCTCGTCGCCGGTGAGCATCCCAAATTTGTTTCCAACGGTTACATGGCCGAGTGCGTCGCGGCATTGCACAAAGAAATCCCCAGCGTGTCGCTCGAAGTCGGCCCGATGGAAACCGATGAGTATCGGCCGATGGTCGCCGCTGGCGCGGATGGATTGGTCGTTTATCAGGAAACCTACGATCGCGCGGTGTACGACGAAATGCATACCGCCGGGCCGAAGAAAAATTTCGATTGGCGACTGGAAACTCCTGAACGCGCGTACGCTGCCGGTTTTCGACGTTTGGGCATTGGCGCGCTGTACGGTCTCGCGGACTGGCGTTATGAAGCGATTTGTCTCGCCGCACACACGGATTATCTGCTCCGCAATTGTTGGAAAGCGTACGTGACGATTTCCCTGCCTCGCTTGCGTCCGTGTGCCGGAGAATTCGAACCGCTCACCCACCTTAGCGACCGCGAACTGGTGCAACTGGTTGGCGCATTTCGTTTGCTGTTCCCGGATGTCGGCATTGTGTTGTCCACGCGCGAATCGCCAAAGCTGCGCGATGGCCTGGCGCAGCTCGGAGTCACGATGATGAGTGCCGGCGCTCGCACTGAACCCGGCGGTTACACCGGCGCGGGAAAAGAGAAAATTCATCAGACGGTGCGGGGACGCATCGTTGACACCGTTGCCAGCGAATGGGCGAATCCTACAAACGGACATCCCACTGCCGCCACCGGTCAATTCAATATTGCGGACGAACGTTCCGCGGCCGAAGTCGCCGCGCAATTGCAACGCCTCGGCTACGAACCGGTGTGGAAAGATTGGGATGCCGCTTTGACTACCTGATTTGAACTCACACTTGCTGTAGCCTGCTGACAGAACTAGGATTTTTGCGTGACTGCCGCCGCAAAAGAATTGATCGAAATTCTTGGCGCCTTGCCGGAAGATAAAGCTCGCGAGGTCGTGGATTTCGCGCGTTTTCTCCAACCGCAAGCGGGCGATAAGGAATGGGAGCGCATTATCGCGGCGAATAAGCCCTACCCCAAACTCGACAAATTTGTGGCTGAAGCCTTGCGTGAAGAACCAGCCGAGTGCCCGCGCTTTTGAAATCACAGTTACGATCTGGCGAAAGTGTGAATATTCGCCCCGCTACATTCGCCGATCTGCCAGCCATCAATGACATTTACAACCACTACGTGCTGCATTCGACCTGCACGTATCAGGAAGAACCGGAATCACTCGCCGAGCGACAACGCTGGTTTAATCACCACGGCGAAAAACATCCCGTGATCGTTGCGCTGGTGGAAAACAAACTCGTCGGCTGGGGCTCGCTTTCACCTTATCACCCGCGCTCAGCTTATCGCCGCACGGTGGAAAATTCAGTTTACGTGCATCCCGAGCAGCAACGACGCGGCATCGGTTCGGCGCTGTTGCAGGAATTGATTCGCGCGGCGCGGCACGCAGGTCATCACGCCATCGTCGCGCTCATTGATTCCGGACAATCCGGCAGCATCGCCTTACACACCAAATTCGGTTTCACCCCTGCCGGGCACCTGCGTCAGGTCGGATACAAATTCAATCGCTGGTTGGATGTGATTTATCTGGAATTGATTTTGGATTGAACCACTGGCTCGAAGTCGCGTCGAACAGAGGAGGAGCCGTGCCGCGTGCCTTAAAAGTTGCTCCGGCACGCGGCGTGCGGCAACCTACGCTGACATGGAGCAATCCGGCAAAGTAACCTTGCGCGTCGGGCGACGGGATTTTTCCCGCGTCGGAATCGCGCTTGCCGTGTCGCTCGTCGCGCATCTGATTTTTTGGGGCGGTTACGCTACCGCCAGCCATTTCAAACTCACCAGCCGATGGAAGTTACCCAAATGGGTGCAAC
>Ga0065721_10053091_pt1 | contig 10558 bp, 10 predicted proteins | sample Mesricmetagenome_FD_59108 | JGI IMG/M metagenome (GOLD analysis project Ga0065721, IMG submission 59108) | Mesophilic microbial community from rice straw/compost enrichment Sample: eDNA_1 v2 (version 2) | ecosystem: Engineered > Solid waste > Grass > Composting > Bioreactor | place: USA: Davis... | reverse complement strand
CGTCGCATTGGCGTGAAGCTTCAGATCCATCCGAGGCGCTCCCTCACGTAGGCCAGACCGCAGGATACACCGATCCCATCATACCAATCAGAGGGGACACAACACGAACGCGGGAATCCAGCCCTCCGCGCGGGTCGTGCGCGCGTCGGGGCGGGCGGCGCCGCGGGGGCGCGGAGAATCGTGTCCGGCATCGGTGATGCCGAGGACGCTCGCCAGCCTTTCCCCCGTGGACGGCTGGATCCCCCCGTTTGCGGGGACGACGGCGGACAGGTGGTGGGCAGAGGCCGCACTCGCTGCGCTGGAGAGGGGGCGCGATGAAACCGGCCCCCACCCGCCGGCGCTCACCGAGCTCACTCCAGCCGCGTCGGGATGTAGGCGTCGCGGGCGAGGTCGGCGAAGCGGGTGTACTGGCTCTCGAAGGCGAGGTTGACCGTGCCCGTGGGCCCGTGGCGCTGCTTGGCGATGATGACCTCGGCGATGCCGTGCACCGCGTCCATCTCCGTCTGCCACTTGAAGAACTCCTCGGTGCCTTCCTTGGGCTTGCGCGACTGCAGGTAATACTCGTCGCGGTAGATGAAGAGCACCACGTCGGCATCCTGCTCGATCGATCCCGATTCGCGCAAGTCGGCGAGCTGGGGCCGCTTGTCGTCGCGGCTCTCGACCTGGCGCGACAGCTGCGACAGGGCGACGATGGGAACGTTGAGCTCCTTGGCGAGGGCCTTGAGGCCGGTGGTGATCTCGGTGATCTCCTGCACGCGCCCGCCTGAGGCGCTCTTCGAGGTGCCCGACAGCAGCTGGAGATAGTCGACGATCAGCACGTCGAGCCCGCGCTGGCGCTTGAGGCGCCGCGCTCTGGCCGCGAGCTGGGCGATCGAGATGCCGCCGGTCTGGTCGATGTAGAGCGGGGCGACCTGCATCTCCTGGGCGACCGCCGACAGCTTGGCGAACTGGTCCTCGTTGATGTGGCCGCGGCGGATGTCGGAGGACGAGATCTCGGCCTGCTCGGCGAGCACGCGGGTGGCGAGCTGCTCGGACGACATTTCGAGGCTGAAGAAGCCGACGATGCCGCCGTTCACCGTCTTCATGGTGCCGTCGGGCTGCTCCACCGCCTCGTAGGCCCGGGCGATGTTGTAGGCGATGTTGGTGGCGAGCGAGGTCTTGCCCATGGCCGGGCGGGCGGCGAGCACCACGAGGTCGGAGCGCTGCAGGCCGCCCATCTTCTCGTCGAGGTCGCGCAGGCCGGTGGAGATGCCCGAGAGATGACCGTCGCGCTGGAAGGCCGCCGCCGCCATGTCAATCGCGTCGCGCAGCGCCTCGGAAAAGGTGTGGAAGCCGCCGTCGTAGCGGCCTGTCTCGGCGAGCTCGAACAGTCGCCGCTCGGCGTCCTCGATCTGGCTGCGCGGCGGCATGTCGATCGGCGCGTCGAAGGCGATGTTGACCATGTCCTCGCCGATGCGGATCAGGTTCCGCCGCACCGCGAGGTCGTGGATGATGCGGCCGTAGTCCTCGGCGTTGATGATCGTCGTCGCCTCGGAGGTGAGGCGCAGCAGGTAGGTCGTCACCGGCATCTCGGCGATCTGGTGATCGGCCGGATAGAAGCTCTTGAGCGTGATCGCCGAGGCGACCTTGCCGGCGCGGATCAGCTGGCTCGCCTTCTCGTAGATGACGCGGTGCGGCTCCACGAAGAAATGCACGGGCTCGAGGAAGTCGGAGACGCGGAAAAACGTCTCGTTGTTCATCAGAATGGCGCCGATCAGCTGGCGCTCGGCCTCGACGTTGTGCGGGGCGAGGCGGAGGAGGGCGGCGCCGTCATCGATTTTCTTGGCCGGAGCGATCATGGGTCTCGTCGACTGGTCGAAGGGACGGACCGGGCGCGGCAGAGGACGAGCCGGTCGCGCGGTCCTGAAAACGAACGAATGGCGCACGGCGCCGGGAACCATCCCGCCGCGACGTGCCGGTCGGCCGGACCGGAGAGGACCGCGGCGCCTGCCCGACGCTCCGCCCCCGTCGGCGACTCGATCCGGTCAGGGAACGGCGACCGCTCCATCCGGGGTGAATCTGGTTAGCGGAAGGTTACCGCCGTGGCGACATCGCAATGCCGGCGCGGTCGTCGCGCTATCGGAACATAGCACGAACACGCGCGCTTTCCCACCTAATCAACAGGAGGGCGAGAAAAGCCGGGGTTCGTGCGACGAATCGATTGACTCGTTCCGCGTGCACACTTCGTCCGGCCTCGACGGCCGGGAGCCCGCGGGCGGCGTGGCACGGTCCGCGTCGCCGCCCCCGGGGAGCAGGCGGAAACGAACGAGGCGCCGTCGCCGGCGCCTCGCTGCGGGATCCGCGATCGGACGAAGGCGGCGAAGGGCTCAGCCCTCGTCGCCCTCGTCGCCGCGATCGTCGTCTTCCTCGTCGAGGATCGAGCCGACCTCGCGCACGAAGCCTTCGTCGCGCTGGGTCAGGTCCTCGCCGCGGGCCTGGCGGGAGGCCTCGTCCTCGGAGCGGGCGACGTTGATGGTGATGCCTGCCGCGACTTCCGGATGCAGCTGGATGGTGACCGGGTGCATGCCGATGGTCTTGATCGGGGTCTCGAGGGCGACCTGGGCGCGCGAGATCTGGAAACCGGCGTCGACCAGGATGTCGACGATGTCGCGCGAGGAGACCGACCCGTAGAGCTGGCCGGTCTCGGCGGCCTGGCGCACGACGACGAAGCTGCGCTGGTCGATGCTGACGCTCAGCTTCTCGGCCTCGGCGCGGCGCTCCTCGTTGCGGGCGACGAGGGCGGCCTTGTCGGCCTCGAAGCGGGCACGGTTGGCCTTGTTGGCGCGCAGCGCCTTGCCCTGCGGCAGCAGGAAGTTGCGGGCGAAGCCGTCGCGGACCTTGACGGTGTCGCCCATGTTGCCGAGGCGGCCGACACGTTCGAGCAGAATGACTTCCATTTCAGCTAACTCCTTGGAATGCGGATTGTCTTCAGGTTTTCGTGGGTCGGGCGCCTTCGCGGCGGACCCGTCCCGGATCAGGGCCGTCCCCCTCCGGCGGAGAGCAGGCGGCGACGGATACCGAAGATCGCGTCGGCGGCTCCGAGCGCGATCATCAGGGCGAAGGGCAGGACGAACAGGGTGAAGGTCGCGAGGTAGAGACCGGTGAGCAGAAGGGTGCGGCCGCGGTTGCCGCGGGTCATCACGTGGACGACACCGTAGCCGGCGATGCCGATGAAGGCGGCGAGCGCGCCGGCGAGGCCGCGGGCGAGGAAGGCGATCTCGCCGTCGCCGGCCGCGACGACGGCGGCGACGAAGAAGGCGGCGAGGAACGACTTCGGCACCGTGGTGGCCGCGGCGAAATCGTCCTTCGGCCGCTCGCTGCGTCCGGAAAGACGGGTGATCGCGGCCGCGGCCCAGAGGTTGAAGGTGTTGCTCGCCATCACGCCGATGCCGGCCATCAGCGGGAACAGTTCGACGTAGCTGCGGAACATCTCGCGCATCCGCCCCTCATCGACGTCGTTCTGGGCGGCGAAGTCGCGCAGGTCGTCGTCGAACACCGTCATCAGCCGGTCGGTGAACTCGGCCGGGGAGAAATTCGAGAAGGCGAAGGCGCCGACCACGGCGAAGCCGCTGATCCAGGCGATGGCGACGAGAACCCGCGACAGCGGATACCACTCCAGCCGGCCGTCGAAGCGGGTGACGCCGTCCGGCGCCCGGGCGAGGCCGAGAAGGTGGGAATAGAACACCGCCGGCAACACGACGACGGCGAGGAAGGCGAGGGCCGAGGCCGGACCACCGATCGCAAGGTCGACAAGGCCGGCGACCACCGCGGCGACGAGCGCCGCCCGGGTGCCCCAGCCGAGGGCCACCAGCATCACCGGCAGGCCGGCGAGCATCGGCAGCGGCAGGGCGAGCAGCCCCCCGGTGGCCGGACCGGCGATCAGGGCCGCGGCGGCGAGGCCGGCGGCGATACCGATGAGATAGGCGTTCATGTCGTCTTCGCTGTCCCGCGTCACGCGGTTAGGGCCGCTCGCCTCCCGGGGAAGGCCGCCCAACTCGGTTGATGAGGATCGCCGGCATCCCGCGCCCGCGAGGGACGAGGTCTGCGGCCCGCCCGCCTGCCCGGACCGACCGGGGAGAGGCGGAGGAGAACCGGGGCGGCGGGCGCCCCGGCTCGGGTCTCGTCGGATCGGCTTACTTGATCACGAAGGGCAGCAGGCCGAGGAAGCGGGCGCGCTTGATCGCCTTGGCGAGTTCGCGCTGCTTCTTGGCGGACACCGCCGTGATGCGGGAGGGGACGATCTTGCCGCGCTCGGAGATGTAGCGCTGCAGCAGACGCACGTCCTTGTAGTCGATCTTCGGGGCGTTGGCGCCGGAGAACGGGCAGGTCTTGCGGCGACGGAAGAACGGCCGGCGCGCCGGAGCGGAAGAAACGTTTTCCATGGATCAGCCTCCGATGTCTTCGCGACGCGGACCGCGCTCGCGGCGCGGACCACGGGATTCGCCGCCGCCGAAGCGGCCACCGCCGCCGGGGCCGCCGCGCTCGCCCGGACGGTCGTCACGGTCGCGCTTCTGCAGCATCGCCGACTGGCCTTCCTCGTGCTCGTCGACCGAAACGGTCATGAAGCGCAGGACGTCCTCGTTGATGCGCATCTGGCGCTCCATCTCGGCCACCGCGGCGTGCGGGGCGTCGATGTTCATGAGGACGTAGTGGGCCTTGCGGTTCTTGCGGATACGGTAGGCGAGGGGCTTCACGCCCCAGTTCTCCACCTTGGCGACCTTGCCGCCGTTCTCCTCGAGGAGGGTCTTGTACTGGTCGACCATACCGTCGACCTGCTGGCTCGACACGTCCTGCCGGGCCAGGAACACATGCTCGTAGAGCGCCATGTGATCTTGCCTTTCCATTGCTGTGACCCGGCGCGGAGCCTCCACGAACCTTCCTCTGGAAAGGCCCGATGAAGTCGTTGCGATTCGAGAGCGGGAACACGGGAAGTCGGATCGTCGCGCGATCCCTGCGGTCAGACCCTTCGGGTGCGTCTCGCACCTTGAAGTCGAAAAGCCGCCTTCCGTTCAGCCCCCGGCCGGGCGCCGCGACGAGCGCGACGAGCCGGCTTATAGGCAAGAGCCGGGAGAAAGGCAACAGAACCGCGGGATTTTTCCGGTTCCGGCGAAGCGGTGCCGAGGCGATGGCGTCGGCCACCTTCCGCCGGCCTTCCTGCGCCGAAACCGGAAGAACACCCCGTGGCGCCGGCTTGACAAGCGGGCCATCGCACGCAATAGCCGCTGCTCGCAAGAGAAAAACGGCCGCGTGACGTTGCGGAACACGGCCACAAACACGCCGCCGGACGTCAGAAGCCGGCGCAGGAATAGAGATAGAGAGACCTGATGCGCGCCTTCGTTTTCCCCGGGCAGGGCAGCCAGTCGATCGGCATGGGCAAGGCGCTCGCCGAAACCTGGCCCGCCGCGCGGGCGGTGTTCGAGGAGGTCGACGACGCCCTCGGCCAGAAGCTCTCGACCCTGATGTGGGCCGGCTCGGAGGCCGAACTGACGCTGACGGCGAACACCCAGCCGGCGCTGCTGGCGGTGTCGATGGCCGCGGTCCGGGTGCTCGAGATCGAAGGCGTGCCGCTCGCCGGTACCGCCGCCTACGTCGCCGGCCATTCGCTCGGGGAATATTCCGCGCTCGCCGCCGCCGGGGCCTTCTCCCTCGCCGACGCCGCCCGCCTGCTGCGGATCCGCGGCGAGGCGATGCAGGCCGCCGTGCCGGTCGGCACCGGGGCGATGGCCGCGCTGCTCGGCCTCGACTACGACGTCGTCGCCGGGATCGCCGCCGAGGCCGCCGGCGACGAGGTCTGCAACGCCGCCAACGACAACCAGCCCGGCCAGGTCGTCGTCTCCGGCCATCGCGCCGCGGTCGACCGTGCCGTGGAGATCGCCAGGGCCCGCGGTGCCAAGCGCGCCGTGATGCTGCCCGTCTCCGCGCCCTTCCATTGCGCCCTGATGCAGCCGGCGGCCGACCGCATGGCCGAGGCCCTCGCCGCCGTCGCGATCTCGGCGCCGGCGGTGCCGGTCGTCGCCAACGTGCTCGCCGCCCCGATCGTCGACCCGGACGAGATCCGCCGCCGTCTCGTCGAGCAGGTCACCGGCACCGTGCGCTGGCGCGAATCGATCGGCTGGCTGTCCGCGAACGGCGTCGACACCTATCTGGAACTCGGCGCCGGCAAGGTCTTGTCCGGCCTCGTCCGCCGCATCGACAAGGCCGCGAGCGTTGCGAGCTTCGGCGCCCCGGACGATCTTCCGGGCCTGCGCGCCCTCCTCGGCGAGGGCTGAACGCCATCATCCCTCGGGACCTGCGCCGGCGGCGGCCGGTCTTGCTCCCGAGCCGGACCATGCGGGGCGAGCCGGCGGCGCGTCTTCGCCACAGGAGATGAAGACGATGTTCGATCTTTCCGGCATGAACGCCCTCGTCACCGGGGCCAGCGGCGGCATCGGCGGCGACATCGCCCGCGCCCTCCACGCCCGCGGCGCCACGGTGACCCTGAGCGGCACCCGGGCCTCGGCGCTCGAGACCCTCGCCGCCGACCTCGGCGAGCGCGTCCATGTCGTCGCCTGCAACCTCTCCGACCGCGCCGACGCCGACCGGCTCGTCCCGGCCGCCGAGGAGGCGATGGGCGGGCTCGACATTCTCGTCAACAATGCCGGCATCACCCGCGACGGCCTCGCCATGCGCATGAAGGACGAGGACTGGGACGTCGTCATCGAGGTCAACCTCTCGGCCGCCTTCCGCCTGTCGCGGGCGGCGCTGCGCGGCATGATGAAGCGCCGGTTCGGCCGCATCGTCGGCATCACCTCGATCGTCGGCGTCACCGGCAACCCGGGCCAGGCCAACTACGCGGCGGCCAAGGCCGGCATGATCGGCATGACCAAGTCGCTGGCCCAGGAGGTCGCCTCGCGCGGCATCACCGTCAACACCGTCGCCCCCGGCTTCATCGAGACCGCGATGACCGACGCTCTCAACGACAAGCAGAAGGAAGCGACGTTGTCGCACGTTCCGGCCGGCCGGCTCGGCACGGGTGCCGAGATCGCCGCCGCCACGGTCTACCTCGCCAGCCGCGAGGCGGCCTACGTCACCGGACAGACCCTGCACGTCAACGGCGGCATGGCCATGTTTTGATTGACGGATCGCCTGCGCTGCGCCATGAGGCGGGCAGGGCGGCCCGAGGGGCCTCCCGCTGGCAAAGGGGCACAAAGTGTGTTACCTAGCCGCCGACTGAACATTCGACCCCGGAATTTCGGCCTGTCGCCGCACGGCCCGGAAGCCCCCGGCCCCCTCCGCGGAGGGGCGAACGGGACGCGGCCGCGGGGATGAAGTGAAATCCGCTGCGACCACCCGGTCGGAGCCTGGACCAGACCGCTCTTTCCAACGAAGGATCCCTGAATATGAGCGATATCGCCGAACGCGTGAAGAAGATCGTGATCGAGAACCTCGGCGCCGACCCGGAGAAGGTGACGATGGAGGCCAGCTTCATCGAGGATCTCGGTGCCGATTCGCTCGACACCGTCGAACTCGTCATGGCCTTCGAGGAAGAATTCGGTTGCGAGATTCCGGACGACGCCGCCGATACCATCCAGACCGTCGGCGACGCGGTGAACTACCTGACCAAGGCCACGGCCTGATCGGTCCCGCGCGGGAGCGCGCGGCCGCGCCCCGACCGCGTCCGCCGGACGGAGATCCCGCCCGGCGAACGAGCGGCCGGCGCGGCTGGGGATGATCGCGGCTCCTCGTCGCGGCGCCCGTGTCGACGCTCCTGCGCGCACCCGCTCGGCGGGCACTTCCTGACGGAATAGAGGTTTCATGAGACGCGTCGTCGTAACCGGACTTGGCATGGTTTCGCCGCTCGGCGGCGATGTCGACACCACGTGGCGGCGGATCCTCGCCGGCCAGAGTGGCGCCGGCACGATCACGACCTTCCGGGTCGACGACCTGCCCTGCCGGATCGCCTGCATGGTCCCGCGCGGCGACGGCAGCGACGGCACGTTCGACGCCGACCGCTACATGGAGCCCAAGGAACAGCGCAAGGTCGACGATTTCATCGTCTACGCGGTCGCCGCCGCCGACCAGGCGCTGGCGGATGCCGGCTGGCATCCGACCGACTACGAGGACCAGATCCGCTCGGGCGTGCTGATCGGTTCCGGCATCGGCGGCCTCACCGGCATCGTCGAGGCGGCCGACGTGCTGCGCGACAAGGGCCCGCGCCGCATCAGCCCCTTCTTCATTCCCGGCCGCCTGATCAACCTCGCCTCCGGCCACGTCTCGATCAAGCACCGGCTCAAGGGACCGAACCACGCCGTTGTCACGGCCTGTTCGACCGGCTCCCACGCCATCGGCGACGCCGCCCGCCTGATCATGCTCGGCGACGCCGACGTCATGGTCGCCGGCGGTGCCGAATCCCCGGTCTGCCGCATCGCCATGGCCGGCTTCGCCTCCTGCCGCGCGCTCTCGACCGGCTTCAACGACACCCCGCAGCAGGCTTCGCGACCCTACGACAAGGACCGCGACGGCTTCGTCATGGGCGAGGGCGCCGGCGTCGTCGTGCTCGAGGAGTACGAGCACGCCGTCGCCCGCGGCGCCCGGATCTACGCCGAGGTGATCGGCTATGGCATGTCCGGCGACGCCTATCACATCACCGCTCCCGCCGAAGACGGCGACGGCGCCTACCGCTGCATGCGGGCCGCGCTGGCGCGTGCCGGCATCTCTCCCGACGAGATCGACTACATCAACGCCCACGGCACCTCGACGCCGCTCGGCGACGAGATCGAGCTCGGCGCCGTCCAGCGCCTCGTCGGCAACGCCGCGGCGCGGATTTCGATGTCCTCGACCAAGTCGGCCATCGGCCACCTGCTCGGCGCCGCCGGTGCGGTCGAGGCGATCTTCTCGATCCTCTCGATCCGCGACGGCGTCGTGCCTCCGACGATCAATCTCGTCAATCCCTCGGTCGAGACGCCCATCGACCTCGTGCCGAACGTCGCCAAGCAGCGCAGCGTCGACATCGCGCTTTCCAACAGCTTCGGCTTCGGCGGCACCAACGCCTCGCTGGTGTTCCGCAAGGTCGCGGCCTGATCGCGGCCCTCCGCGCGCCGACGACCATCGCAGCGATCCCCGCCCGGCGGTGAGGGCGCGTCGCCCCTCGGGCGCCGCGATCGCGCCGACCGCTGTTTCGCCGCTTTTCTGAAGGATGGCTTCGCTCCGCGCCTCCGGCTCTCGCCCGGCCGGCGCAACTCTGCGATCGGACGTGGGAGAGACCCGGCTGCGCGAGGATCGCCAGTAGGAGAGCGGGCCGCGACCGGCTATCCTTCTCCCGGCCGAAGCCTCCGGCCAACGACCACAGGACAGGACGAGCGATGGACGAGATCCCGGCGAAGCCGCCGCAGAACGGCCGCCCCGACGACGACGCGCCGGGCCGGATCAACCCGAAGAGCCCGCGCGAATCCCTCGCTCCCGAGCCGGCGCCACCGCCGCCCCAGCGTTCCCGCCACGTCCGCAATCCGATCGTCGTCGCCCTCAACGCCCTGATGATGATCCTGGTGATCCTGGTGATCGGCGGCGCCGGCATCCTCTACTGGGGCAAGCTCGAATTCACCGCGCCGGGTCCCTTCACCGAGGACCGCACGGTCATCATCCGCACCAACTCCGGCCTCGAGGAGATTGCCACCGCGCTGGAGCGCGAGGGCATCATCGACGAGCCGCTGGTCTTCATGATCGGCGTGCGCGCCTATCAGGTCGGCGGCAAGCTCAAGGCCGGAGAGTATCTGGTCCCGGCCGGCGCCAGCATGTTCCAGGTGATGAACCTCCTCGTCTCCGGCAAGGCGATCCTCCACCCGTTCACCGTACCGGAGGGGCGTACCAGCGAACAGATCGTTGAGCGGCTGCGGGAGGAACCGCTGCTCGTCGGCGACATCACGGAGATCCCGCCCGAAGGCTCGCTGCTGCCGGAAACATACATGTTCACCCGCGGCGCCAGCCGCGCCTCGATCATCCAGCGCATGCGGCAGGCTCACGACCAGGCGCTCGAGGAGATCTGGGCGCGCCGGCGCGCGGACCTGCCGCTGAAGACGCCGGAAGAACTCGTCACCCTCGCCTCGATCGTCGAGAAGGAGACCGGACGGGCCGACGAGCGTCCCCGCGTCGCCGCCGTCTTCATCAATCGCCTGCGCAAGGGCATGCGGCTGCAGTCCGACCCGACGATCATCTACGGCATCGTCGGCGGCCGCGGCTCGCTCGGCCGCCCGATCCGCCGCAGCGAGATCGACGCGGCGACGCCCTACAACACCTACCAGATCGCCGGCCTGCCACCGGGCCCGATCGCCAATCCCGGACGGGCCGCCATGGAGGCCGTCGCCGGTCCGTCGAACACGCCGGAGCTCTATTTCGTCGCCGACGGCAGCGGTGGCCACGCCTTCTCGGCGACCCTCGACGAGCACAACCGCAACGTCGCCAAGCTGCGCCGGCTCGAGCGCGCCGCCGCAGCCGACCGGGTCGACGCGGCCGACGCCGCCGCCGTCGCACCCGCGGCGGCCTC
>Ga0065721_10053089_pt1 | contig 10558 bp, 6 predicted proteins | sample Mesricmetagenome_FD_59108 | JGI IMG/M metagenome (GOLD analysis project Ga0065721, IMG submission 59108) | Mesophilic microbial community from rice straw/compost enrichment Sample: eDNA_1 v2 (version 2) | ecosystem: Engineered > Solid waste > Grass > Composting > Bioreactor | place: USA: Davis... | reverse complement strand
GTGGTGGGGTGTTCGTTGCAACTTACTGGACGGGCGTTGTCGATGAGCATGATCTTTGCCATCTGGGGGGCTTCCCAGGACCGTTACGTAAGACGCTTGGGATCTGGGCGGAAGAAATCGATGCTCTTCACGATCACGATCAAAACGGAATTCAATTTCGAGCGGCCAATGCTTTAGGTTTGGTTGGCGATTATGAGGTTCGCGAACTATGCGAATTAATCCAAGTCGAGACCGCTGAAGTTTTAGCGCATTACCAAGAAGATTTCTATGCCGGACAGCCAGCATTGACAGTGAATAAACTTGGAGAAGGTAATGCTTATTATATTGGAGCCCGTGTGAGTGATGCTTCGTTTTATCGAACCTTCTATAGACAGCTGGTTTCAGAAAATGGGGTGCGCAAAGCTTGGGATGCTGAACTGCCGGTTGGCGTAACAGTCCAGGAACGTACGGATGGAGCATATGATTATGTATTCTTGATGAACTTCAGCGGCAAACATCAGAATATCACCTTAGATAGTCAACTCTACATAGATATTGAAGGGGATGAAGAGGTTAAGAATGAAATTGAATTGCCTGTCTATGGTGTACGCATCCTTCGAAGAACGGCTCGTTAACATGGGCTGATTTTTAGGATCGTTCCAGCAGTGAGCTACATTTCAGTGGAGATCGGCGCTATGATTCTAAAACTATTGTACGATGCGATTGATTTTTCAGATTGAGAATTAAATACAACTGAGTTTGTTGTAGATAGAACTTTGTCGAATGGGCTTGGACCAATACTGGTTCAAGCCCATTCCGTTGTACTGCAAGCATTGGCTTCGTCTTAAGGTTGAAAGTCACGAACGAGGGCTGGTGAGCGCCTTCCGTAGCCAATGGTAAGTGTGTCTTTCGCGAGGCGGAATCTGAAGGAAGCTTGAGTTATTTATATTTCTAGCTTCAGAGGATGCCAGTTGGATTACAGGATAAGATAAACGTATTGAAGGTGTAGAAGAGATTCCCTGGTGATTAGATAGGTCGGCAAAACGTCATTGAATGGTCGTTAAAACGTTAGTTGAACATACTTGTTGTGCGTATAATGAAACTTGCCGATAAGGCATCTAACATGACTTGAGACTATAGATTACTTTAAAGTTTGAGCCATTTCTAGGCTGTCCTGAACAATTAGGTAACTAAAAGGAGTAATGCAGAATGAAACAAGGATTCAACCCCATTTTACCATTAGATGAGTATATCCCCGATGGTGAACCGCATGTGTTCGGAGATAGAATTTACCTGTTTGGTTCACATGATACTGAAGGGGGGACTAGATACTGTTCTGAACAAAATTATGTTGGATGGTCAGCTTCTATATATAACCCGACTGATTGGAGATATGAAGGAGAAATATTTAATGCAAACCAAGATCCTGACTATTTAGAAGGAGAAACTAATGATTTATATGCTCCTGATGTAGTCCAAGGAAATGACGGGAAATACTATCTGTATTACAATATTAACAGCACTGCAGCAGGTACATCTGGACATAATTTAATTAAGGTTGCCGTTTGTGATACACCTGTAGGAAGATATGAGTACCTCGGATTTGTTAGAAATCCAGATGGCAGCGTTCACAAGACTTATCTTATGGGAGATCCTGCAGTTATTAATGATGATGGAATAATTCGGTTATATTATGGTTGGTCCCTATCTATGGTGGCTGCAGATGCACACGCACAGGGAAAAGGTTATTCTGGAGAAGAACATCAGAAATATGTTAAGAATTCACCCAAAATGGAGTTGCCTGAGCCGGGAAGCCCATTAATGAACCAGATACTTACACCATTATATGAGATGCTTTTCCATCGTAGTGCTGATGATGTTAAAGAATTAAAGTATCCTTTAATGGGGGCAAATACGATTGAGCTTTCTGATGATATGATGACTGTTGTTGGTGAGCCAAAAAGAATAATCCCAGGACAGTTAGATACCCCAAAGGATAGCAGTTTCTTTGGCCATGCATTTTATGAAGCTGCCTCAATTAGAAAAATAAGTGGGATGTACTATTTCATTTATTCTTCCGAAAACAGTAATGAGCTTTGTTATGCAACAAGTAAATATCCTGACAAGGATTTTAAATATGGCGGAACCATTATATCCAATGGTGACGTTGGCTATAATGGATTAAAAAAAGAAGACCGTCAAAATATGACAGCTAATGATCATGGGAGCTTGGAGTATATCAACGGTCAGTGGTATATTTTTCATCATCGGCAGACGCATAAATCAACATTTAGTAGACAAGCGTGTGTAGAAAAAGTTGAAATTAAAGAAGATGGAAGTATCGACCAAGTCGAGTGTACTAGTATGGGATTTAACGATGGACCGCTTATTCCCTATGGTGAGTTTCCTGCACCGATCTCATGCATACTAACAAATGGTCAAATGCCACATGTTACGAATTCCATGCTGGATGCTGATATTCCTTTTATTACTCACAATAATAATGAGCGGTTTATTACTGATATTAAAGAAGGTACTAAAATAGGTTATAAATACTTTGCTTTTAACGGCAAAACAAAGGTAAGTATAAAAACACAAAGTGAAGGAGAAGGTAAATTTATTATTGCAACCGATAAGGGCCGTGTTGGTGAAGTTCTTGTTTCTTCTTCAACGGCTTGGATGGAAAACAGTACAGAAGTTGAAATTCAAGGTATAGAAGCTCTATATTTTATCTACCATGGAAGTGGTTCTGTAAAATTTCTTTCCTTTATGCTTGAGTAATTTTGACATATATGATGCTTCCTAAAAGGAAATTGTAGTAGAAAATCGATAGTAAGTGGAAGCTGCTCAAGAACTTCCGGTTTCTTATGCTCTTAGTCGATCCGGAACAAGACATCTGCTCCCGATTTTTGGTGCGGATGTCTTCTTTTTTTGTGCAGTTGGAGGTTGGGTTGGGACAGGCTCCATCAGTCCGTCAAATTTAAAATCGTTTTAGGTTATACGGCAAATATAGCCTTGTAAACTTCAATGCCAATACATGGACTCAGACGCTCCTGAAAGTCCCAACGCATGAAGGACGAACATCGGAAATAGCTATGAGGGAAATACCTCATGTACAGGGCTGAATTTATTCAGTACCTTATTCTAGACATAAAAGTCGTGAAAACGATAGAGAGAAGTCGTCAAAGCGTTAGTGGATAAGCAATCGTAATCTTACAATTAAAATTATAAACTAAATTGCGAGGTGTAAGTGGCGGATTCGTTCTATAGTTTGTCAGCATTGCCCACAGCATAAGGCTAAGATGAGCGATGGATAAAGGAAGTCAAAGGGATCACCAGCGGAGGGCGGAAATGCGGGTGATTGTTGAAAAATTCCAAGCGAATGTAAATATGCAGCGTGCGTTTTGTATCACTCCAACATGCTGGAGGTAGCAATCGAATGTTGGTATCGAACATTGAAGTCTATCCGTATCAAATTTACGTCGGTGAGTCTTAAGACGTTTGTCATCATTTCGTTCGTTGGTGGAAGGACGAAATGCTATGATAATGTTAGGACGCTTACAATCAAGTTTACAGGAGGCATATATTATGGCGCTGAAATTTCCGAACGGTTTTTTGTGGGGAGCATCTACAGCGGCTCATCAGGTAGAAGGCAATAACGTTCACTCTGATTTTTGGCTGATGGAGGGTCTGGAGGGGTCTGTATTCAAGGAGCCTTCCGGAGATGCGGTGGACCATTACCGGCGGTACCGGGAAGACATCGCCCTTCTGGCGGAATTGGGCTTGAATACGTATCGCTTTTCAATCGAATGGGCAAGAATTGAGCCTGAAGAAGGAGAATACGACGAACAGGCGATCGAACATTACCGTAGTGTGCTCGCGGCTTGTCAATCATACAACATTACGCCAATTGTGACGATGCATCACTTTTCGTCCCCTGTGTGGCTCATTCGTGCGGGAGGATGGGAATCTGAAGAGACACCTGCGCGATTTGCGCGGTATTGCAGCAAGGTCATGCAAGAGTTGGGCGAGCTCATTCCCTATGTGTGCACGATCAATGAAGCGAATATCGCCATCGGCATGGCCAAGATCATCAAGCGACGCAAAGAGGAATTTACCGCACAGGTCGGTATCAATATGGACATGATGGGGCGTTTGGAAACTTACGCTAATGAAGTAAACAAAGCGTTCGGCTTGCCGCTCCAAGAGGTTCACTCCTTCTTGGGACCACGTTCGGATAAGGGGGTGGAGATTATCTTCCGGTCACATACAGAGGCGAGAGCCGCGATCCGGCAGATTCAACCTAACGCTCAAGTCGGCGTAACCTTGTCACTGTATGACATCCAGAGTATTCCCGGTGGCGAGGAACTCGCAGCAGAGGCTTTGGAGGAAGAGTTCCTGCAGTTCAAGCCTTATCTGGAAGACGATGATTTCTTTGGGCTGCAAAATTATACTCGCGCGGTATATGGACCGGATGGTATGCAAAAACTTGCCGAAGGCGCCGAAAGGACCCAAATGGGCAACGAATATTACCCGCATGCGCTGGAAGGCGTAGTCCGCATCGTATCCAAGCATCTGGATAAGCCGATTTTCGTGACAGAGAACGGCGTGGCGACGGACGACGACGCCCGTCGCGTCGAGTTCATCGATCAAGCGTTAAAAGGGCTTCACGCATGCGTCGTCGACGGGATCCCTGTCAAAGGCTATATGCATTGGTCGCTAATGGATAATTTCGAATGGCAACTCGGCTTTTCCATGCGATTCGGGTTGATCGCGGTCGATCGAGCCACGCAAGAGCGACACCCGAAACCAAGCGCATTTCATTACGGCAAGATCGCAGCCGCGAACGCGCTGCCTGAATAATAGCCGAAGGATAAGGAGCTGTCTTTCCGGTTCGTTCAGCAGGCTCTCTTCGTGAACTTGCTTGGTACGATGGAGAACTTCTCGTCGGTTCTCGAGCAGCGGGGAGGGCGGGTAGACTGCACCGCGCAGCAGGCGTACATGGTTGTGTCTAGGATGCGGGAATTGAGACCGAGTACATCCGAAGTGAAAACGGCCAATCGGAATGCGGTTGACGTTGATCGCCAGAAGTCGAGGCACTCCGATAAGCGTCATCATAAGGATGGAACAAGGTTCGCTATTCTGAAGAAATTGATCGGGGCTCTGTTGGACAATCGTACGATGGTGCAGGCGAAGGAGATGTCGCTTGGCGCTTTGTAAACACCATAATATCGCCGGATCTGGGAAGTAAAATCGGTGAAGTCATTAAATGAACTTCACAGTTAGTGGAGGTTCTTTTCATAGTTGTGTCAGAAAGGAAGAACATTCAATGAGCAAAAGAATTACTACCGTCTTAGGAGACATTGCACCAGGGGAATTGGGGTATACTACCGCGCATGAGCATGTCTTGGCGGATAGCTCTTTGCTTCGCAGAGAAGTAATGAGTTTTAAGGGAAGCATCCCCGATTCAATACTTGAACTACGTATGGAAAATCTGGCGGGGCTAAGGCAGGGTATGGCCATCTTCTCGGAGGATTGTTCATTGGCCGGTGAAATCGAATTCGCGGTGGCCGAATTGAATGCGTTTCGAATGATCGGTGGACAAGCGGTCGTCGATGCATCTCCGATTGGTATGAGAGCTCCTGTCGACCAGTTAAAGGAAGCCGCCCGCAAAAGCGGGATTCATCTGATTACGTGCAGCGGCATTTATTATGCGTCGGCCCGTCCGGAAGCGTATATCGGGAAAGACGAGAAGTTTATGTACGAAGTATTCAAAAAGGAAGTTGAAGAAGGAATCGAAGGCAGCGACGTAAAGCCCGGATTCTTGAAATGCGCGATACAGACCATTCATGATGACGGTACCATCGATGAGAGCGAATTGGCTGCGCTTCGAGCTCAAGCTATGCTATCGAACGAAACCGGGCTGTCGGTGCATGTCCATTCAGGTTATCCCATGACGAACGAGCATATTTACGAAGTTGTCGATGTGGCGCTTAAACAATGCGGTATGAGCCCAGATCGATTGCTTATGATGCATCAAGATCAGTTCCTGCGTAGAGGAAACGAAAATCTTGCCTATCTTGCTCATCCCGAGATCGGAAGAAACGTGAACACGGATTATATCGAGAAGATCCTGGATCAAGGCGTTTACGTTGGCTTCGATTCCTGGGGTTCGTCAGTATCCACGCTTCCGGATGACTATGACCGTTTGAAGGGCTTGATCGCTTTATTGAAGAAAGGTTACGGCACTCAAATCGTCTGCGGTCATGACAGTATAACTAAGGCTAATGGCAAGACGACGGGCTCATATGGTTATACGCGATTTCCGGAAATGCTAGGACAGCTGCATGGCTTCGGTCTAGGCGAGGAAATCCGGAAGCTTACAGTATTGAACCCAGCCCGTCTATTAGCGTACTGATCGGCTGATCGGAAGTAAAAGCGGTATTGGATTTATCTCGCTCCTTAACGAGAAAGGGAAGTTGACCTAGAAGCTTGACAACATCGCTATGCCGTAGTGTGCACAAACTCAGATTGTCAACCACTCATATGACGGATAAACTCAATGCATAGCAGATTGTAATATGTACGGTTCCTTTAAGACCGGTTACTATCCAATTATGCAGCTCTGCGTCGCAATTTTAACAAATAATCCGTAGATAAATGACAAGATAATCAATGGTGGTGCGGGGAGGACTCCTTGCACCGCCATTGTTCATAAGTCGGTAGGATGTCGTATGAGCAACAATCAAGAGTCCACAAACTATTAGTGGAGAACGCAGAGGCGGGTTATGATATAGAGGGCGAATAAGGAAGTGGCTTTTGAATTTGTGCTTCGAGTATGATAATAACATCATCCGAAGGAAGCACCCGAGGGAGTTGAAGGAATTGAACAGCCGCGCGAAGCTGTGGCGGACTAGATCCTTGCGCTTTAAGCTGCTTGCCAGCGTGCTGTTGATGACGATCCCGCTCGTCTCAATGCTGGTCTACAATAATCTTTATTCAATTCATACCGTACGAGGACAGGTCGCAGATTCCTACAAGAACGTGCTCAATATGTATATGAGTCAGATCGATGCGGGCCTCAATGATGTAGACGCCTACATGAACAATGTAGCGGGGACCGGATACGATTTACTATCGCTCGAACAGGCTGAGACGGATTCGGATTATTACAGCGCACAAATTTACTTATTTAACAAACTCTCCAAGGATATTACTTTGTATCGATCTTTAAGTTCTTTTTTTGTTTTTGTCGGCTCGCGGAATGACTTCATGGATGTCTCCAGATCGCAGGAATATTCCTTGGAGGAGAAGGACCGGATTCAAAAAGAGCTAATCGAACGAATCCACTCCAATGACATCGTGAAAGGGACTACTGCAAAACGCTGGTTTTATATCCAGGTCGACGAAACTTATTTCCTGGTCGATCTGGTACAAGCCGGAAATACCTTCATCGGAGCTTGGCTCCGAACGGACGACCTGCTGAAGCCGCTTCAGTCGATGCAGATAGGAGAAGGAGGAAGCCTCCTCCTCGCAAACGATCAAGGCGCGCCGATCACGGCAAACCGGATCTCCGACACCGGCATTGAACTTCACATGACTGAGGACAACTATTACTTATCCGGATCTAAGAAAAAATACTTGATTGTCGGAGCGCCCTCCACCAAAGGCGAATTTAATCTGGCAGCGGTAATTCCCGACCGTCAAATTTTGGCCAAACTCCCCTATCTTCAAGGGTTGATCTGGATCATCACTATTTTATCGTTCCTCTTGGTCCCTGTCGGTATTTATCTCATTCGAAAGACCTTTATGGTTCCTCTTTATCGACTCGTGCTAAGCATGAAAAAGGTGCGACTTGGCGATTGGAGCAGCCGGGTGAGCATGGACGACCAATCGGAGGAGTTTCAAATTTTAGGCGATTCCTTCAATGCCATGATGTCGGAGATCCATTCGCTTCGCGTAAATGTTTATGAGGAGCAACTGAATAAGCAGAGGGAGGAACTGCAGCGGTTACAACTGCAGGTTAACCCGCACTTTTTCTTAAATACGCTTAATATTGTGTTTAATCTGGCAAAGGTCAAAAACTTTGAGCTCATCATGGATATGACCCGTTCCCTTACCCAATATTTCCGATATATGTTTCGCAGCAACACCTCATTCGTCAAATTAAAGGAGGAGTTAGAACATATCCGCAACTATATGCGGATTCAGGGGCTCCGGTTTCCCGGTCAATTAACATGGACAATCCAAGCGCCGGAGCATTTGTCGGATACGCCGATTCCGCCCCTTGCAATTCAGTCCTTCGTCGAGAATTCGATCAAGCATGCAATCACGATGGACGAGCCGCTTCATATCGCCGTATGCATTGATGACGGCGAAGAAAGTATCGACTCTCATCTGCATATCGGGATTCGTGACACCGGACCGGGCTTTCCGGCCGAGGTTCTGCAAGAGCTGCAAGCCGGAAGAAGTGTGGAGAACGAAAACGGAGAGCACACTGGAATTTGGAACGTGCAACGTAGGCTCGAGCTCCTATATCGGACGCCCATATCAATCCGATACGCTAACATCTCGCAAAAGGGCGGGGCTTCGGTCGATCTCATTTTGCCTACGAATCCAATCAAGGAGGGGTCGACATGACCTATAATTTGTTATTGGTGGACGATGAACATCATGCCATAGAAGGAGTGAGGTCCGATTTGGACCTCGCTAAGCTTCGGATCGACGGATTATTTACGGCGTTTAATATCCGCCAAGCGAAGGAAGTCATGGAACGCGAGCGTATCGACATCCTGCTTTGCGATATCGAGATGCCGCAAGGCAGCGGATTGGAGCTGCTAACTTGGGTAAAAGAACGGCAACTCCCTACGGCAACGATTTTTTTGACTAGCCATGCAGATTTTAAATATGCAAAAGAGGCGATAAAGCTGGGCAGTATCGAATACTTGCTCAAGCCTGTATTCCAGTCGGAGCTGGAGGAGGCGATCAGGAATGCTCAGGACGTCATTGAGCGCAACAGTGAACACGATCGCTATAGTCAGTCTCATCAAATGTGGCTTCAGCATCATTCAATGGTCATCGAGCGCTTCTGGATCGATCTCATAAATCACTCGATCCCAAGCAACCGGGCGGCAATCGCCGAGCAAGTGGAGCGTCATCATATTCCAATAACGGAACGTTCGGTATTTCTTCCCGTACTGATCTCCGTACAGATGTGGAAAAAGGAATTGAAACACAGAGACGAGAAAGTGCTGGAATACGCGTTGAAGAATTCAGCGGAAGAAATGATATTGAAGAAGGGAAACAACGGTATCGCATTCACGGTCGACCGAAGCGTTCTGCTGATCGTGCTCGTTGCCGATAGAGAAGCTACATGGAACGAAGAGGAAATTCAGGAGTCGTGTGGTCGATATATTGAATCTTGCAACAAATATTTTTATTGCGATTTGTCCTGCTATTTCGGTCGCGTCGTAGAAGCCCACGAGATGGCGGCCATGGTCGCGGAGTTGAGGGCGGAAGACCATAACAATGTCGCTTATGTAAACCGAGTGTTCCCTTATCGGATTAAGAAAGGCGCTAGGCACTTGCAGCAACTACCGGCACTCGGAGCCATCGTATTGCTTTTAAAAAGCGGCACCAGGCAGTCCGTTATCGATGAGGTAGACGATTATCTGTCCAATTTAATGCACCATCAAGTTATCGACGCACAAATCCTTCACCGATTTCAACAAGACTTTATCCAGGCGTTATACTCATTCTTGAACACGAAAGGCATTATGGCGAATCAATTGTTTGGTGATGAGGAATCGCGCAGAATGTCGGAAGCTGCTGGCCGCTCTGTCACGGACATGCGTCGATGGATTCAACATACGATACAGCGCGCTATGAACCAAGTGGAGGCATTCACCGAGACAGATTCGATAATACAATCCATCCGGCAATTTATCGCTATTAATATGGATCAGGACCTGTCGAGGGAAATGATCGCAGAGCACGTTTACATGAATGCAGATTACATGTCAAGGATATTTAAGAGGGAGACTGGTTATTCGATTTCGGATTATATAATCTTGGAGAGAATTAACCAGGCGAAGGCGTTGTTGGCGCAGACCCAAATCCCGGTCAGCAATATCGCGACTTCCGTAGGCTACAATAACTTCTCGCACTTTGCCAAAATCTTTAAGAAATACGTCGGAATCGGTCCGACGGAGTACCGCAGCCGGCATGCATAGGGGACGCGGTCATAGCCCTCCAAGAAGGTCGTGAAAGCGGTATCAATTAGTCGTCAAAGTGTTAGTCGAAAACACACGTGCGCGGTACGCTAATGGTGCATTCAAACGACTATCACTTAATGGGGGATTACGATGCAAATGAAAAGCAAGGTCGTCACCTTATCGCTTGCCACAGTTCTGCTGGCGGGGTCTGTCACCGCATGTTCGTCTTCAAACGACGAGGAGAACGGTACGCAATCTGGATCTCCAAGTGGAAGTGCCAGTAGCGGCTCAAGCGCTAGCGCGAATGACGCGACGAAGGATCCTTACGAGCTCGTGATGGCGATGCCGGCCTTCGGGGCGGTTCC
>Ga0065721_10002363_pt1 | contig 10558 bp, 15 predicted proteins | sample Mesricmetagenome_FD_59108 | JGI IMG/M metagenome (GOLD analysis project Ga0065721, IMG submission 59108) | Mesophilic microbial community from rice straw/compost enrichment Sample: eDNA_1 v2 (version 2) | ecosystem: Engineered > Solid waste > Grass > Composting > Bioreactor | place: USA: Davis... | reverse complement strand
AGCATAGTCTCCGCCCCAAGTTGGAGGCTCACTGTCGGTCGAATCACGCGGGTTTTTGTCACGCGCGTCGGCTTCATCCTATTCTCGTCCCAACCGATAAAGCCGACGGACCAATCTGGGCGTGAAACTACCGTCGCCGCTCATATCTTCGCTGGGTTTACAGAGCCTCATGCTCTTAGCGTCCGAAGAATCGCCCATTTCGCCTGGGGCGATTACCCTGATTTGCATGCCTTTGTGGATTTTTAGGTTTTGCCAATATATGGCGTTTGTCGAGGCGCGTTGCTGCGGTGCTTGCACCGCCAGTGCGTCTCTCCTCGTAAATCCCTTCTTTGCCATGATTAAACCTGAAGACTCTTTTGCTGATTTTGGTGATGATTTGCAGAGTAGCTTGGTGATGCCGGTGGAGGTGCGTCCGCTGGCGTTCGAAGGTGAAGTCCCGCGAGCCCACGAACACGAGTCACCGGAGTTGATTCTCAACTACGGAGAAGGGGCGGGAACCCTCGTTTGGTGGTGCGATGGTGGAAACGGACAGACGGAGATGATCGCTCCGCGGCACTGCTGCGTGATCCCGGCGGGGATGCGCCACACGCTGGAAGAGGGGACGCGTGGATTGGTTTCGCTCTTGCCCACCGTGGCGCGGCCCGTGTCGGCCGCGCCCGGCGAAGCGGTCAGGCGGCGGCGGGCATGGGCTTAGGTGCCTCCTCTCCGGCTGGCTTCTTCGGCATGATCCCGAAAAATGTCTCGGCTTCGTTTGGACTCTTCATGTCGAGGTAATGCCTGCGGATGATTGCCTCGGAATTGCCCGCCTGAATCGCCGCTTCTCCAATGGATCGAAACTTGCCGACGAACATCGAAATGAACGTGTGGCGCAGGACGTCATGCGTCAGGTTGAAGCGGTCGCGGAGCTTCTCCCGGCGTTTTTTGAAGTCGCCGACGATGATCGGGTATTTGTTCAGCGGATAAGCGCGGAGCCACGCGGCGAGATTTGGTTGGATGGTGATGCGCCGGGGCTCGCGCACCTTCGAGGCATCGGCGGAAATCGCGATGATGCCCGTTTCAAGGTTCACGTCCTCCGGCTTGACCTTGGTGATCTCGCCATCGGGCACGCCCGGCCGGATGCCGGCGAAAAGGCAAAGCGCGAAGTAGGGCACCCAGCGGGCTTCGTCGTGGGTCTCGCAATAGGCCATGAGTTCGGCCGCCTGATGGGCGGAAAGGGTGACGGCGGACCCGCGCTTGCGGCGAATGCGATAATGCGGGACTTTCGGAATCGGGTTCTCGGCAATCCATCCGCGGTGAAAGGCGTATTTGAAGAAGGTCGAGAGGACGCCGCGCCGGTTGTTGTAGGTCTTCATCGAAGTGCGGCCGGTTTCGAGGAACTCGACCAACGCCGGAACCGTTAGCTCCGCCACGGCCCGCTTGGGGAATCGTTTTTCGAGCCGCGCCAGGTCCCAGCCGATGCGGTTGAGCTGCGGACGGCAAATCTGCCCCTGTTCGCACTCGTGCTCCTTCGCCTTGTTGTAGTCGGCGATGGCGTCCTTGAGTGACTTCTGGTTCTCGGGCTCGCGGTAGTTCGAGAGGGCGAAATCGACGTAGAAGGACAAGGACCGGGGCTTGTCCGCGAGGCGGAGAAAAATTGCCTCCGCCTCCCGCGCCTGATCCTCGGTCAGCGTCGTGGCGACGCTGCGGAGGTTCGAGGTGGATTGCAGTGCCTTGAGTTCCAAGGCCGCCTTCTCGGCTGCGGCTTCCTCTCGTGATTTGAAGTTTTTGCGGATGCGGACGCCGTTGATTCGTCCATCCACCCGCCATGAAGTGGTGCCGTTCCGGTTCGAGAACTGGCCGATGGCAAATGCTGATTGATTCATGCTTAGGTTGCCCTGCCAACCGGGCAACCTAGCTACCTCGAAAAGTGATCTCCTTCGCTTGGAAGGAGATAAGTGGCGTCCCCACGGGGATTCGAACCCCGGTTCTCACCGTGAAAGGGTGGTGTCCTAGACCAGACTAGACGATAGGGACAAATGAACGAGAGGGCGAAAGGTGGGTGGCGCTCCCTCTCATGCAAGGCAATTTTTAGCACCTTCTCACTCCCATGCACACTTCTTGGTGAACTTGAGTCTCAACATCAGGAAGGAGTGGACTTCGGTGCCGATTTGTTTCAAGTTCTCCCCCTTCTTGTCCAAATCCATCCCGCTCCGCCCGACGGCCAAGCTGTTCGCGAAGACCGACGGAGTCGTTTTGCCGGCGCGGTTTTGGCCGACCTTTTTCACGCTCACCCTTTCTCTTCCTTTCGACCATGCAAAACTTCCTCCCCCTCGCCTTTGTGATGGGTCTCTCACCGATGGAGCTGTTCGCCCACGGCGGCTGGATCATGTGGCCGCTCCTGACGGTCTCCCTCGTCGCGGTCACCGCCGTGGTCGAGCGGGTCATTTTCCTGGTTCGCGAGGGAGGGCGTCGCCAGCCGGAGTGCGTGGAGCAGATGCTCGAAAAGGTTGAAAACGGCGACTTCGACGGAGCGCTGGGCGTCGGCCGGAAGTCCACCGACTACGTGGCCAAGATCCTCGTCTACGCCCTGGCTCATCGCGAGCATTCGCTGCCGAACGCGTTCACCCGCGCCGCCAACCAGGAGCTCAACCGCTTTCAACGCGGTATCGCCGTTCTGGATACCTGTATCACGATTTCGCCGCTGCTCGGCCTGCTCGGCACGGTGCTCGGCATGATGAACACCTTCGGCGCGCTCGGCGACGGCGACATCGCGGCCAACGCCGGCAAGATCACCGGCGGCGTGGGCGAGGCCCTCATCGCCACCGCCTACGGCCTGCTCATCGCCATCGTCGGTCTGCTGCCCTACAACATCCTCAACGCCCACGTCGAGGAGGCGCGCCACAACATCACGGACGCGGCCAACGCCCTCGAACTCACGATGAAAAAGGAGCGTTCCGGCTCCGAGTCCTGATCCGGCGCCTGGTCGCAACTTTTCTTCCTTAACCTTCTCATCATGGCAGGCGGTGGCGGCAATCGCGGCGGCTCGGGTCCGAAGAAGGCCCGCATCGAGATCATTCCCCTGATCGATGTGATCTTCTTCCTGCTCGCGACCTTCGTGCTCTTCACCCTTTCGCTCAACAAGAGCGGCGGGCTCTCCGTGGCCTTGCCCGCCACCCGCACGAGCGAGCCCCGGGATCCGGGCAGCTCCGTCACGCTTTCGATCCGCGAGGACGGCACGCTCGGATGGGACAAGGAGCTCATCACCCTCGACCAGTTTCTCATCCGCCTGCAGGCCTACAAACAAACCCAGCCCGACGGAGGTATTCTTATCAACGGCGACGAAAACGCGCTCTTCCAGCAGGTCCGCTACGTCATCGACGAGGTCCGCAAGGCCGGCTTCCGCAAGATCCTCGTCGAAACCCGCATCCGCCCCGCCGAGTAGGGCGCCCCGCACCTCGTTTCCATGTCCCTTTTCGGCAGTCCCATCCAGATCGCCCCGGCCAGGAAGGCCCGCATCGAGATCATCCCGCTGATCGACGTGATCTTCTTCCTGCTCGCGACCTTCGTGCTCTTCACCCTTTCGCTGAACAAAATCCAGTCCGTGCCCGTCGACCTCCCGCAGGCGAGCGCCAACGTCTCCAAGGCCGACGAGGACAACACGGTCGTCATCCAGCTTTCCGAGGCCGACTCCGCCTTTTGGAACCAGGAGCCGATCTCGCTCGCCGAGGTCGCCCCCCGTCTCGTCGCCTACAAGGCCTCGACGCCGAGCCCGAAGGTGCTCGTCACCGGAGACGACCGCGCGCGCTACGGCAATGTCGTGCGCGTTCTCGACGAGGTCCGCCTCGCCGGCATCCGGACCGTCACCATCGAGACCGCCTACCGCCCCTCCGGACGTTGATCGTATCCGCCACAGTCCTACGCCCGTCCGCATGAACCGATCCCTTCTCATCGCCGCCCTCGTCTCCGTGCTCCTGCACGCGGGCGTCGCCGTGGGCGGGCGCCTCTTCACGAAAAAGCCCGGGCCCGCTCCGCTGGCCGAGGAGATGCCCGTGATCGAGCTCACCCTGCCTCCTCCGCCCGAACCCGAGGAACCGGAGATCGTGGAGAACGTCGTTTCCGAGTCCCCCGCCGAAAGCGTCGGCCTCGTCCCGCCGATGCAGGCCGACCTGCCGACCGCCACGCTCGACGCGACCTTTGTGCAGCGGGCGCAGCCGGTGCCGCCTCCGAGCATCAGCCGTCCCGCCGGCATGGGGAACATCCTGCCCTCCGCTCCGCCGCGCGCCTCCGTCGGCGGAGGGCTCAAAAACATCTTCAACCTCGCCGACCTCGACAAACAGATCGAGGTCCGGGTGCGTCCGCCGCCGGTCTATCCGTTCGAGATGCGCCGCTCCGGTTTGCGGGGCGAGGTCGTGGTCGAGTTCATCGTCGACACCCGGGGCAACGTCCGGGACCCCGTCATCATCAGCTCCACCCACGCCGGCTTCGAGCAGGCCGCGCTCGACGCCGTCATGCGGTGGAAATTCATGCCCGGCCAGAAGGGCGGCGTCGCCGTCAACACCCGCGTCCGCCAGCGATTCCCCTTCACCCTCGAGGGGAACTGAGCCGCCCCGCCCATGCCGATGCCCACGCACATCCGTCGTCTTTACGCCGCCGCCGTCCTAGGCCTCGCCTGCGTCTCCGTCGCGCCGGCTCTCCGCGCTCAGCCCGCCGACGACGACAAGCCGAGGAAGGAGCTTTCCGCCGCGGCCTCCGCCGGTTTCGCCAAGATCCAGCCCCTGCTCGAGGCCAAGGACTACGCGGGCGCGCTCGCGCTCGTCGAACGCCAGCTCGCCGGCGCGCGGTCCAGGAGCTACGAGGCCTACGTTCTTCTCCAGGCGCAGGCGCAGATCCTCCTGATGCAGAACCGGCTCGTCGAGGCCATCGCCCCGCTCGAGCGCGCCCGCGCCCTCGCCGAAGGCAACGCGAACTTCTACGAGGAGGCCGCCGCCCTCGACCGTCTCTACCTGCTCTCCCAGCTTCACTATCAGGACGGCACCGAGCGGAAGACGCCCGCCGAGCAGCGCGCCGCCTACAACAAGGCGCTCCGCCACGTCCGCCGCTGGCTGGCGACCGCCCCGCGACCTTCCGCCGAGGCGCGGTCCCTCGCGGCCTCGCTGCTCTACAATATCGCGATTCTCGATCCGGCGAAGATCGACCGGGCGCGGCTCCGCGAGGCGATCACCCACGCCCGGGAGGCGTTGATCCTCTCCGCCGCCAAGCCGGCCGGGCAGACCAGGATCCTGCTTGTCGCCTGCCATCTTCAGCTCGGCGAACACGCGCTCGCCGCCGAACAACTCGAGGCGCTCGCCGCCGCCGAGCCCGACAGCGTCTCCACCTGGTCCCAGTTGCTGGGGATCTACCTCGCCGAGACCGAGAGCGCCGCCGATCCCGGCGCGGCGCGCGCCGCCGGCATCCGCGCGTTGCTCGCGCTCGAACGCGCGCAGGCCCGCGGTTTGCTCGTGTCTCCAAAAGACCACTACACGAAGGTCGCGATCCTGTTCCGTCTGGGACAGCACACCCGGGCCGCCGAGACGCTGGAGCGGGGGCTGTCCGACGGGACGATCGAAAACACCCGGCGCAACTGGGAGCTGCTGGCCTCCGCCTACCGGCAGGTCGCCCGCGAGGACCTCGCCCTCGACGCGCTGGGACGCGCGGTGGAAAAATTCCCCTCCGACGGCGGCCTGGAGTTTTCCCTCGCGCAGTCGCTCTACGCCGCGGGGCGCGTCGAGGACGCCTACGCCCGAGGCCGCTCCGCCTTGGCCAAGTCGGGCGTCGACCAGCCGGGGCAGGCGCGCCTTTACCTCGCCTACCTCGCCTACGAACTGGAGCGTCACGAGGAGGCCCGCGACTGGGTCGCGCAGGCCCGCGCCGAGGGCGGGGTTTCCGAGTCCTCGGTCGAGCCGCTAGAACGCGCCATCAACGAGGCCATCGCCCGCCGCGAGATGGCCGGAAACACCTGACTCCTTTTCGCCGCAGTCCCGAACCGTTCCCTTCGCGACCTTTCTTTTTCGTCATGAGCAAAGCCTACGTCATCGGTCCCGCCGCCGCCCTCTGCGTCTTCATCGGCGTCTACTCCTTCCATCGCGGGGAGCTCCGGGAGCGCGAGGCCGCCAAGGCCGCCGCCGCCGCCGCCGAGCAGCAGGCCCGTCTGGAGGCCGAGCAGGAGGCGCGACGGGTCGCGATGGCCGAGGCGATCAAGGCCGCCGAACAACGCAAACTCGAGCGCGAGGCGAAGGAGGCGCGGGAGAACGCGGAGCGCGCCGCGCGGCAGCTCGCCCTCGAGGCCCGCGACAAGGCTTTCCGCGAACAGGAGAAAACCGCCCGTCAGATCGAGCGCCTGAAAAAGGAGCTCGAGGCCGAGCAGACCCTCCTCGACCGCCTCGCCGAGGAACGCCGCGCCGCGGAAGCCGAGAAGGCCTTTCTCGTCGAGTTTGTCGCGAAGGCACAAACCAACGTGCAGGCCTTGCGGGGCCTGTTGACCCGACTGGAAGGCCCGCGCCCCGCCGCGACCGCCTCCGGCAAATGAAGTCCGTCCTCCGCCGCCCGCCATGAACAAGCTCTACGTTTTCGTTCCCGCCCTGCTGCTCGCCGCTTTCGGCGTTCTCTACGTCTCGCATTCCAAGGAAGTCGCCGCGAAGGCCGCCCAGGTCGCCGCCGAGGAGGCGCGCCGGCTCGAGGAGGAGAAGGCCGCCAAGGCCGAGGCCGAGCGCCTGGCCAGGGAGGACGCCGACCGCCGCGCGGCCGAACGCCTGGCCGAGGAGAAACGCAAGGAGGAGGAGCGCCGCGCCAAGTGGGAGGCCGCCGGCAGGCAGATCGCCGACGACACCGCGAACTATCTGGCGCAGGCGGAGAAAAACGCCGCCGAGGCGAGGGCGCTCGAGGAAAAGCTCGCCGCGCTTCGCGCCGAAAAAGACCGGGCCAGCCAGGCCGCGTTCGATCTCGCCAAGGAGGTCGAGGCCGCGCGGATACGGAAGCGCAACGCCGAGCTCGAGATCCAGCGGCTGGTCGAGGCCGTCGCGCGCAAGGCCGGCACCACGCTCGGCGACGTGACGGCGACGCCCTGAGCGCGGATCGACCTTTCCCTTTCCGTTTCGCCCCTGTGCTTGCCGCCGGACGTCAGGGGGCTTTCATCCGGACCGACGCATGCCGCCCGGATTGATCCAAGGTTTTCTGGACTTTCTCGCGCCGACGGGCGCCACGCCCGAGCCCTCGTCGCCGCGCGGCGACACGGCGCCGGGTTTCGCGCCGGTCGGCGAAGACGAGACGGAAAAACCCGACGTCATCTTCGAGCGCAGCTCCCGCGCCGAACGCTATCGCCTGACGTTGCGCAAGGACGGTGTCGCGGTCGCGACGATTCCGGCGCGCGGCACCGAGCGCGAAGCGCGCGCCTTCGTCGAACAGCACCGGGCGTGGTTGGAGCGGGCGCGCGCCCGCCAGCGGATGAAACCCCGTCTCGCCACGGTGTGGACGCTCGGCACGCACGTGCTCTGGCGAGGCGAACTGGTCGAGATCCGCAAGGCCTCCGACGGCGACCGGCCGTCCGTCTGCGTGGCGGCCGACGTGTTTCGGGTGCCGCGTTTCGACGGCGATCTGCGGCCGACGCTCGAGTCTCATTTCATGCGCCGGGCGAAGATCGAGCTGCCCGCCCGCACCTGGGAACTCGCGGCCGAGACCAAGATGGCGGTGACGGAGGTCACGGTGCGCAACCAGCGCACGCGTTGGGGCTCTTGCACGACCGGCGGCGTGATCTCGCTCAACTGGCGTCTCATCCAGACGCCGGATTTCGTGCGCGACTACGTGATCTATCACGAGCTCATGCACCTGAAGGAGATGAACCACTCCGCCCGTTTCTGGCGCCGCGTGGAGGAGGTTTGCCCGGCGTGGCGCGAGGCCGAGCTCTGGTTGAAGCGCAACGGCTCCATGCTCGGCCTGTAAGGCCCGGGGCCGGAGGGGAGGACGAAGACGGCGCTCCGTCCGGCCGCTCCAGATCGCGGAAGCGGCCTTGCCGGGGGCGCGTTACTTGAAGTCGAGCAACTCGACCTCGAGCGCGACGGCGGCCTTGGCGGGGATGTGGCCGCGCTTGCTGCCTTTTTCGCCGTAGGCGAGCCAGTAGGGAAGGATGACCAGGCGACGCTCGCCCTTGCGCATCCGGTGCAGCACATCGGTCCAGCCGGGCAGGATGTTGGGCTGGCCGACGATAAAGTTATACGGACCTCCGTGGTCGGCGGAGGCGTCGAGTTTTTCGCCGGTGGCGAACAGGCGGGCGGTGTAGTCGACGGTGACGTGCTGGCCCTGGCCGGGCGTGGCGTCGCCGGAGCCGGGTTGGAGGACGACGTAGCGCGCGCCGTTGGGCGTGTCGGCGGCGCCGGGGTGGCGCTGCGCGAGCAGGGCGAGATCGGCCTCGGGCCACTGGTAGGCGGTGGCGGCGAGGGCCTGACGCATGGCGGCGTTGATCGGCTCGCCGGGATTTTTGCGCATGAGCTTCCCGCTGCGCACGACGATGGCGATCGTCAGGAGAACGACACCGAGACCGAGGAGCACGAAGAAGGAGCGCATGGGGAGATCAGAAGGGCTTGCGGCCGAAAGTCGAAAACCGACGGCCGCGACGCGAAGACGCGGCGGCCGTCGGTTTTCGGAAGCGAGGTCGGCTCAGGGCAGGTAGGAGCAGATGTATTCGCAGAGGCCGGATTTCACCTCGATGGTGAAGCCGGAGTTGGCGGGCACGTCGAACCAGGTGCCGGCGCCGTAGGTCTTGACCTCGGTCCGGTCCTTGAGGGTGACCTGACACTCGCCGGCGACGATCTCCATGCGCTCGGCGGCGGCGGTGCCGAAGAAGTAGGAGCCGGGGCGGATGAGGCCGAGGGTCTTCTTGGATTTGTCGGGGAAGAGGACGGTGTGGGAGACGACGTTGCCGTCGAAGTAGACGTTGGCCTTGGTGACGACGGAGACGCCGTCGAACTGGGTGGGCAGGGAGGACATGGTAGCCGGACGCTGCGCGAGCGGCGGGCGGGGTCAAGGGCGGGGGAGGCCGGCGTCCGCGGCAGGCCTCCCGGCCGGGAGCGCCGCGGCTTTACCTTTTCCGCCCCGACGTGTCAGGCTGCGGGCTTCTCTCCGCCGCCAATGCCCAACATCGATCCCGCGCTCGAACTGAAGTCGAAGATCCGGACCATCCGCGATTGGCCCAAGCCGGGGGTGAACTTCCGCGACGTGACGACCCTGTTTCAGGATCCCGAAGCGTTTCGCGTTCTCGTGGAGAGCATTTCGTGGGACGCCACCCGGAAGGGCGTGAACTTGATCGCGGCGGTCGACGCCCGTGGCTTCATCCTCGGTGGCGCTCTCGCCTATCAGATGCATCGCCCCTTCATGCTCGTGCGCAAGAAGGGCAAGCTGCCTTTCCACACCGTCGGCGCCGACTACGCGCTCGAATACGGCAGCGCCTCGATCGAGATCCATGCCGACGCCTGCAAGAAAGGCGACCGTGTCCTGATCGTCGACGACCTCATCGCCACCGGCGGCACGGTGCTCGCCGCGGCCGGACTCATCCAATCGCTCGGCGCGGAGGTGATCGGCGTGTCCGCGATCATCGACCTGCCGGAACTCGGCGGTTCGGAACGGCTTCGCGCCGCCGGCCTCAGTGTGCACACGATCTGCAGCTTCACCGAAACCGAGTGAACATGGGTGCGCGGCGCGAATCCTCGAAGGGGTTGACCATCTGGACCAACACGCTGCTCGAGCCCGCCGCCCGAGCGAAGCTCGAGTCGGCGCTCGCCGCCGGGGGACATCGCCTCGTGCTCGCGAAAGACGCCGACGTGTCGGTGCTCGCCGCGGCCAAGGCCGATCCCGCGCTCGCCGAGGCCGACGTGGCCTTCGGCCAACCCGACGCGGAAACGTGCCGCACGTCCTCTCGTCTTCGCTGGATCGCGCTCACCAGCGCCGGCTACACGCGCTACGACAACGAGGAGACGAAGGAGGCGCTGCGCGCGCGCGGCGCGATCCTGACCAACGCCTCCTCCGTCTTCGCCGAGCCCTGCGCGCAGCACGCATTGGCGATGATGCTTTCGCTCAGCCGCCAGCTGCCGGCCTCCTTGTGCGAACAGCTCGGCGACCGCGGCTGGAAATATCTCGAGCACCGCGCCGGCTCGCGTCTGCTCAACGGCCAGACCGTCCTCCTTCTCAGCTACGGAGCGATCGCCAAACGCCTCGTCGAGCTCCTCGCGCCCTTTGGCATGAAGATCTACGCCCTGCGTCGGCGCGCCTACTCGGAGCGCGGCGTTTACGTGATCCCCGAGGAAAAGCTTTCCGCGGTCCTGCCGCTCGCCGACCACATCGTGAACATCCTGCCGGAAAGCGAGGCGACGCTGAACTACGTGAACGCCCGCCGCCTCGCGCTCGCAAAGCCCGGCGCGTATTTTTATCCCGGATTCCGCGATAAGAAGAGCATCGTTCCGTCCTAGGTGAGGATTCGTCAGGTTGTTGGGAGATGAAGACCAAGACCTGCGAAGCGGACGGAACGATGCGGCATAAATTTCGTCGTTTGGGC
>Ga0065721_10006381_pt1 | contig 10559 bp, 10 predicted proteins | sample Mesricmetagenome_FD_59108 | JGI IMG/M metagenome (GOLD analysis project Ga0065721, IMG submission 59108) | Mesophilic microbial community from rice straw/compost enrichment Sample: eDNA_1 v2 (version 2) | ecosystem: Engineered > Solid waste > Grass > Composting > Bioreactor | place: USA: Davis... | reverse complement strand
CGCGGCACTGACACCTCAGACGGCGCAGGTGTTCGTCTAACCCGGGTGCTGAGCCAATCGCTGCAGCGCCGTCTCGATCCCTTTCTTATGCTGGATGCCTTTGGGAGCGACGATCCCAACGACTACATTGCTGGGTTTCCGGATCATCCCCACCGGGGCTTCGAGACCATTACCTACATGATCGCGGGCCGTATGCTGCATCGAGACAGCGCCGGACATGAAGGCCTGCTGGAAACGGGGGGCGTCCAGTGGATGATGGCAGGCAGTGGTGTGACTCACTCCGAAATCCCGCAGCAGACAGAAGGTCTAATGAAAGGCTTCCAGCTGTGGCTCAATTTGCCCGGCGCCGACAAGATGAGCGCACCCTGGTACCGTGATTTCAAGGCGAGCGAGTTGCCCCGGTTCTCGACAGCAGAGGGTGTACACGTCACGGTAATCGCGGGAACCAGCCATGGTGTTTCCGGGGCGATGCAGCGACCGGTTACCGAGCCCCTGTACCTCGACCTTCAGTTGCCCGCCCACGCCGTTTTCGAGCAAATAATCCCTCCCGGGCACAACGCTTTTGTCTTCGTGTACGAGGGCAGGGTTTCGATCGCTGGCACAGAGGTGCCCTCCGGGCACATGGGTCTGCTCACCAACGACAGTGATGCCGATGGGATCCAGATTGACAGCCAGGAAGATAGCCGCGCCTTGCTGATCGCGGGCCAGCCGCTGAACGAAAGCATTGCGCAATACGGGCCCTTCGTCATGAACACGGAAGCGGAAATCCACCAGGCATTCCGGGATTACCAGGCGGGCCTGTTCAGTGGTGCGATCGCCCAAGCCAAATAAGCGGCAAAACAACCTTTGGTTATATAAAAATAGCCCGCATGCCATTGATAAACGTATCAATGTGAGCCAGCATGGCTGGCTTCCGGGGTGCCAACACAATCGGCGCCCCACCATTTGAAGAATTGCATGACTTCTTTCGATCTCTCCAGCCAGGGCCTGGGCGCCCTTGAGAAGCGTCTTAGCCAAGAACTGAGCCTGCTGAACCTTCCCCCTAAGTCGTGGATGCCCGTAAAAGAGCACGGTGGAAATCCGGTGCATCCCATTGTCATCATCGGCGGCGGCATGGCCGGTCTGTGCGCAGCAGCGGCGCTCCGCCTGAATGGCATCCCTTCCCTCATCGTGGACCAATCCAGCAAAGGGTTGGAAGGCCCTTGGGCGACGACTGCACGCATGGAAACACTGCGCTCACCAAAAGAGCTGACGGGGCCGGCGCTGGGCATACCCAGCTTGACCTTCCGTGCTTGGTTCACCGCCCAGTTCGGGGAAGACGCATGGGTACGACTCGATAAGATTCCGCGTTTGCAATGGGCGGAATACTTGCAATGGTTCGGCAAGGTAACAGAAGCACAAATCTGGAACCGCGTACGGGCGGAGTCCGTTACCCCCACGCCCGAAGGTATCGTGACGGTGCAATTGCGCAACCTGGGCGACAACACAAGCGAAAGGATATTCGCCCGCCGTGTGATTCTGGCGACGGGGCGAGACGGACTCGGTGGCCCATGGGTGCCTGAATGGTCGAATAGCCTTCCCCGCGACCGTTGGCTGCATTCCTCCGACTACTGGGACGACGCTATCTTCCACGGCAAGCGAGTGGTCGTGATCGGCATTGGATCCTCTGCCATGGATAGCGCAGCGACGGCATTGGAAAATGGTGCTGCCCGCGTCCACGTGCTGGGGCGCCGTGCTCAGATCCCTCGGGTGAACAAGAGCAAGGGCGCCGTCAATCCGGGTATGACGCATGGTTTTTGGCAATTGCCTGATGAATGGAAATGGCGAGTCCGTCGTTACCTTAATGTCCAGCAGGTCCCGCCTCCTCAAGGGAGCACATTGCGCGTATCACGGCATCCCAATGCCTATTTCCATACGGCCACTCAGGTCGAGGCCGTTGCCATCAACGACGACGGCTCGATACGTCTGATCACCAACCAAGGCCCGCTCGACACCGATCTAGTCGTCTTCAGCACCGGCTTCAACATCGACCTGACACGTCGACCGGAGTTCGCTGGGTTCGCTCACGCAATTCGCACATGGGGCGAGCGATACCAACCCTGCGCAGAGGACCACGACCTGGAGCTGTCCTCTTCACCCGACCTGGGGCCCGCGTTTGAATTCCGGGCTCGTTCGGGAGCGAGCTGTCCGGGCCTTGAACGGATTCATTGCTTTTGCTACCCAGCCACGCTGTCCCACGGTCCTGTGGCGGGTGACATTCCGCAAATCAGCGACGGAGCGCAACGCATGGCCCAGGCCATCTGTGCGTTATTCCTGGAAGAAGACATGGATCTGCATTTTCAGCAGCTTCAGGCTTATCAAGACCCAGAACTCAACGGGGACGAATGGGTCGAAACCCCACTGGCCGACCTGCTCACTCCCGATCAAGGCTGATACGATCAGCCATCAGATTCAGAATGGATGGATGAATGAATATGGAAGTCACGAAGGTCGACGTCATAGACCGGTTGCTGGGGTTGAAGCCCGGCGACGCCTTGTATTCACTGCGCCATGCTCGCCAAAAGGTCGTCGAGGCGACTCAAGCCTTTCATGAACTGGCCTTCTTTTCGGGTGAGCTGAGCCCGTCCCAGCGTCAGGATCGTCTCTTCGCCGCCGCGATCACCGCACAACAGACGGGCCCCGCCGTCCTCGCCGACGAATATCGCCAACGCTTGCTGGAGACATCGCCGCCGACGCAATATCTGTCTTTGCTCGAACCAACGCACGCCCACTCGGTCAACAACCCGGCACTTGCCGCACAAGCGAGGGGTCAGCAAGCCGAGGCAATGGATCGCTCGGCCTCGTTGCAGGCGCTCGCGCAATACGCGCGCACCCTTGCCCTACGGCCCGCAACGGCAGACCGCGATGCACTGCTTACCCTGACGGCCGCAGGCTGGTCCGTACCCGAGGTGGTGTCGCTCGCGCAGATAATGGGGTATGTCAGCTACCAGGCACGCATGATGATCGGTCTGCTCGCGATCGGGCATCTGTCGCAGAACGCTGCCCAGGCATCAGAACCCGAAGCCGACAAGAATTTCGTCCACCCGGCGCACCTGCCGGCACCGGGCGAACGACTGGACATCAACGGGTTCACAAATGCCACATTGGGCTGGCAAGCCTGGCTGCCTATCCAGGACATCCATACATTGACCGACGCCCAGTCGAGCATCCTGGATACAAGCCACCCCACCGCGCGCGAATCCGATTACTACATGCTGCTTGTACGCGCACCGGAGCTGTTGGAGCAGCGCAGCCTGGTCTATAACGCCATCATGTACGCACCCGGTGGTGCCGCACGCCACGAACGCGAACTGGCGAGTGCGGCGGTATCGCGATTCAATGGATGCGTTTACTGCACATCGGTCCATGCCCAACGCTTCGAACAGCTGGCCAAGCGCAACGACGTCATCGCGCAGTTGTTCGAAAACCCATTGACGGCCGGCACCAACGCCCGTGAGCGCGCCATCGTTCAGACAGCCATCGCGCTGACAGACGCGCCCGAACGCTTCGATGTGAAGAATTTGCAAGCGCTCACGACGCAAGGGATGACCGCTGAGGAAATCCGCGACATACTCTGCTCCGTTGCCATATTTGCATGGGCGAACCGTCTTATGATGAATCTTGGCGAGCATGTCATGCCGGCGGCGGCATGAGTGAGACGATCGCGCCGGGCGACGATTTCATCCCGGATTGGAGCGAAGCACCTCCGGATTGGAACTGGTGCGCTCAAGATGCCGATGGCAAGTGGTATTGGTATGCCGTTGAGCCCCAACCCGGCATTGCCGGGGGTATCTGGAGGTCGCCCCGGCGGGCGCAACAGTTTGCCGGGCAGGGATTGCCCAATGCACACTGGTTAGAGACGTGTCGCCACCGCCCTTCCACGCCATCCATGCGAGGTCCCGATGCTGCAGACGCCTGAAGAAGTGATCGCTTTCTGGAAAGACGCCGGCCCTACACTGTGGTTTCGTGGTGGGGAAGCCTTCGATATCCGATGTCGCGAACAGATGCTCGAGCTGCACATGCGGGCCGCTCGGGCAGAACTCCAAGCGTGGTCGGACAACGCCGCGGGTGCCTTGGCGCTGATCCTGCTGCTGGACCAAATACCGCGGAATATCTTCCGGGGTAGTGCACATGCCTACGCTACAGACCCGCTGGCTCGCTCCATTGCACGACACACAATGGAAAAGAAGTATGACGACACATTCGAACTTGAACTGCGCAGTTTCTTTTACTTGCCCTTCATGCACTCGGAGTCGCTCGTAGACCAAGATCTTTGTGTGTCGATCTTCCAGAATATCCCCGGCGCGTCCTCAGCGCCGTGGGCTGAACATCACCGGGAAATCATTCGTCGCTTCGGCCGCTTCCCCCATCGGAATGCAGTGCTAGGCCGTACAAGCACACTTGAGGAACGGGAATGGCTAGAGGCAGGTGGCTTCCCGGGCTGAGGCACCGGCCTCACCCGGACGTTCGCTTGGGCCTATCAACCACAAGCGATGCGCTCAACCCTACCCTTGTCATTCACATGTACGTTCAAACGATCTGCCCGGTAATCGCGGGTGACGGCTGTATTGGGGTAGATGATGCGAACCTCCGGCGGAAAGGTATCGGGACGAATGTCATCCGAGTTCATGCCAACCTTCGATAAATATTTGAGCGACCCACACGCGTCGCTCACGGGCTCGAAAGGCACGGCTGTTGACTGGCACGCCGCCAGCAAACCCAGGATAGAAAGCAGTACGAAGCGCATGGATCAACTCCCAGTTGCAGGGCTCACTCTCAAGAGACGCCCATTCTTTTCATCGGTTAACACATAGACGAAGCCATCCGGCCCTACGCGCACATCGCGCACACGGCCGACATCTCGCATCAGACGCTCTTCTTTCGTGATGCGATCGCCATCAAGCTGCAATCGTATGAGCAAACGGTCTTTTAGTGCACCTATAAACACGCTGCCGCGCCATTGAGGGAATCGATCCGCATCGTAAAAGGCCATTCCCGAAATAGCCGGGGATTGCGCCCAAACATAGAGTGGCGACTCGGTTCCGGATACAACCGGACCCTGGGCTTCGGGAATCGCAAAGCCCGAATAGTTCCTTCCGTAGGTGGCAATCGGCCACCCATAGTTCTTGCCTGCTTCCGGGATATTGATTTCGTCTCCGCCGCGAGGGCCGTGCTCGTGAGTCCATACCTTTCCAGACCAAGGATTCAGTGCCGCGCCTTGTTGATTACGATGCCCATAACTCCAGATTTCCGGTAAAACTCCGGGGCGTCCAACAAAAGGATTGTCGGCGGGTACGGTGCCGTCCATATTCAAACGAACGATCTTCCCCAAATGCTTGTCGAGTTCCTGGGCCGTGACGCGCTGGTTATGTTCGCCCAAAGCGATGAAGAGATGGCCCGCAGAATCAAAGACCAAACGAACCCCGAAGTGATGTCCGGACGACAGTTTCGGCTCTTGCCGGAAAATCACTTTGAAGTTTTCCAGAGAACGAAAGTCGTGAGACAACTCACCATATCCCACTGCCGTGCCCGCGCTGCCATTGTCGCCCTGCTCAGCGTAGCCGACATAGACGCGGCGATCGGTTTCGAAGTTTGGTGAGAGAACAACATCCAGCAGTCCACCCTGATTGCGGGCGTAGACCTCTGGCAACCCTGTCAGAGGGGCTGAAAGTTGGCCATTGCGCAATAAGCGCAACCGCCCAGGGCGCTCTGTGATCAAAATACCGTCATTGTTCGGCAGGAATGCCAATGCCCAGGGATGCTCGAGGCTTTCCACCACCGTTTCGACGTTTGCGAGGACATGACGGGCTTCCAATTGAAGATTCGCCACTTCCGCATAGACATGTGGGTGACCGANGAAAGCGAGCNCTACGGTCNCNCACAATGCCCAGCGTCTCGTTGTAGNGTTGGTCGAGTTGCCGTGGTTCGCGATTNTTCTCACATTGCGCTCCTCTTTACCGGAGCGCCTCGGCGGCACCCCTTATATACTTCGAACGGACTCAACTTTAGCAGTGTCCAGCTGCTCTTCGACCGCGCGACATTGCGCTTCATTCCGTGGATGCATGACCAAAGTCCACCGACCTGCCTTGGTGTTCTCGGCCACGGCTTGTATGACGATTTGATGATCCGGCCGAGCAGTAACCAGCCCGCCCAGCAGCAAGCCTGCTACCGTCGCAAACGCGAGAATTGCCGCCCCGCTATAGAACGGCGAGGAAACCACCGCGGAAATTCCCGCATAGTACAAGACGAGCCACAACACAGCACCGACACACAGCCCCGCCAATCCAAGCCAGAGATGGGCTCGTAGGGCCGTACGTACCACCCCTTGTGTTTCCGGCTCCAACTTGAGGGCGTAATCACTGTCATGAGGGCGAATTACCCACAGCTGGGTATTTTGCATGCCCGCAGTCTGACGAAGCTGGGAGGACACGCGCTCGAGTTCATGCTCACTATCAAAAAAACCCGCCAGCTTCGTCGTGGCTTTTTCGCCGAATAAAGCATTCCATACCATCACGCGCCCTCCCTATCGTTTCAACAACACCACCGTTGAGTGCAACTCACATGCCGTAAGTGATACGGCGTATAGGTATAAACACATAGTTGACCCTTGGTAACCCGGTCCCTATATTTCCTTACGTTCAACTTTCCGTAAGGAACCACCATGCGACGTACGCTTCTCGCCACCGCCGTAACGGCCGCTTTCCTTCTTCCCCTTTGCGCACAGGCCAAGCCCTTCCACTGGGCGAGCCAGGGCGACATCCTGACCCTGGATCCTCATGCGCAAAATGAAGGTCTTACCATCGCCGGTTCAAGTTACGTGTACGAGCCACTGGTGCAGTACAACGAGAAGTTCGAAATCGTGGAAGCCCTTGCCACTCACTGGGAACAGGTGTCCCCGACAGTATGGCGCTTCACGCTCCGCGAGAACGTGAAGTTCCATGATGGCAGCCCATTTAAAGCCGATGACGTGGTGTTCTCAGTTCGTCGCGCCATGGCGCCCACTTCGCACTTCAAGGCGTATGTGAACGGTATTTCCGACGTTCGGGCAGTGGATGCCAAGACTGTCGAGATCGAAACCGCCGGTCCGAATCCGGTCTTGCTGCGCCAGCTCACCAATGTGTTCATCATGAACCGCGAGTGGGCACAGAAGAATAACGCCACCGTCCCCCAGGATTTCGCCAAGAAGGAAGAGACATACTCGGCGCGTAATACCAACGGCACGGGCCCTTACAAGTTGGTCTCGCGGGAAGTGGATGTCAAAACCGTCTTCGAAGAAAACCCCGACTGGTGGGGCAAGGCCAAGAAAAAGGGCAATGTCACACGTGTGACCTATACGCCCATCAAGCAAAGCGCCACCCGTACAGCCGCCCTGCTTTCCGGCGAAATTGACTTTATCCTCGACCCCGCAGCCCAAGACCTGGACCGCTTGCGCCAACAGGCCAAAGTCGTGGAAGGCAACGAATATCGCACGATCTATATTGGTCTGGACCAAAAGAGCCCAGAGCTGAAATACTCCTCGGTGAAAGGCGCGAATCCATTCGCAGACGTACGAGTACGCGAAGCGTTGTACCGGGCGATTGACGTCGACGCATTGAAGAAAGCGGTTATGCGTGGGTTGTCGTCCCCGACTGGCACCATGATTGCGCCGCAGGTGAACGGATGGTCAGAAGACCTGTCCAAACGCCTGCCTTATGACCCGGAGCGTGCCAAAGCACTCTTGACTGAAGCAGGCTACGCCGACAAGCTCAGCTTCACGCTGGATTGCCCGAACAATCGCTACATCAACGATGAAGCCATCTGCCAGGCTGTCGTGGCGATGTGGGCCCGTGTAGGAGTCAAGGCTCAGCTCAATGCCATGCCGCGGGCGACCTACTTCCCGAAAGTCCAGAACTTCGACACGAGTGCCTACCTCTTCGGTTGGGGTGTACCTACCTTTGACGCGCTATACACCTTGCAGAGCCTGATCCGCAGCAAGGGGCAAGGCGCTGACGGCTCATTCAACTATGGAAGTTATACCAATCCCGAAGTGGACGCACTGATCGATCAGGTCAAGACTGAGACCGACGAGGCCAAGCGCAACGAAGCCATACAGAAGGCTTTGAAAATCCATGCCGAAGAGTTCGGCCATATCCCCTTGCATGACCAAGTGATCCCATGGGCAATGCGCAAGAACGTGAATGTCGTCCACCGAGCCGACAACCGCCTCACCATGGAATGGGTCACCATCGACTGAGCCGGGTCTGAGCCAATATGGCGTTCTTCATTCTGCGCCGACTAGTGCAGGCAGTCGGCGTAATGCTCTCTGTCACTCTGATTGCATTCGTCCTCTTCCAATATGTGGGTGACCCCGTCACCATCATGTTGGGGCAAGACGCTACTGAGCAGGACCGCAGCGAACTGCGCCGGCATCTGGGCCTTGACCAGCCCGCGCCGGTACAGTTCGCGCGCTTCGTAGGCAATGCCGCCCAAGGGGATTTTGGCCTGTCATTGCGCCAGGGGCAGCGAGTGTCTTCCCTGTTGGCCGACCGCTTGCCCGCCACCATGGAACTATCCGTCGCCGCTGCCATACTTGCGCTGGTCGTGGGACTTCCCTTGGGCGTCTACACGGCGCTGAACAGGCGCTCACGACTCTCGCAACTGGTGCTCGCACTGTCTCTGTTGGGCGTTTCACTGCCCACCTTTCTGATCGGCGTCCTACTGATCCTGGTGTTTGCCGTGATGTTGGGGTGGTTGCCCAGCTACGGGCGGGGAGCCACCGTGCAAATAGGTTGGTGGAGCACCGGACTCCTTACTTTAGACGGATGGCGTCACCTGATTCTTCCGGCCATTACGTTGTCTTTGTTCCAATTGACTCTCATTCTCAGGCTCGTGCGATCCGAAATGCTGGAAGTCCTACGACAGGACTACATCAAGTTCGCACGGGCGCGCGGGTTGTCGCGACGTGCCATCCACTTTGGGCATGCCTTGAAGAATACGCTCGTTCCTGTAATAACGATCACCGGCCTGCAGCTGGGCGGCATCATTGCCTTCGCCATTGTCACCGAAACCGTGTTCCAGTGGCCTGGCATGGGCCTGCTCTTCATTCAGGCCGTTCAGTTCGCGGACATTCCCGTCATGGCGGCCTATCTGTGTCTCATCGCGCTGATCTTCGTGGTGATCAATCTCGTCGTCGACCTGCTCTACTTCGTCGTGGATCCGCGCCTGCGCGTAGCGCGCAAGGGGGCCATGTGATCAAGCAGCTTTTGCATCGTTGGTGGGACAGCGACCTCGCCTATGCCTGGCGCAGCTCTACGGTCGCCGTCATTGCCACGCTCTTGTTGGTCCTTCTTNTGATCGGCTCACTGGGNGCCNACTGGGTCGCACCCCACAANCCGTTCGACCTCGCAACAATCAACCTCATCGATGCNTTGACGCCCCCCATCTGGATGGAAGGCGGCAGTCCTCTCTATTTGCTCGGCACCGACAGCCAAGGACGGGATCTCTACTCGTCGCTTCTCTACGGAATGCGCGTATCGCTTTTCATCGGAGCCGCTTCAGTCGTCCTGGCCATGTTGATCGGTGTAATCCTCGGGCTCGTCTCCGGGTATGCTGGCGGACGCCTAGACGCGCTGATCATGCGGGTCGCCGATGTCCAATTGTCTTTTCCCGCGATTTTGATCGCCTTGCTGATCGACGGAGTCGTGCGGGCCGCCGTGCCTACCGACATGCACGAAAGTATTGCCTTCCCCGTACTGATCGGGGCGATAGCCCTGGCCGGCTGGCCACAGTATGCCCGTACTGTGCGGGGCTCGACCATGGTCGAGAAGAACCGCGAATACGTTCAGGCCGCCCGGGTCACCGGCGTGTCGTCAACAGCGATCCTTTTCCAGCATGTACTGCCCAACGTTTTGGGGCCCGTCTTGGTGCTCGCCACCGTCCATATCGCAACCGCCATCATTACCGAGGCCACGCTTTCTTTCCTCGGTGTAGGCGTTCCGCCCACTTCGCCCTCACTCGGCACCTTGATACGAGTCGGCAATGATTTTCTGTTCTCCGGCGAATGGTGGATCACACTTTTTCCGGGCGCAGCCCTCGTATTGCTCGTGTTGTCCGTCAATTTGTTGGGTGACTGGCTACGCGACGCCTTGAATCCTCGCCTGAACTGATATGACATCCTCCCGTCCACTGCTCGAAGTCCGTAATCTCCGCGTGGAGTTTCCCACACGGCGTGGCGTGCTGACAGCACTACACGATGTGTCATTTCATATCGACAAAGGTGAAGTACTCGGTGTGGTCGGTGAATCGGGTGCGGGCAAATCCCTGACAGGCGCCGCCATCATCGGCCTTCTCGAGCCACCCGGAAGGATTGCAGCCGGGGAAATTGTCCTAGACGGCCGACGCATTGACAATCTGAACGAAGAATCCTTCCGGAAACTACGAGGCAAGGAAATCGGTGCCATCTTTCAGGACCCCCTCACCTCCTTGAATCCGCTTTACACGGTCGGACAGCAACTTGTCGAGACGATCGTCACGCATCTTGG
>Ga0065721_10006327_pt1 | contig 10560 bp, 10 predicted proteins | sample Mesricmetagenome_FD_59108 | JGI IMG/M metagenome (GOLD analysis project Ga0065721, IMG submission 59108) | Mesophilic microbial community from rice straw/compost enrichment Sample: eDNA_1 v2 (version 2) | ecosystem: Engineered > Solid waste > Grass > Composting > Bioreactor | place: USA: Davis... | reverse complement strand
GCCTCAAAAAAAAGGAAGGTGAATTTCGCTGGTTTGAGAGTACGATCCGTTTAATCATTGATGAGCCATCACGCATCATCAGTGAAATACAATTGTCTTCACGTGATATCACCGACCGTGTACTGGATAAAAAAGCACGCCTGCGCGGACAACAGTTGGCGCATGTGTTTCGCTTGAGCACAATGGAAGAAATGGCTTCCGGCATGGCGCATGAAATCAGCCAGCCGCTTGCCGCTATTGTCAATTATACGCGCGGCTGCGTGCGTCACTTGGAAAACGGCACACACGACCGTGATCAGCTGCGTCATGTCATGGAAAAAGCTGTGGCGCAGGCGGAGCGCGCTGGCGAGATTGTGCACCGGCTAAAAAACTTTTTCTGCAAGGGCCAGTTGGTAAAAACGTCCTGCAAGATTAACAATGTCATTCGGGAAACTGTCAGCTTTATAAAGAGTGAGCTTTCGTCCTCGAAGACAAAGATCGATTTTGAATTCGACAAGGACATTCCCTATATTTTTATAGATAAAATCCAAATACAACAAGTACTGCTGAACTTAATTCAAAACGCCATTGAAGCCATGCAGCAAAGCCATACCAAGGAAAAACGCATTTACATCCAGACCAAGCAGGCCAATCCGGAAATGATCGAAGTCACTATTATGGATACAGGTCCGGGCTTTCCCAAGGAAATCATGCATAAAGCCTTTATGCCCTTCTTCACGACGAAGGCACATGGACGCGGAATGGGACTCGCTATCTGCCGCTCGATTATTGAGGCACACGGCGGTCAGTTTATGATTAATCCGAACACCACATCGAGCAGCTGGATACGTTTTTCTTTACCTATTTCGATTTGAGCAAGGTTTACACGTAGTGTGAGACAATAAAGGGAAAATGGAAAAGAAGAAGGGAGAGAGATATGTCAACGCTTGAGCCAATTGTGTATATCATTGATGATGATCAGGCCATGGTTGAATCACTGACATGGATCATTGAATCCATCGGGCTAAAAGTCAAAACCTATTTGCGTGCGCAGGATTTTCTGGATGAGTACGATCCTCAGCAACATGGCTGCCTATTGCTGGACGTGCGCATGCCGGGGATGAGCGGGCCCGAGCTGCAGCTCAAGCTGAATGAACAGGGGTTACCTACCTTGCCCATCATTTTTATTAGCGGCCACGGGGACGTACCGCTCGCCGTCCGAGTCATGAAAGCAGGTGCCATTGATTTTCTGGCCAAACCATTTAATGACCAGGTACTGCTGGAAAGCATCAATAAAGCCCTGCGGCTTGATAAAGCCAACCGGGAAAAGCGCCAGGAAAACGCACAGGCCCGTGCCAAATTCGCCCTGCTTTCCCCCCGCGAGGTTCAGGTACTGCAGGGAATTGTCGCTGGCAAACCGAACAAGGTCATTTCCGCGGAATTGAAAATTTCTCTTAAAACTGTTGAGGCACATCGCGCCTCGGTCATGAAAAAAATGGGGGTCAAGTCGGTTCCCGAGCTGGTCAAACTGGTTCTCACCAATAGTATCCAGGAAGAGGTAACTGAAGAAGAATAAACCACATTATCTGAATAAGGGTATATCGCAGTCAAATTAGGGCTTTCCTGATGGTAGTAACCCTGAGTTAGCTAGGTACATTCAAGTAGTTTCTTATGGCTTTGTCCTAATTTTTATTAGCGTAATTTAGTGAGATGATTGGTATCCCTCACTAAATTATATGGATAAAAAAGCGTTAAGGAGAATGCAGCCATGAATAAAAGAAAGCAGGTTCTGATTGTGACGAATGCGATTACGGATGATGAAGTTTTACAGATAAGAAAAGCTTTCAACGCCGAAAACGAATCAAAAATGGACATTAAGCTTAGTCTTGTTCATGTTATTCCACGCCTCCCTACATGCTATTTTAATATCCCTTCCATGGGCCTGCTGATTGAAAAATATTACGACGAAGCCAAACAATCGCTGTTCCAGGTGGGCAAGCATCTTGGCATTGCCAAAAAAGACCAATGGCTCATCTCTGGCAAAATACGCACTGAAGTGCTGCGTTTAGCTAACAAGCTGGGTGCCAGTTTCATCTTGGCAAGTGCTGAACAAATTCAGGAATTGCAGCGCTCCCTGTTTTTCAAAAATATTCACCAATACGCAGTGATCAAGAATATTAACCAGTTAAAACAATAATAAGTGTCATACTCAAGTTACTATCTCCTCGAGAGAAAACCGGACGAACTTGAGACTCACCCGTATTGAAACCTCCCATCAATACGGGTTCTTTTTATGCTTCACTAAAAAGACCATGCGCAGTGTGTTCCGCATTCGTGCAGACGCCACTGGCTCTTAATGTGTCCCCTTCCATATCATCCCACACTAGGCCTAGCTATTAACCATGCGCTGACTTTTTATTTAACAGCGCCCAGATGCGTTCATCCTCTGTGCCAATACGGAAAACTGAGATACCACGCAGATGATATTTTTTGGCAAGCTGCAATTTCGCCTTAAAGGAAGCAGCGTCCTCGACATAGACGTATTCATTGAGCCAGTTTCGTTCATAAACGGAATAATTCATCTTTTCTCTAGCATCCCACTTTAAATGCGTCTGCGACTGCTGAACGATATCGCGTGCATGTTTATAACTGATTTCAAGCCGCCGCGTTGTAATACGTGTTGAGTGAGCAGCAGGGTTCGTTCCGGTATACCAATACAATGAATAAGCGGGTACGCCCAATGAAATTTTACGCGCAGGGACATATTTCAACGCATGCACAATGGTTTTTTCCACCCAGGGTACGCTCGCAACTGGTCCGGGAGTTGTGCCTTCAGGGTGCTGGTTATAGGACATGATGGTAATAAAATCACTGATCTTACCAAGCGCTTTTAAATCATAGGCGCCGGACCAGTTTTGATATGTTTTTTTCAAAAAAGCCGAAGGTCCCGGATCATCGGAGAGTGCCGGCACGACTGCAAAACTGACAGAGAATCCCGCCTTGTGCAGCTTTTCTGACGCCAGCTTAAAAAAATGCGTGAGGGCATCTTTGTCTTTGACTGATACCATTTCAAAATCAAATTGCACGCCATACAGATGATTTTCCCGGCAAGCTGACAGGATGAAATCCAGCGCCTTGTTTTGCGCTTCAGCGGATGACAAGAATTGATGAATTCTGGCCTGATCAAATCCTGCGTTGGTAATCATTGCCATTAACTTCACAGATTTTGATTTAGCGGCATCCACCATTTCATGGTAGACAAAACCCGCTACGGTGCCCTTTTCATCCACCTGAAATGCCTGGGTTACAATAATTTGAATTGCCCGCGGATGCTGGCGGATGTGGTTAAGCGTATTTTGCAATTGGTCTTTGCTGCGCAAGGTATAAAAGACATTCTCCATGCCATATGACAGGGGAAAAAAACCGCATAGCAAAGTGGCAATCAGAATTCGAAGCGTATAATTCATAAGATAATTTATAAAAAAAAGCAATTAATGTATAAAATTTGCACCATTATGCCCTCTTAGAAAGTAAAGTTCAAGTTATGGACAATCATATGGAACAATCCTCTGTACAACGACAAAATTTCTAACCGTTCGCCCTGAGGAGGCCGCGAAGCGGCCGGCCCGAAGGGTGAACGGTTAGAAATTTTGTTGTGTACAGAGGGAACAATCATCAAAATCATCTTCCTTGCCCTCGTGGGAAAACAAGACGGAGCGATAAGACAGTAAGAGAGTAAAAAGTAAGAATATAGTATCTGTTGATCTCGCTTCAGAATCAGTATACTTTTAAACCATTTTATGACTTTAAAATTGGAGCAATCGTCAATGGAAAAATTCAATGCCCTTTATGCACAATCGGGCGGCGTTACTTCGGTGATTAACGCCTCCGCCTGCGGTGTAATTGAAACTGCACGCAAACATAGCGATAAAATCGCTAAAGTTTATGCTGCCCGTAACGGAATTATCGGCGCGCTCACGGAAGATCTGATTGATACCAGTTTCGAATCGGATGAAGATATTGCTGCTCTACGTTATACGCCTGCGGGTGCATTCGGTTCCTGCCGTCATAAATTGGGCACCATTGAAAAACACCGAAAACAGTATGAACGGCTGGTGGAAGTATTCTCTGCGCACAATATCCGCTATTTCTTTTATAACGGCGGCGGCGATTCGCAGGATACGGCGCATAAAGTGTCATTAATCAGTAAAGAACTCGGCTATCCTATTACCTGTATCGGTATTCCAAAAACCGTGGACAATGATCTTCCCTTTACTGATAACTCTCCCGGATTTGGCTCGGTTGCAAAATATGTTGCCGTTTCCATTCGGGAAGCAGGCATGGATGTCGCCTCCATGGCACTGACTTCGACAAAAGTATTTATTCTGGAAGTAATGGGTCGTCATGCCGGCTGGATTGCTGCTGCCGGTGGCCTTGCCGCCGAAAAAGAAGGCGATTCACCTCATATTATTCTTTTTCCCGAAATTCCGCTCCATACCGAAGCGTTTTTAAAACGCGTACAGGAATGCGTAAAAAAATATGATCATTGCTCTATTGTCGTTTCCGAAGGCGTGAAAAATCCGGAAGGCGCTTTCATTTCAGAACAAGGGCTGGTCGATGCATTTGGACACAAACAATTAGGCGGCGTGGCGCCTGTCATTGCAAAATTAATCAAGGAAAATCTCGGCTATAAATATCACTGGGCGCTCGCTGATTACTTGCAGCGCGCTGCGAGACACATCGCATCCAAAACCGATGTTGAGCAGGCTTACGCCGTGGGCAAGGCAGCGGTTGAAATGGCGCTCGCTGGCAAAAATGCGGTGATGCCCATTATTGTGCGGGAAAAAGGCGACACTTATCGCTGGTCCATTGGTGAAGCACCACTGGAAAAAATAGCCAATGTTGAAGTGAAAATGCCGCGCGACTATATCACGGAAGATGGCTTTGGCATTACCGAAGCCTGCAAACGCTATCTGTCCCCGCTCATTCAAGGCGAAGATTATCCACCTTATCGTCATGGGTTGCCGGTATATGTAAAACTGAAAAATCTGCCCGTGCAAAAGAAGCTGGACACCATTTTTCAGGTAGCATAAATGACAGCAAGGGTGGGCACGCTTCAACCGCTCGCCCTTGCTTGCCTTATCCTTCTAATGAAGGCTAATAAATCTCTTATTGAATCGGAACCCACTTATCGTATCAAAAAGAATATTCCATGCCGGCATGGAAATGGGCACTGCTCATTATTTTTTATACTTAAACAAATCATTTTTTTCTAGATCATCGGGCGCCTGAAGCGCAGCAAGATCCATATAAAATTGCTGCTTGGGCAGCGTTAAGTGCTCCGTTTTGAATTTTAAAAAATCAAACCCTCTCAATGTATGCAACTCAAGCAACAGACAAAGTTTGGTATCATCTAACGCTTCTTTCAACAGAAAACCCAATAAACGCAAGTCTTGATTTTTATTCGGTTTCTTATTTAGGAAAGTGATAGGATCTTTTTTATCTGCCTCTTTTCCATGCTTGGTAAATATTTCTGCAAGCTTTGAAAGGCATATTTTAAAGTTCTCAAGGATGACCTGATGAGGATTGTCTGGCTTTGTTTTTCCATCCAGGACGGAATTTATGCGCTGAAAATTATCAACATAAACTTGCGCCACTTGTTTCGCCAACTTGGTGTTCTGCTTGATTAATTCTTCCAGTATGGCATTAAAATAACCTATTCGCTGCTCAATGTATTCTTGAGTTTCTTTGTCCATTTTTCCACGTTCAAATGCCATGACTATTACCCCCTATATGACCTACTCTATTATTATAAGCTGTTATTTGGTAAGAAATAACGTACCTTTATAGCTTTCATTAAGTATAGAAAGCACGCTTTGCATGTTATGTTCGGTGCACGCTCGTAAAATTTCATCACCCGATAAAGCCATCACATCCTGAATGTAGCCATGATTGGAATTGTCGCGCAAAATGGCAGAAAGCTTATTTTCATCGTCACTATTAATTAAATTCAATATGACATTCTTATTATACTGAATTAAATTAGTTCTAATTTCATTCTCGTCCAGCCCATAGTCGCTCAATAAATAAATAATGTCCATGTGGCCAGCATCTGAAGCCATGTTAACCAGAGATCCTTTAGCAATAGGATAGCCGTAAGCACATCTTTGAGGTGGTGCATTCAGAAATACAGATCTATTTTCTGGATTTAATAAATTTAATTCTTCGACTATAAAATCATTTAAGTTTAACTGGCATGAAGTCATATTCATGTCATAGGAAAACGCATCAAACGATAAAATCTCTCCCATAATTGCATAAATATATTTGGATGCTTCACTCAATTGTTCTCGTGTAAATTCTTTGAGTGTACCGTCGTTCGGATCACGCATGGATATAACATCTCCATTAATATATATCGACATGGCATGATTAAAGCAAGTGCAGTGAAGAATAATATTTTCCCTTGGGAATCTGTCAATTAATCTTGCGATTCGATCAACATCAAACCTAAATGTCAGCCCGCCTAAACTCTTAACTTCACCCAGACCCATGGCAAGATACAATTTTTTAAGATCATTATAGCGGCAGGAAGCATAACCATAACCAGGGTGATTTTTATTGGTCAAGGATTCATATTGGTTAAATTTGGTTAGCAGTTCAGAAAGAGAATTAGCAATCTTCTCCCGATCCTGCAGTGATAAATTATCTAAATCGGTCATAAGGAGATTATTGTAAATATCCCTAAGATAGCCAAAATTATTTTGCGCAACGTAAGCAATATCCAGCATTGCTATAAAGTTACAAATACCTTTCTCATCTATCTCTATATCCAAATTAACTAATCCCAACCTTAAAGCTTGCTTGAATTTTCTAATCAAGGATGATTGGTTAATGAATGGATCTACCATAATTCCAGTATAAATTATATCCAACCCCTTAAACACATTGTGATTTTTTGTGTAATTTTCTATATTCGTCGACTTCGTTGTAATTTTGAATAGAGAAAGCTTTTCTTCCTTGAATTCGATGTCATTGTTTTTACAAAATGCGCCAACACATGATACACATTTGCGCAGCTTTTCAATTTCACTCGGAGGGCCATCGAAAATTAAAAAATTATTTTTGACTATTAATTTTTTGTTTTTTAATAAAACATAAGCTTGGGCAGGCTCTGCTGCACGAATAAGGTTGTTTAAATAATTTTTACACTCTGTGTAGTTTTCATCATTTGGATCAAGCTTGTTTCTCTCTGTATAAAGCTGATTTACGAATTGACTAAATGCACTTCGAACCATTTCAACTATCTCTGGTGTTGAATAATTACAACTGACCTCTGCCAGAAAAACCGTAAGCGCTTTTAATTTCAGGCTTAAAAAATCAAGCGAAGCTTCACCCTGGAATAGCCTATTATAAGGCATATTTAATATGCGACTAACAGCAACACTGACTAATCCATTAAAATTTTCATATTGGATATTTTCTTTTAAAATTCGTGCAATTTTATCAGTGTTCTTCTGATAGGCTTCATATGCAAGATTAATCGACTCTTGGTCCAGGATCTTTTTATCAAGAATATCTTCATGTTCACTTTTCATATTTCCCCCTTCGATCAAGAAGGAAATTGATCTGTTTTAGTTTATAATATCATGAAATGATTTTTTATTAGCAAAAGAACAGCCTGCATTCAATGTAATTTATGCATAAAATCATTCGATTATTAAGATAAGGAAATTGTTGGCGCGATTAAAAAATATCCCCTTCCACACCATGTTTTACCATGATTTCACGCAGCGCTTTTAAGGCAGTCATTTGAATTTGGCGCACGCGTTCGCGTGTCAGACCCACCGCTTTTCCAACCTCTTCCAATGTCTGGCGATCATAACCTTCCAATCCAAATCGGCGGCATAATACTTCACGCTGTTTGTCATTTAATTCGTTGAGACATGCTGTGAGGCTTTCATGAAGCCGCTCGGTCTCAAGTACATCTGCCGGATCAGTTGCGCTTTTATCCGGCAGCGCTTCAATCAATGGTTTGCCCGCAGCATTTTCGCTGGGCACCTGCATGTCCAACGAAATCATGTGCTCATTGAGCTCCATCATGCTTTTAACATCATCAATGGATTTATCCAGCGCCTCTGCAATCTCATGATAAGTTGGTTCGTGATCCTGTTTTTTCATTAATTCGCGCGCAGTCGACAAATACAAATTTAATTCGCGCAACACATGAATAGGTAGACGGATCGTACGTGTCTGATTCATGATAGCGCGCTCGATGGTTTGGCGAATCCACCAGGTAGCATAGGTTGAAAAGCGAAAGCCTCGTTCAGGATCAAATTTTTCGACCGCACGCAATAAACCCAGATTGCCTTCTTCAATCAGGTCTGAAAATTCCAGACCGCGATTATAATAACGGCGCGCTATTTTAACGACCAATCGTAAATTGCTTTCTATCATTTTACGGCGTGCCTGCGGATCCCCCTTTAGCGCACGCCGGCCGTAGTAGACTTCTTCTTCTGCGGTTAACAAAGGCGAAAAACCGATCTCCTTCAGGTATAACTGTGTTGCATCCAATGCCTGCTCACGTTCCCTGGATTTTGCGAAGACAGGACGGCTTGCTTCCGCTGGTACTTCTGGCTCTTCCGACGCTGGTTCAGTTTGATCAGAATCTTCTACTTTGATATCTTCATGAAGGTCTTCTTCGGTAGGCTCATTTTCTTCTAGCGCAATATCTTTTTCCTTATCATCAAGGATTTCTTTTGATGGATGCGCTTTGTCTTTTTTCTTCCTTGGCATAACTAACCTCAGCAGAAGAAGCTCATTATAACAAATTAGCTGCCTTTCTTCCTATTATACCTAAGGACAGCCCTTAAGAACGCAATAATGAAGCGGGATTCACTGGTTTGCCTGCACGGCGGATTTCAAAATGCAGCATGACTCGATCCGTGCCTGTATTTCCCATTTCGGCAATTTTTTGCCCCTGACTGACCCAATCGCCTTCTTTTACCAGCAGCCGCTGGTTGTGTGCATAAGCTGACAAATAAGTACTGTTGTGTTTAATAATAAGCAAATTACCGTAACCCCGTAATCCATCACCTGCATATACTACTTTTCCTGGCGCGGTTGCATAAACAGGATCACCCTTCTGGCCAGCAATCCCTATCCCTTTATTTAAGCCAGAAAAACTTCTGATGATTTTTCCTCGGGCAGGCCACTGCCAAACTGAAACGGAAAAGTCGGGCTCTTTCTTCTTTTGGACGACTTGCTTAGATGCTGGCAACGAAACAGGCACAGGTTGTGGTTTTTCTTCCGGTTCGNCAGCACTGTCCTCTATCGCTGCGGTCATNCTGACAGGTTCTNCAATCGGTGTTTTAATTTTCACAGGCGTGACANCCGCTGCTTCGGCATCACGCAAATAAATNATCTGNCCTGGATGAACTCGATACGGAACCTTAATACGATTGCGCGCCGCGAGGTAACGATAATCCAGTCCATAACGCCAGGCAATTTCATATAAGGTCTCCTCATGCCTGACATGGTACTGGCCCGTTTTGGGAATAGATTCAATCGTATTAATTTCGGTAACGGGAGCATAATGGTTTCCGCTATCACAGGCAGCCAGTAAAAAACAAAACACGAGCATGATCCGTAATCGGCAAAATACAGACATTATCAAAATCCCTTTCTCTTATCCTATCGCTAAAGGTTGAACCCAACCTGATAATTCATCCAGAACCTTATAATGTGTCAGATCAAGATGCAGAGGAGTGATCGATACATAACCGGTATTCACCGCATAGAAATCTGTGCCTGGCCCAGCATCCTGTTCAGGTCCCGGCGCACCTACCCAATAAATTTTTCTGCCGCGTGGATCTACGGCCTTGATCGTGGGTTCCGCTTTATGACGTGTACCGAGTCGTGTCACCTGGATGCCCCGCAATTCAGAAAACGGCATATCGGGCACGTTTACATTCATGATGGTATCTGAAGTCAGCGGCGTTTCGCGCAAACGCTCAACCAGAATTTTCGCAATTTTCGCCGCTGTATCATAATGTTCGCAGCGGGGTCCCGCCAACGAAATGGCGATGGAAGGCAATCCAAGAAAACGCCCTTCGGTAGCAGCCGCAACGGTGCCAGAGTAAAGTACGTCATCAGACAGATTCGATCCTTCGTTGATACCGGATACCACCATATCCGGCATTTCTTTCAGCAGCCCTGTCACAGCAAGGTGGACACAATCAGTAGGTGTGCCATTCACGCTATAAAAACCATTTGCAGCGGTGACAACACGCAAAGGATGCTCCAGTGTCAACGAATTGCTAACACCGCTTCGATTGCGGTCAGGCGCAACCACTGTAATATCTGCGATTTTACCTAATGCATTGGCAAGATAAGCCAAGCCAGGCGCATGCACACCATCATCATTGCTAATTAAAATTTTCATACGTTTTCCTAGCATCGTCATTTTATGATCTGATAAAATTTTTCGCCTTTCTTGATCATGCCCAATTCATTGCGCGCACGTGATTCCGTTGCATCTTTGCTATTCTGAAGACGCTGGATCTGAAATAAAAGCTCCTC
>Ga0065721_10006033_pt1 | contig 10563 bp, 9 predicted proteins | sample Mesricmetagenome_FD_59108 | JGI IMG/M metagenome (GOLD analysis project Ga0065721, IMG submission 59108) | Mesophilic microbial community from rice straw/compost enrichment Sample: eDNA_1 v2 (version 2) | ecosystem: Engineered > Solid waste > Grass > Composting > Bioreactor | place: USA: Davis... | reverse complement strand
GAAGTCTCGACCAAGCAGATTCGGTGCACGCTGCTCATGGCCGAGCACATGAATGGCCGCAGGATACGCCCTGGGGATGTCGTCGAGGCATTCGAACCCAATGCTGCATGCTGGTCCATGCTGGACCAGCTATACGACCGCCGCGCCATAGGCTGGTCGGAAATGCAGACCTTGCTACGCGAGTCGTTGGAAACCAATCGCCACGCCAACTCGCGGCGGCTGGCAGCCATCATGTTCGACGGCGCACAGATGCGTGACTACACGGCCATCATGGACAACCCGCGCAAATGGCTCGAGGGGCGGGCAGCACCGCGCAAGCCGGTCGACATGGAACTCACAGCCATTGCCCTGTCTCGCCTGGCCTATGGAGACAAGCGGCTCGAGAATGCCGCCTGGATCGAGAAGAACTGGGAAGGCCAGCTTCCCAAGCCCTACATGGAGTGGGTCTGGAGCCAGTTTGGCCTGGTTGCTGCCCTCAATGTCGATCTCGATGCCGCCAACTGGTATAGGAAATCGGGCAACTTTCGCATGACGGACTACAACCATGCGTGGGAAGTGCGCTCCGAGCTCCGTCAGCCCGCAGTCAATTGGGATCGTGTCGCAAAGAGCATCCGGCGCATGTCTGCGAAACAGGCAGCCGAGCCGGTATGGGTGTACTGGTATGCTCGGGCATTGGCGGCACTGGGAAACCAGAAGGCAGCGACCGAGTACTACCAATCCATCGCGCATGATTTGAGCTTTTATGGTCAGCTCGCCAGCGAAGAATTGGGGAAACCGCAATCCTTGCCTCCGGCACCCACTCCTTTGCGAGAAGGAGAAGTCGCCCCCATCCGCAATCACGAAGGCTTGCAGCGCGCCGTGGCTCTGTTCGAGCTGGGCTGGCGGTCTGAAGCCGTGCCCGAGTGGAATTTCTATTTACGAGGCATGAATGATCGCCAGTTGCTGGCGGCGGCCGAGTTCGCCCGCGAGAAGCATATATACGACCGCGTCGTGAACACGTCCTTGCTTACGCAGAACGAGATCGATGTGACGCAGCGTTTCATTGCTCCGTTCTCCGGTGAGGTCTCCAAGAAGGCACGTGAAATCAACCTTGATCCGGCGTGGGTGTACGGCCTGATTCGCCAGGAGTCGCGTTTCATTACCGATGCGCGATCCCGTGTGGGTGCATCCGGGCTGATGCAGCTGATGCCGGCCACCGCCAAGTGGGTGGCCAACAAGATCGGAATGAAGGACTTCCACCCCTCGCGCGTCAACGAGTTCGAGGTCAACACCGTCCTGGGTACCAACTATTTGCGTATGGTGCTCAATGATCTGAATGGGTCCGAGGTCCTGGCCACGGCCGGCTATAACGCGGGTCCCAAACGGCCGGTGCAGTGGCGCTCGAAGTTGGCAGCCCCGGTCGAAGGCGCAATCTTCGCCGAGACCATTCCGTTCACGGAGACGCGTTTGTACGTGAAGAACGTGATGTCGAACGCCATCTATTACGCGACCTTGTTCACGGGCCAGCCACAGTCGCTCAAGCAACGTCTGGGCATGGTGTCCCCATCGCCCAACCGCAAGGTTGCACTGCCGTGACCCCAAAGCAGGATCCGGTCGTCCAGGGGCTCGATGCCTATGTGGTAGGCGGAGCGGTGCGAGACGCCTTGCTGGGCTTGCCGGCGGGCGACCGTGATTGGGTGGTCGTGGGCACCACGCCGGAAGAAATGACCCGGCGTGGGTTCATTCCTGTTGGCGGCGACTTTCCCGTGTTCCTTCACCCTCGCACCAAAGAGGAATTTGCGCTCGCACGTACAGAACGCAAGTCAGGCCGCGGCTACAAGGGCTTTACCTTCTATACCGGTGCGGACGTAACGCTGGAAGACGATCTCGCCAGGCGGGACCTCACCATCAACGCCATTGCCCGGCATGCGGATGGCACCCTGGTCGACCCATGCGGGGGGTTGCGGGATCTGGAACAACGTGTCTTGCGCCATGTGGGGGAGGCATTTTCCGAAGATCCAGTTCGGTTGCTGCGCCTTGCCCGTTTCGCGGCTCGCTTCGATACGTTTTCGATTGCCGAGGACACCTTCGCATTGGCGCGCCATCTCGTCGAGTCGGGCGAAGTGGATGCCCTCGTGCCAGAACGGGTTTGGCAGGAAGTGGCNAAGGGGCTCATGACGGCGCGGCCGGGTCGCATGNTCGANGTGTTGCAACGGACCGGCGCNCTTGCCCGCGTGATGCCGGAACTCGTCTATGACGATGAGCTNGGCACCGAGTTGGCGTGCACGCACGAACAGGGCCTTCCATTGCCGTCCCGATTCGCGGTGTTATGTCGAATGAGTGTAGACGTCGAGGCGCTCGGGAAGCGTGTGCGGGCTCCCTCGGACTGCGTGTCGCATGCTGTCCTGCTGCAGCTCATTCTCCCCGCGCTCGAGCCGGCGGATGCGCGAGCCGCCTTGAATCTGATGGAGCGCTGTGATGTCATGCGCAAGCCACAACGGTTTTTGGATTTGCTACGTGCAGCGAATTGCGTGCGACCCGTAGCTCGTGAGGCGTGGCAGCGGCGTGTGGATGCCTTGCGAGGGGTGGATGCCGGTGCCTTGGCGCGTGGATGTGCCGACAAGCGCAGCATACCCGAAGCCGTGAGAGCGGCACGGTTGGCGGCGCTGGAAATCGTTGAGCAAAAGGGCGAAAGCGAAGGAAGCGAGCGGTCCCCGACGGCGACTTGAGATGTCGCCGCTCAAGCCGCCGCTGCTTCTTAGAGACCGTCGCGCCGATCGCCGCGCGTGAAGCCCAGCAGGGGCGGCTCTATGCCTCGTCCGACGGCCAAAACCTTGAACAGCTCCCCCATTTCGGCTTCGGAGACCAGTTTCTGAACGGCGGAGAGCGTCGACTGGATACCCGGTAATGCCATCATGCCTTGCAGCATTTCCGGGAGGCCGGCATTCAGTAGGAACCGAGCTTGCGAGGTATAGCCCAGTACGTCCAACCCGCCTTCGAGCGCGGCGTCCGCCATGGCAGTGAAGTCCACATGAGCGGTGATGTCCTGGACGCCTGCCAGTACCAGAGGCTCGGCGTGGCTGTAATGCCGGAAGTGACACATCAATGTCCCGGTATTACGTTGGGGATGGAAATACTCCCTCTGTGGAAAGCCGTAATCGATCAGCAGGGCTGCGCCGGTTTTCAGCCAGGAACCCATACCGCGCATCCAGGCCTCTGCATGTAAGTTCAATTCCGAACGGTATCCAGGCAGGGGTGGCATCCGGGCGTCAACGATGCTTCGCAGCCAATCGCCGGCGGGCCGTTCGGCCCACTGAAAAGGAGGTGTGGCGCCGGAGTGTGCTTGGACGCCTAGTTCCATGAGCGTGCCGGACTCGTCCCACCGGAACAAGACAGCCGGCATGGCATCCAGCACTTCATTCGCCAGTACGCATCCTTCAAAGGAATCAGGTAGGGCGTCGAGCCACTGAACGGCTGTGCCGTAGGGGGCGAGGCGCTCCTTCTGGCGCTCGACGAGGTCGGCCGAAATCTCGAGTATGAAGTAGCGAACGTCGATACCGAGTTCTTGCAGTGCCGGGATGACCGAAGCGGCAAGCGCGCCCGTGCCGGCACCGAATTCCAGTACATTGGCTGTACCTGCGGCATCCAGTACCTGGGCAACCTGTCGCGCCAATACTTGCCCGACCACCGGCGTCATCTCTGGCGCAGTGGTGAAGTCGCCGGTTGGTGTATGGCTGCCGAACTTGGTGTTGCCCGCCGTGTAGTATCCCAGGCCCGGGGCGTGCAAGGCATCTGCCATCCAGGCTTCGAAGGGCAGAAAGCCATCCGATGAAGCCTGAATACGGTCGAGCAGATGCTGTTCGACGCGTCGGTTGTGCTCGGCGCTACCGGCATCCAGCGGTGGTAGGCCGCTGGGCATCTCAGGAGGAGGGACGGGGGCGAGTCGGGGCTGGGTCATGGTTGGTCTTCCCCGGCCCCGAAATCGGCGTCATCTTTCCGCTTGTGCTGCATGACGCGCAACGCGTTGTACATGGACAGCAGGAAAGCAACGAGCAAAGCCACAATGATCGCCACAATAAAGTTATTGAAGACGATCCAGAGTGGCAGCGAAAGAATCAGGGCAAAAAGAAAGGGGCGGTTCAGTATCTGCTTCATCGCCCCGTACTATAACCCTAGCGGGTCATGGCTTATACCCGAGCCGACGCGCGCTGCGGGCGATCGCTTCGGCGCGGGGCACCATTTCGGTCACCTGTGCGTGTGGTGGGGCGACCCGGGCGGCCACTGCTTTCGCCGGCACGACCGCGGTCTGCTGACCAATTGCCCTTGCGCTCACCCTTCCAATCCGGCTTGGAGTCGAAACGGCCAGCGGGGCGTGCGTCGCCTCCCGTTGGCTTCCAATCGGAAGAACGGCCTGGTTTCCATTCGGTTTTCCCTTCGCCATGGCGTCCGGCGTTCCAATCGGAGCGGCCTTCGGCATGAGCGGCCGGCTTCCATTCACCCGTGCGCGCAGTCTTCCATTCCGGCTTGCGGTCACCGTTCGGACGGCCACCGCCAAATCCTTCACGGCGCCCACTGTTGGAGGTACCGCGGTAGCCGCCACCCGGACGCTTGCCTGTGCTGCGCTGCGGACGACGTTGCGGTTCGAGACCGGCAATTTCGTCCATGGGAATGCTGCGACCGATGAAATGTTCGATGCGGCGAATCTTGTGGCGTTCGGCGTGCGTTGCCAGCGTGAAGGCTTGGCCATGGCGGCCGGCGCGGCCGGTCCGGCCGATGCGGTGCACATAGTCTTCCGCCTGCATGGGCAGGTCATAATTGAACGCGTGGCTGATACCTTGAACGTCGATGCCTCGGGCGGCAACGTCGGTGGCCACGAGGATGCGAAGCTTCTTGCCTTGCAAGAGACTCAGCGTGCGGCTGCGCTGACGCTGATTCATATCGCCATGCAGGGCGGCGGCGGAATAACCCTGTTCGCTCAGGTAATCGGCGAGATCGTCAGCACCGCGCTTGGTGGCGGTGAACACGATGGCCTGGTCCAGATCGGCATCACGCAGCAGGTGGTCCAGCAATCGAAGCTTGTGAGAGACGTCATCTGCGTAGAGCAAGGTCTGCGCAATATTCTCGTGGCGCTGTTTCTGGCCGGAAAGCTCGAGTCGTTCAGGGCTGCGCATCATGCGCGCCGCCAGCTGGGCGACGGTGCCATCTAGTGTGGCCGAGAACAGCAGCGTCTGGCGTTCGGCCGGCAGGCGGGCAATGATGGCCTCCATCTCTTCAATGAAGCCCATGTCCAGCATGCGGTCGGCTTCGTCCAGCACCAAGGTGCGAACCGTCGACAAGTTGACGCGGCGAGCCTGGATATGATCGATCAGGCGGCCCGGTGTGGCTACCAGCACGTCCACGCGACGCGAGAGTTGTTTAATCTGGGCACCGTAAGGCATGCCACCCACCACCGTTGCAATGCGAAGGCCATTGATGCCGGCACCATAGATGCGTGTTGCTTCGGCAACCTGCAAGGCCAGCTCGCGTGTTGGGGTGAGGACGAGCACTTGTACGCCGCTACCCTTGTTCGAGGGCTGCTGCGCAATGTGGTTCAGGACCGGCAGCATGAAGGCTGCGGTCTTGCCGCTACCGGTCTGCGCAGAGACCATCAGATCCTTGCCTGCCATGGCGGCAGGGATTGCAGCGGTCTGTACAGGCGTGGGCTGGGTGAAGCCGGCACGGTCGAGCGCCGACAACAGGGTCGGGGAGAGTCCCAGGGATTCGAAAGACATGTATACCTTTGCCGAACAAACGGCGGAGCATTCGTGCTCGCTCGCCCTTCATGGGCGATATGTGCACGGGGTTGAGTGGATCATCGTACCGACCCGGTCAACAACCCGTATGCACTGTTGCGTGCGCCGAATGAATAGCTCGGCAAGGTCTTGGAAGGTCAGGGGGCGATGCAGTGTGGCGCTGCTTTACGGGTGAGCGGTCTTGGAACCGCTTCCATGCCATCACTTTGCGAAGAAGCAAGTTTTTAATTATAGGGGTGTTCCCCAATCCAGTCTATAGATATGTCACCGTGCGTGTTCAGCCATGCATTGGCCTGGGTGAAATGTCCACACCCGATAAAAGGTCGGGGCGGCCTGAGCGCTGAAAGCGGGGAGGGATGATTCGCACGCAGAACGAGGCGTGGCGTGCACTGCTGCTCGATGAGGGCCTGCTTTGCCTGCGCCGGGTTGCCCCAGAGCATGAAGACCTTGGGCTGTGGCGCAGCGGCCACCGCGCGCAAGATCGCGTCGGTGACCACCTCCCATCCGCGACGTGCGTGTGATCCCGCCTTTCCCTCTTCGACGGTCAAGCAAGTGTTAAGCAGCAGCACCCCTTGCGCCGTCCAATCGGATAGATCATTGCGTCTGCGTCGAGGCCGATCAGGGTGGCTGCGTGCCAGCTCATTTAAGATATTGCGCAGACTGGGCGGGGTGGCGCATGTATCGGGCACAGAGAATGCGAGCCCTTGTGCCTGTCCGGGGCCGTGATAGGGATCCTGGCCGAGAATCACCACGCGCACTTGCGCGGGGCCCAGTTCCTCGAGGGCCCGGAACACATGGCGCGGATAGATGGACGCCCCTGCGTCGAGCCGGCTGTGTAGAAAGGCGTCGAGTCGATCCAGTGCCTGCGCGGCGTCCGGCTCGCGCAGGACCGGCAGCCAATCGGGATGGACCAGCTCAAGTTGCTGACCGGGAAGTATGCGAAGGAGGTTGTCTTCAGGCGAGTCGAATAGGGGACTCATGGGCGCTTCAGTTGATCCAGCAGCCTGCAAAGGACGGAGAAATACTCATCGTTCAGTTTTTTGACCCAAAGCCGCCGATGTTCCCAGGCCTGTGCTGATCGTGCGTCGTGGGCTTTCCTGGGTGCCCAGATACTGTCGGGAAACCAGGGGTCGCCCTTCCAGCGCGGCAGGATATGCCAATGCAGATGTGGGGTCTGGTTGCCAAGTTCCGCCAGATTCACCTTGTCGGGTTGCAAGACCATGCGCTGGGCGCGCTCGACGTGAAAAACCGTTCTCATCAGGGTGAGCCGGCCCGCCGCGGAAAGGTCTGACATCTCGCGGACATGGTCTTCCCAGATCACGCGCGTGTAGCCGGGAAGCTCGCTGTCGGTGACTGAGACCACGCGTATGGAAGCGTTGCGCCAGATAAGTTCGCCACCCGTCTCGTGGCAGAGTATGCAATCAGTAGATATGCATGGGTCAGAGTTCATTTCGAAAGCCTTGCGTCGATGGCGTTCACGATCCTTTCGAGCACGGTCACGCGGGCATGGCGCTTGTCGTTGGCCGAGATTACATGCCAAGGTGCAAAACTGGTGTCAGTCAGATCGAACATGTCGTTGGCGGCTGCAGTATAGGCGGGCCATTTTTCGCGGTTGCGCCAGTCTTCTGGCGTGATCTTGAACGACTTGAACGGTGACTGTTCGCGCTGCCTGAAGCGTTGCAGCTGCACGTCCTTCGTGATGGCCAGCCAGAACTTCAACAGCAGAATGCCGCTTTCCGTGAGCTGTGCTTCAAACTGATTGATCTCATTGTAGGCCCGTCGCCATTCATGTGCTTGTGCGAACTTCTCGACGCGCTCGACCAGCACACGCCCATACCAAGAGCGGTCGAAGATCGTGATGTGGCCAGGGGCTGGCAGTTCCCGCCAGAAACGCCATAGATAGGGGTGGGCCCGCTCTTCGCTGGTCGGCGCAGCGATGGGAACGGCCCGGTATTGCCGTGCGTCCAGGGCATGGGTGACGCGCCGAATGGTGCTGCCTTTTCCAGCCGCATCGTGGCCCTCGAACAACAGTATCACTGGGAGCTTATGAAAGGCCTTGCTGCGTACCTGTCGGGCTAACTCAGCACGCAGTCGGTCCAACGTGGCGTCGTATTCATCGTCGTCCAGGCGCGCGGAGTAGTCGAGCGATGCGAGACGGCGGGGCCCGTTGCGCTTGTGTGACGATTCTTCTGATTCGTTGACGACTGCCGCGCGGCGAAGTCGCGGCGTAGGCGCCTGCAGCGCGGCAAGCACGGTTTCGCCGGTCCGCAATGCTCGCACGTTGTCGTTTGCACTGGGGATCACGGACCAGGAGGCCAATGGCGAGTCAGTGAGGGTCAGCATAGTGGCGGCGGCTTCACGCATACGCTTGAACTCTCGTGCCACGACCCGATCGCCCGGGCGTACCATCCAGGCAGTATTGGGATCTCGTTCCAGACGCTCGGTTCGCGTTCGCTGTGCCTTGCGAGACATGTGGTACCAGAGTTTTAAAACCTGCACGCCATCCTGGGCGAGCAAGGCTTCGAAGTCCCGGATGGAGGCCGCTTGGCGCTCGATGCGGTCGCGTCGCGGTTTCTTCTGGATGAGTTCCTCGAACAGCGGGCCATACCACGAACCGAAGACGATGCCGGTCCGACCCTTCGCAGGAAGGCGGCGCCAATACCGCCACAAGAAGGGATACTGTTGTTCTTCGCGCGAAGGTTTGCCAAATGCCAGGGTTTCGATATGGCGCGGGTCCATCCACTCATTGAGCAGATTGATGGTGGATCCCTTTCCGACACCGTCCAGGCCTGCCACGACTATCAGCAGGCTTTGGTCGGCTTTCTCGAGACGTGCGTACTGTGCCTTCAGCAGGGCAGTACGCAGCGCGTCAATCTGCGGTTTGGCTTCTTCCTTGGAAATTTGCGGATCACTTTCTGCTTCCGCGTAGCGCGATAAATCGGGCGCGTGAGCCATTATGCGGCGAAGAAGAGTTCATGAAGTGCGGCCCCGGGGTCCTGCGCACGCATGAAGGCTTCACCCACGAGGAAGGCTTGTACATCATGCTTGCGCATCAGCGCGACGTCTTGGGCGGTCAGGATGCCGCTTTCCGTGACGACTCGTTTGCCTGACGGAATGTGTGGCAGGAGGTCTAGGGTGTTCTGCAGCGACGTCTGGAATGTCCGTAGATTGCGGTTGTTGATACCGAGCAGGGTGGTCTCGAGATCAAGTGCGATCTCGAGCTCGGCGCGGTCGTGGACTTCAACCAGGACATCCATGCCGAGCTCCTGCGCGAGGGATTCAAACTCCTTCAGCTGCGCAGGCGACAAGGCGGCGACGATAAGCAGGATGCAATCGGCCCCGACGGCCCGCGAGTGGATGATCTGGTAAGGGTCCACCATGAAGTCCTTGCGCAGCACGGGCAGTGTGCAGGCAGCGCGGGCTTGTCGCAGGTAGTCGAATGAACCTTGGAAGTACTGGACATCTGTCAGAACTGACAGGCAAGCCGCACCGTGAGCAGCATAGGAATTGGCGATCTCTGCCGGATTGAATTGCTCGCGGATGACACCCTTCGAAGGAGACGCCTTCTTGATTTCCGCGATCACGCCGGGTTTGCCTTTCGCGATCTTGTCTTCGATCGCGCGTGCGAACCCACGTACGTCCTTGCGGCTCTTGGCTTCGCGCAATAGGTCCGATTCGCTGCGCATTTGGCGCGCAGCCATGACCTCGGCATGTTTGGTGTCGAGGATCTTAGCGAGAATGTCGTTCATGCGGACAGCTTCTCCGTGTAGCTGCGGAACTCTTCCAGTTTGGCGCGTGCTGCGCCGCTCCGCAGGCATTCATAAGCGAGGTTCAAACCTTCCTGGATCGAGGCTGCTTTGTTGCCAGTGTAGATAGCCAGGCCGGCATTCAGCGCAACGATATCACGGGCGGGTCCGGCCACGTTATCCAACGCCTCCTTGATCAGCGCGGCGGACTCTTGTGCGCTGGATACACGAATACTCCGATTCGAGACCATTTGCACTCCGAAGTCTTCCGGGTGGATCTCGTACTCCGTCACGACGCCATCCTTCAATTCCCCGATCATCGTGGCTGCCCCCAGCGAGCCTTCGTCCATGCCGTCCTTTCCGTGGACAACCAGGACGTGTTTCGCCCCTAGGCGCTCCAGTACGCGTACCTGGATCCCGACCAGATCAGGGTGGAACACCCCCATCAACTGATTGGCTGCCTTGGCGGGGTTGGTGAGCGGGCCCAGGATGTTGAAGATGGTGCGCACGCCCAGTTCCTTGCGGACGGGCGCGATGTGCTTCATGGCGCCATGGTGCGCGGGCGCAAACATGAAGCCGATCCCCAGACGTTCGATGCATTCTGCGACTTGCTCGGGGGACAGGGTGATCTTGATTCCCAGCGCCTCGAGCACGTCTGCGCTGCCGGATGACGAGGAAGCGCTCCGGCCGCCATGTTTGGCAATCTTCACGCCTGCGGCCGCCGCCACGAACATGGCAGAAGTCGAAATATTGAATGTGTTGGATCCGTCGCCGCCCGTGCCGCACATGTCGAGCAGTTCGTCGGGGTTCGATACAGGCACGGGCAGGGCGAACTCGCGCATGGCCTGTGCCGCTGCGGTGATTTCGCCGATGGTTTCCTTCTTGACGCGCAGGCCCATGAGCAGGGCGGCCGCTGTAGCGGGGGGGACTTCCCCGCGCATCAACTGCCTCATGAGATCCAGCATTTCATCGTGGAAGATCTCGCGGTGCTCAATGCACCGGGTGAGCGCTTCGGTAAAGGAAATGGCAGTCATGGGAATCCTCTC
>Ga0065721_10006150_pt1 | contig 10568 bp, 9 predicted proteins | sample Mesricmetagenome_FD_59108 | JGI IMG/M metagenome (GOLD analysis project Ga0065721, IMG submission 59108) | Mesophilic microbial community from rice straw/compost enrichment Sample: eDNA_1 v2 (version 2) | ecosystem: Engineered > Solid waste > Grass > Composting > Bioreactor | place: USA: Davis... | reverse complement strand
TCGACAGCTCGGCGCGGACGCTCGACCGGACGGCGGCCTACCGCTAGGCGCCCGCGATCCTCGCCATGCGCGTCGGCTCGGACCGCATCACGGCCTGGATCATCTTGAGCAGCAGGTCCGTCTTGAGACCCGCGGCCGCCGGATCGGACCAGAGGTTGTTGATCTCGCCGGGATCCTCGACGAGATCGAAGATCTCGCCGTAATCGGCCTGCCGGTAGACGGTGATCTTGTAGCGCTCGTTCACATAGCTTTCGACGTGCGGCATGACGGTATTGTGCCGGTTTTCGCAAAGGACGAAGTCGCGCGCCGCCGCGCCGCCCCGCCAGTTCGCCCACTGCGATACGCCCTGCATCTGGCCCGGCACGGACATCCCCGCCGCATCGAGGAAGGTCGGCGCCAGGTCGACGAGGCTCTGCAGGTCCTGCGAGATCCGTCCCGCCGGCACGGTGCCGGGCTGGCGCACGATCATTGGTATGCGCAGCATGTCCTCATAGTGGAACGGCCCCTTGGCGATGAGCCCATGCTGGCCGAGGAAATGGCCGTGATCGGTGGTGAAGACCACCAGCGTGTCCTCCGTCAGCCCCAGTTCGTCCAGCCTGTCGAGGATGCGCCCGACCTCGGCATCGAGGAAGCTCATCATGCCGTAATAGACGGCCTTGTCCTTCTTCAGCTCCTCGACGGGATAGAGGTGACTCTCGCACCCATGCGCCATGTAGGGGGTGTGCCAATCAACGAAATCGGGAGCCTCCTCCTGCGTCTTGGCGAAGTGCGGGGGATTGCGGCTGTGCTCGCCCTGCGTCACCTGATCGACGTCCATGTCGGCAGGATCGTACATCGAAGCCCAGGGTTCGCTGACCACATAGGGCGGATGCGGATCGTGGAAGCTCGCCCAGAGGAAGAACGGCTTTTCCGAGCGGGCATGGGCGTCGAGATAGGCAAGCGTGCGCTCGCCGGTCCAGTGCGTATAGTGAAGGTCGGCCGGCAGCTGCCAGGAGCGCTCGTCGCGCCTGTAGCCGCCGCGGGCGGTCGCCTTGGGCGCTTTGACCGAGATCTCGCCCGCCAGCGGCTGGAAGTAGTGCCTCCAGTCGCTGAGCCCCCGCTCCTCGAGCCAAATCGCATAGTGCTGGCCGGCGTGACTCTCGTCGGCATGGTTGCGCGCCAGCTCCAGGTGCTCGAACCCGTACCAGGTCTGGTTGAAGCCGCGCCAGAACTCGAGGTCGCGCAGGACCGGCTGGCATTCGATGGATTCCGAGCCGGGCGCGGTCGCCAGCGGCTGGAAATGGGCCTTGCCGATGAGCGCGGTCGAATAGCCGGCTTCGATCAGCGCTTCGCCGACAGTCGGGACGTCCTCGGGCAGCTTGACGCCGATCGTCCAGGCCCCGTGATGAGAGGGGTACTGCCCGGTGATGATGCTGGCGCGCGAGGGCGTACACACCGGAGAGGGGCAATAGGCCCGGTCGAACCGGGTACCCTCGCGGCAGAGCCGGTCGAGGTTGGGGGTCTTCAGTTTCGGGTCGTGCACCCCGAGCGCGCGGTAGTGCTGCTGATCGGTGGTGATCAGCAGCAGGTTAGGTCGTCCCATGCGTCTCCTCCTTGTGGGCGCCAAGCTAACCGGGTTCGCCCGAATGTGGATTCGAATTCCTCGCGCGACCGATAGCGATCGGTGATCGGTGACGGGGTCGCCCGCGGAGGGCGGACTTTCTTCAGGCCGGACTCGCCTTGACTCATCGGACCTCGAGTCATAGCGTCGTGCTTAAACGTTTAAGCATAAAACCATGACCGTACCCTTCCGACCGACGATCGCCGATGTGGCCAAGCGTGCGAACGTTTCGGTGGCGACGGTCTCCTATGTGCTGAGCGGAAAGGAACAGCTGGTGCGGCGCATCGGCCGCGAGACGCGCGAGCGCATCGCGCAGGCCATCGCCGAGCTGGGTTATGTGCAGAACCAGGTGGCACGCCAGCTCCGGCTGCGGCGGACGCGGCGGATCTGCGTGCTGCTGCCACAGATCGGCATTCCCTTTGCCGACAACATCGCACTCGACGTGGAAACGACCGTGCGCCAGCGCGGCTATTCGTCCGTCATCGTCGTCGGCCGCACGTTCGAGATGTGCCGCCAGCTCGTGCTGGACGTGGAGGCGGGACTTGCCGACGGCATCGTCGCCGAGGTCGAGCAGTTCACCCCCGAGCAGGCCCGCGAACTTTTCGAGCCGCTGGTGAGAGCGCGAAAGCCGGGCCTGCTGATGCATCCGAGCCTCGAGCCGGACGCGTTCTCGACCGTGCGGCAGGCGCGCTTGCCGGCGTTCAGGGCGGCGCTCGAACATCTCCACCGCAGCGGCAGGAGGCATTTCGCCTATATCCGCCACGGACACTCGGACGATGCACATCGCTCCGACGCCCTCCGCGAGTTCCTTGCGGAGAAAGGCCTCGCCGGGCCGCTGATCGTCACGGGTGCCGAGAACCGCGACCAGGCCGTCGCCGCGGCGCTCGCCATGGCCGGTGAGGACCGGCCGCCCGACGCGCTGCTGGTGCAGTCGGACCTCAGCGCCGTCGCGATCATCCAGGCATTGTTGCGCAAGGGCTTGCGCGTGCCGGCGGACATGGCGGTCGTCGGATCTGGCAATGCCGAAGACGGACGGCACTGCTTTCCACAGCTCACAACCATTGGCCCGCAGCGCTCGCTGCTCGGAACCGCCGTCGACCACCTGCTCGACGAGATCGAGGGCGAGGCAAGGACCCGGACATTCGAAATTCCCTGGTCGCTGATCGACCGGGAAAGCGCCTGAAAACCGGCGGGCAGCCGGACGCGCAAGAAACGGAGGAGGAACCCATGTCATATCTTTTCAACCGCAGAACGGTGCTGGGCGCGCTCGGAGGCCTCGCCGCCGCGCCGCTGGCGGCTCGCCTCGCCCACGGGCAGGAGACACGCCTGCGCTTCTTCTGGTGGGGCAGCCAGGACCGCGCGGACCGCACGCAGAAGGTCATCGACCTCTACGAGGCGGCCAACCCCGGAACGGTGGTGGACGGCGAAACCGCGCCATTCGCCGATTTCTGGACCCGGCTTGCGACCCAGGTCGTCGGGGGCAATCCGCCCGACATCATCCAGATGGATTTCCGCTACATCGCCGAATATGCCGACCGGAACGCCCTGCTGCCGCTCGACGACTATCTCGGCAATGTCCTCGACCTCAGCGAAATCCCGACCGACCAGGTGGACGCCAACCGCGTCAACGGCAAGCTTTACGGCATCAGCTTCGGCGTCAACTGTGCCGCCCTCCAGGTCAACACGGACGCCTGGGCCGAAGCCGGCATCGAGCCGCCGGCGCTCGGCACGACCTACGAGGCTTTCGCCGATGCCTGCATCAGGCTGAAGGAAGCGACGCCCCGCGACAATTTCTATGGAACATCGGACGCGAGCGGCGTCGAGGTGCCGTTCGAGAACTTCCTGCGCCAGCGCGGGCGCGCGCTCTATACCGCCGAAGGCGAGCTTGCGTTCGACGAGACTGACGCCGCCGCCTGGTTCGCGCTCTGGGACGAGATGCGCAAGGCCGGCGCGTGCGTGACCGCCGACATGCAGGCGAGCGACCAGAACACCATCGAGACCAGCATGCTGATCCAGGGGCGTGCCGCCTGCAATTTCGGCCTCGCCAACGCGATCGGCCCGATCCGCAACCTCACGCCCGAAACGATCGCGCTCGCCCCCTACCCGCTGATCGGGCCGGACGCGCAGCCGGGCCATTACCTGCGGCCGGCGACGCGCGTGAGCATCGCGGCCGCGACGCCCAATCCGGAAGAAGCGGTGAAATTCCTCGCCTATTTCACCCAGGACCTCGAGGCGGCGAAGATCCTCGGCGCGGAACGGGGCATTCCGGTGGCGCCGACGATCCAGCAGGCCATCGCGCCGTCGATCAGCCCGGCCGAACGCGCGTCCGTCGAATACATCGCCGCCATCGGCGACGTCGTCGGCCCCCTGCCGCCGCAGTCGCCGCCAGGTGCCGGCGAGGTCACCGACCTCCTCATCCAGGTAAGCCAGGAGGTGGCGTTCGGCGTGCGCTCGCCGCAGGACGGCGGCGCGGCGCTCGTTGCGGGCGCCGCCGATATCCTGGCGCGTGCCTGATGGCGAGAGGCGACGGCACCGTGAGCGAGCATAGAAAGAACGTCCTTCTCGTGACCGTCGACGAGTGGCCCGCCCGCCTCATGGGGGCGGCGGGCCATCCCGTCATCGAGACTCCAACGCTCGACGCGCTGGCACGGGCCGGCACGCGCTTCACCAATGCCTATTCCGAGACGCCCGTCTGTGTACCGGCGCGGCGGAGCCTGATGACCGGCACGGACCCGCGGACCCATGGCGACCGCATCGCACAGGGCACGCTGCGCATGCCCGACCTGCCGACGCTCGCCGGCACGTTCCGCGATGCTGGTTACCAGGCGGCCGCCATCGGCAAGCTGCACGTCTATCCGCAACGCGACCGCATCGGCTTCGACGACGTGATCCTTGCCGAGGAAGGACGGCAGCTCAACGGGTGCGTCGACGATTACGAGGCGTTCCTTGCCGAACGCGGCCATCCGGGTCAGCATTTCCTGCATGGCATGGGTAACAACGAATATGGCTGGCGCCCCTGGCACATGGCCGAGGACATGCACCCCACCAACTGGATCGCGATGCAGGCGGCACGCACCATCAAGCGGCGCGACCCGACGCGGCCGGGCTTCTGGTACGTCTCGTTCACGGCGCCGCATCCGCCGCTGGTGCCGCTCGCAAGCTATTTCGAGCGCTATGCGCGCCGCGACATCGACGAACCGGCAACGGCGGACTGGTCGGCCGCCATGGACGACCTGCCGCCGGCGCTGCAAAGCGTGCGCCACTACTGGCCCGCGTTGCCGCACGAGCAGCTGGCCGACATGCGGCGGGCCTACTATGCCCTCTGCACCCATATCGACCACCAGCTGCGCATCATCATCGGCACGCTGCGCGAGGAAGGCATCCTCGACGACACCGTCATCCTCTTCACCAGCGACCATGGCGACATGCTGGGGGACCACGGCCTCTACGCCAAGCGGCTGATGTACGAGGCATCGGCCAATATACCGATGATCCTGATGGGAGCGGCCTCGGATGGAGACCGGGTCGCTCCGGGTGCTGTCGACGACCGGCTCTGCGGACTGCAGGACGTTATGGTCACCCTGCTCGATCTCTGCGGCATCGACGTGCCGTCGACCTGCACGGGCCTGTCGATGGCGGGAGCCGAGCGCCGCGACACATTCTACGGCGAATGCTCGGAGGGGCTGGAGGCGACGCGCATGGTCCATGACGGGCGCTTCAAGCTGATCTGGTATCCCGTGGGCAACCGGTTCCAGCTCTTCGATCTCGAGGCCGACCCGCAGGAGACCCGGAACCTCGCGGCCTCGCCCGACCACCGAGATCGGCTGGCGGCGCTCAGGCAGGTCCTCTGCGACAATCTCTACGGGTCCGATCTGGCGTACGTCGCTGACGGGGAGATCGTCGGCATGCCGACGGTCGAGGTCCGGGCGCGGCCCAACCGCGGGCTCTCCGGCCAGCGCGGGCTGCAATATCCGCCACTCCCCTACCGAGACCCGAAACTGGCGACGCGCACCTTGTAGGACAGCGGGAAAACCGGCGGTCAGGCGGAGCCGGGCCGGTAGGAGCTCTCGCGCACGATGAGTTCCGGATCGATGAGGGTCACCCGCGGATCGGGCAGGCTGCCGTCGGTGGTGACGAGCTCGAGCAGGCGCGAGACCGCCAGATCCGTGACGAGCTGGGTTTCGTAGTTGACGCTCGTCAGCGGGGTGGCGGCGTGCTCGGCGAATTCGATGTTGTCGAAGCCGGCGATCGCCACGTCCTCGGGCACCCGGAGGCCGTTCTTCTGCGTCCAGCGCAGGGCGCCGATGGCGAGGGAGTCGTTGGCGGCGAACACGGCCGTCGGCCGCTCGGGCGCGCTCATCAGGCGGTCCATCGCCCAGTAGCCGCGGATGACCGAATGGCCGTGCGGATCGACGACGAGCGCAGGCGTGAACGGCAGGCCGGCCTCCTCGAGGGCCATGACATAGCCCTCGCGCTTCTCGAGGTTGCCGAGCCGCTGGCCACCGTCGATGATGCCGATGCGCTTGTGGCCGATGTCGATGAGGTGCCGCACCGCGCGATAGGCGCCACGCCGCTCATCGATGCAGACCGCGTCGACCCCCGCATCCGGATCGGCCACCAGCAGCACGACGGGATGGTTGGCCCGCCGCAGCTCGCGGATGTGGTCGAGATCGCGGTGACTGCGCGGATAGATGAGCATCCCGTCCACCTGCCGGGAGCGGAAGACGGCGATGGCCCGCTTTTCCTCCTCGAGGTCGTTGTTGGAGGTGGCAAAGAGGGTCGAATAGCCCCTCTCGGCCAGCGCCATCTCGATGGCTTGTGCCACCTTGGTCAGAGTCGGATTGGTGATGTCGGTCAGCACCAGCCCGATGGTCTTGGTCTCCCGGCTGACCAGGGACTTGGCCACCTGGTTGGGCAGATAGTTCAGCGAGCGGGCGGCCTCCCGGATGAGCTTGGCGGTCTCTTCGGGAATGCGCGGGTTGCCGCGCAAGGCCAGGCTGACCGTGTTCACCGAGAAGCCGGTCTTGTCCGCGATATCCTTGAGCCGAACGACAGGCCTTCCCAAACTCACCCCTACCTTTCCAACCCCGGCCGCGGCCTACCGGCTCTCGGCCCTGAGGCGGCGGATGGCCTGGTACTGCAGGCAGTCCGGCGCCATCTCCATCAACTCGATGCGATTGCCGTCCGGGTCCTCTATCCAAGCCTGGCGATTGCCGTCCAGCCCCTGCTTGATTTCCGACGTCAGGGCGATGCCGGCGGCCTTGATGCGGGCGGTGGTCGCGTCGAGGTCGTCGATGGTGAAGCACATGTGGTTGACGCCGTTGGCGTTCCAGCCGGGCGCCCGGTCGTTCTCGGCGCCGGGGAAAATCTCGAGGTAATGGTCGTCGGTGATCCGCAGGTAGACCAGCCAGGTCGAGCCGTCGTCGTTGTTGAGGCGCAGCATCTCGGGAAAGCCGAGGCGGTCGCGGTAGAAATCGAGCGATCGGTCGAGGTCGGTGACCTTGATGGCGACGTGCCCGTAGCCGGTTATTCCGAGCATAACAAATCCTCCCGGTCCCCTCGCGGGGCCGCTTTCTGCAGGTTCGCGGGTCAGCATCGCTGACCTTGTAGGAACGTTAATACAGAACGTTCTTCGCACCCTCCCGTGCGAAGTGTCAACTGGCGATTTGCGTCAATCCCATTGCGGTCCCCATGCCGGATCGATGGCGCGCCGGTTCTTGTCGATGGCTTCGATACGGGTGATTTCTTCCTCCGAGAGGGAGAGTTGGAGCGCCTCGAAATTGGAGCGGATGCGCTCGTGCCGGCTCGACGTGGGGATCGCCGCATAGCCCTTGGCCAGTTCGAAGGCGAGGGCGACCTGCTCGACGCTGGCACCGTGCCGGCGGGCAATATCGCGGAGCACCGGATCGTCCGCCAGACGCCCGTGCGCGATCGGCTGGTAGCAGGTCACCGAAATTCCTTTGGCAAAACAATAGCTTGCCAGTTTCTTGTTCTGAATGTGCGGATTGAGCTCGACCTGGTTGTTGGCGATCCGCCCTGCCCCGACCAGACGCTCAGCCTCTTCGAGGAACGCGATCGTGAAGTTGGAGACGCCGATGAAGCGGGCGAGCCCCATGTCCTGCGCCTCGGCCAGCGGCAGCAGGTAGGAGGCGAGCGGCTGACGGTCATTCGGCGACGGCCAGTGCAGCAGCGCCAGATCCACCTGCTCAACGCCCATGGCCTCGAGGCTGCGGCGCAGGGACTCGACTACCTGGCCCTCGCCATAGTTCTCGGTCGAGATCTTGGTGGTAAGGAACACCGCGTCCCGACCGAGGCCCGAGCGCCGCACGGCTTCGCCGACCTCCGCCTCGGTGTTGTAGGTCTGCGCGGTATCGAGGTGCCGATACCCGGTCTCGAGGGCAAACAGCATGGCTTCTATACCGGCCTCGCCTTGCCGGCCGTAGGTGCCGAAGCCCATCTTCGGCATAACGCCATGAATATCCATACCTATTTTCCTCCTTACACCGCATCTGACGCCTGGCCATCACCTGACGACTTATCATAGCCAGTTGACGAGACTGCGTTTATGTTCTTAGTTTAACGATAATACAAGGCAGCAAAGACCCTGAATGCAGGGCTTGCCTTGCCGAGGGAGGACACATGGCCTTGCGCTGGAGCCGCATCGCGCCGCAGCTGGCATTGACCCCTGCGCTCGCCGTCACGGCGGTGGCGTTCGTCGGGTCCATCGGCTGGACCATCTACCTGTCGTTCACCCGCAGCCGCAGGCTGCCGGAATACACCATCGACTGGTCGGAATGGGGCCGGCAGTACCAGCGCCTCTTCAACGACGCGGCCTGGGAAATCTCGCTGCGCAACCTCATCGTGCTCGGCCTCGGCAGCGCGCTCGCCATCGTCTTCGGCTTCATCCTCGCCGCCATGATCGAGCGCGAGAAGCGCGGCGAAAGCTTCTTCCGCACGGTCTTCCTCTATCCGCTGGCCGTCTCGCTGATCGTCACCGGCGCGGCCTGGCGCTGGATGTTCAATCCCGAGCTCGGCATCGAGAACGTGCTGCACCAGATGGGGCTGACCTTCGTCAACTTCTCCTGGCTCGCCAGCGCCGAGACGGCCATGTGGGGCATCATCCTCGCCTCGGTCTGGCAGAGCTCGGGCTTCTACATGGCCCTGATGCTGGCGGGCCTCAAATCGATCAATTCCGAGATCTGGAGCGCGGCCAAGCTCGACGGCGTGCCGATCTGGCGGCTCTATATCGAGATCATCATCCCGATGATGAAGTTCACCTTCATCACCTGCGCCATCCTGCTCTCGCTCGGCGTCATCAAGGCCTACGACGTCATCGTCGCCATGACGCTCGGCGGTCCGGGCCAGTCCACCTACGTGCCGGCCTATTTCACCATCCAGGCGCTCTCGGCCAGCGGCAATCTCGGCTACGCGTCGGCCGCCGCCGTGATGATGCTGGTGATCACCGCCATCGTCTTCCTGCCGCTCGTGCTGCTCACCGCCTGGCAGCAGCGGCGCCGTGCGGAGTCCGTCCGATGAGCGACCTGACCATTGCCCAGAAGGCCGTCGGCGGAGAGATCGCCGTGCGCAGCGCCCCCTATTTCCCGCGTCGCCGCAAGCGGATCACCGGGCGCTCCATCGCCGTCCTCGTCTTCCTCACCATCTGCGCGCTGTTCTTTGCCGTTCCGCTCTACGTGGTGGTCGTCACCTCGTTCAAGACGATGGACCAGATCCGCGAGGGCGCGATGTTCGCCCCGCCCGGCCCCTGGACGCTGGAAGCCTGGGACTATGCCTGGAACCGGGCCTGTTCGGGCATCAACTGCAACGGCCTCAAGGTCGGGTTCTGGAACTCGGTCGCAATCCTCATCCCCTCGCTCATCCTTTCCATCTCGCTCTCGATGGTCACCGGCTACGCGCTCGCGCTCTGGAACGTGCGCTGGGCGGGCACCTTCCTCTTCCTGCTCTTCATCTGCGCGTTCGTGCCGTTCCAGATCATCATGTTCCCGCTGATCTCGATGACCTCGACGCTCAAGGTCTACGGGTCCGTCTGGGGGGTGGCGATCGTCCACGCGGTGCTGGCGATGCCGGTGCTCGTCCTCATCTTCCGCAATTACTACAAGGACATACCGCAGGAGATCATGAGCGCGGCCATCATGGATTCCGGCTCGTTCTGGAGGATCTTCCTCGAGATCATCCTGCCGATGTCGGGCAACATCCTCATCGTGATCCTCATCCTGCAGATCACCTCGATCTGGAACGACTACCTCATCGGCGTGACCTTCGGCGGCTTCAACGGCCAGCCGATGACGGTCAACCTCGCCAACCTCATCACCATCTCGACGGGCACCGTCGCCTACAACCAGAACATGGCGGCGGCACTGCTGACCGCCATTCCGCCGCTCGTCATCTACTTCCTCGTCGGCAAGCTCTTCGTGCAGGGCATCACCGCCGGCGCCATCAAGGGTTGAGCCCGGCATGCCTCGCGTCAGCTTCGAACACATCACCAAGACCTACGGGCACCTCACGGTGCTGAACGATCTCAACCTCGCCGTCGACGACGGCGATTTCCTGGTGCTGCTCGGCCCCTCCGGCTGCGGCAAGACGACCCTGCTCAATCTCCTCGCGGGCCTCCTCGACGTCACCGACGGACGCATCGTCATCGGCGAGCGCGACGTGACCGACCTCGATCCCAAGGATCGCGGGCTCGCCATGGTCTTCCAGTCCTATGCGCTCTACCCGACCAAGACCGTGCGCGGGAACCTGCGCTTCGGCCTCGTCTCCTCGGGCCTGCCGCGCGGGGAGATCGACAAGCGCGTCGACTGGGCGGCAAAACTCCTGCAGATCGAGCCGCTGCTCGACAGGAAGCCCGCGCAGCTCTCCGGCGGACAGCGCCAGCGCGTCGCCATCGGCCGGGCGCTCGTCAAGAACGTCGGCGTCTTCCTCTTCGACGAGCCGCTCTCCAATCTCGACG
>Ga0065721_10053084_pt1 | contig 10571 bp, 4 predicted proteins | sample Mesricmetagenome_FD_59108 | JGI IMG/M metagenome (GOLD analysis project Ga0065721, IMG submission 59108) | Mesophilic microbial community from rice straw/compost enrichment Sample: eDNA_1 v2 (version 2) | ecosystem: Engineered > Solid waste > Grass > Composting > Bioreactor | place: USA: Davis... | reverse complement strand
CGCCCGCTCGGTGTTCGAGGTCGTCAAGGGACTGCCTCGCGCCCTTGGCCGGCAGAAGGAACTGGCCGACATGCCCGTCCCAGTCGCCGTCGCCGCCGCCAAGGCCCTTGGGCTCCCGACCATCAGCGCCAAGTCCATCAACGACAGCTACATGGCGCTGATCGTCGCCCTGTTCGGCTGGGCGGCGACCGAGCGGTGGATCGAGCACAACCCGTTCGTCAGCCTGCGTGTCGCCGAGGAGGTCGCCCCCGAGGACAAACGCGACGCCTTTACCCTGGAGCAGCTCGAGGTCGTCTTCGGGGGCGCGCCGTGGGCCACTGGAGACACCACGCCCGCCGGCAAGCCGTCCCTGTACTGGGGCCCGCTGCTCAGCCTCTATCACGGCCTCCGGATCGGTGAGGTGTGTGGGCTGCTCACCGACGAGGTGGGCGAGCGTGAGGGTGTCCCTGTCATCAACCTGAAGCCCAACGAGCTTCGACGACTGAAGAACCGGATGACCCGGCGGTACCTGCCGGTGCACCCGGAGCTGATCCGCCTCGGCTTCCTGGAGTACGTGCAAGAGCGTCGGCGCGCCGGGGATCGCCAGCTCTTCCCTGAGGCGAAGCGCGACGGCAACGGTCATTACGGCGACCATGTCACGGACTGGTTCGGACGCTTGGTCGCCGCTCGCGGCCTCAAGGGGCAGGGCGTCAACAGCGGGAACCTGACGCTCCACTCGTTGCGCCACAGCTTCGAGGACGCGCTCCGCCGCGCTGGGCTGTGGGGATCTGTGGAGGCTGCCGTTCTGGCTGGCCGTAAGCGGGGCAACGATCCCGTGGCCGCTGCTTACGGCAACGGCTACGAGTTGAAGGCTCTGAGAGACTGCCTCGCCCAGGTCACCTATCCCTCGGTGCGGCTCGCTGCGCCTTACCCACGTAGGGCGGCATGATCGTGGGAACCCCCTGGAAAACCTCCCCGCACACAGCATAGGTTGTTTTTGGGGGGAGGATCATGCGTGCGTTGCCGCCGGTCGCCAGCTTTGCGACCGTTTCTGACGTAGAGCGTAGCTATGCAACCGACATGTTCGGTTCGATGGTCGCCTGCGGCTTCAAGATGCACGATGTCCGGGATGGGACTGGCGATGAGCCTGCGGTAAGACGCGACCAGGCGCCGGCTGCGTCGGAGCCGGCCGTAAGCCCGTCAGGTCCCATGTCCGAAGAACCGGCCTATGCCGAGATGAGTCAGGCCTCTGCCTGGTTCTCGCCAACCATCGATGAAAACGCGGCCACTAGAGCAGGGCTGCGTCTGACGGGCGGCGGCGGTCACCAGTCCAAGACGATGATGCTGACGGAGCTAGGCCTGTTCCTGGAGGCCGCCAAGTCGTATGGCCCCGAAACCGCAAGGCGATGGGTGTTCGAAGAGAACCTGCTCGCCAAGACGTCTGATGCCGCGCGGCAGAGTGCGCTGGCGAACCTGAACAAGCTCTACGGCCTCAACCGGCCGCCCCCGATCACGGAGGCGTTGGCGTCGATTTGGGGCGCAGATGCGCCAGGCCGCCCGCTCCTGGCTTTGCTGTGCGCTTTGGCCCGCGATCCGTTGTTGCGGGACACCTTCGAGCCGGTCAGAACGGCGCAGCTTGGGCAGGCTTTGCGTTGGCCTGTGTTGGCGGACGCGGTTAGCCGGAAACATCCGGACCGGTTCAGCCCAGCCATGCTGAAGACGTTGTCACAGAACTGCGCCTCCACCTGGACGCAAAGTGGTCATCTCGCCGGCAAGCTGAGCAAGACGCGACGGCGTGCGAACCCGACGCCGGAGTCCGCCGCTTTCGCCGTGCTGCTCGCTCGACTGGCCGGGTTCGGCGGCCCCGCCCTCGTGGACTCGCCGTGGCTCCAGGTGCTGGATGTTCCGCGCGAAGAGCGTATGTCGCTGCTGCGGCGAGCGCAGGGACGCGGTCTCGTGCGGATGCGAGAGGCGGGCGCGGTGCTGGAGATCGAACCGGCGGGGGAGCTGGCGCTGGGCGATGCATAACTTCGACACGCTCATGCGCGCCTACCAGCGTCAGGTGCAGCTGCCGTGGCGGGACGACGTGCCGTCAGCGGCGCGCGTCTGGATGCTCTGGTACGACAAGACCCTTGAGCTTCGCGTCCAGGGCCAATGGGCGCAGTTCGAAGCTGAGGCGCGGCGCGCTGGGCACGGATGGCACAGCTTTGACATGGGGGCCTTGTTTGGTCCCTGGCTCGACAATCACGACCTCAGGAATGAGCTGCTAGAGGAGCCGGATCAGCTCTCCGTCGTGCTGCCGGAGTTCGAGGCCCATGTGATCGAGGCGCTTGCCGCCGCCCTTGCGGCGGCATCCGCGGACGACCTCGTCGCCGTCCAGCGATGCGGAGCCCTGTACGGGCTTGCCAGTCTCTCGAACATCATCAGCAAGGTGGAGGACGGCATAAAGGGCCGCCTCATGCTCGCTTTCGCCGGGCGATACGAGGGGACGGGCTACCGCCTCCTCGATGGCCGCCGCGGCTGGAACTACCACGCCATTCCCATTCCACCGGAGCCGGTCGCGTGAATACGGTCGTCAATCTCAAGAACAAGGACGTCTTCCAGTCCGACCCCTCCACGTACCGACTGGTCAACCAGGGCGTGGCCAAGCTGGAGGTCCCCCCTCCTGCAGGCAAGCTGGAGACGCTAAAGGGCGAGCTGCAGACCTTCGTTTGCGACGGCCAATACGCCGAGGGCCTCGCGAAGATCCTTGACGCCTACCTGGCCGGCATCGGGCGGGGTGTTGCGCCCGCTGTCTGGATCTCGGGGTTCTACGGTTCGGGCAAGTCGCACCTCGCCAGCATGCTTGCGGCGCTGTGGCTGAACTTGGAGTTCCCCGACGGCGCGCGCGCCCGCGGCCTCGTGGCAGAGCTGCCGGAGAAGGTGCTCGCGCCGCTGAAGGAACTGGATGCCCAGGCGAAGCGGCATGGCGGCGTGTTTGCGGCCGGCGGCAGCATGGAAGGCGGCGGCGATCCCGCCGCTTTGGTGCTCGGCATGGTCTTCCGCGCAGTTGGCTTGCCGGACCGCGTGCGGGATGCGGAGATCGCGTTCTGGCTCGCGGACGAGGGCATCCTCGACGCAGTGCGTGCCCGGCTGGGTGATCGCTTCGCGGACGAACTTCGGCGCGCGACGCTCTCCACCAAGCTGGCGGAAGCGGTGCTCGCGGAGCGTCCCACCCTGGCGGCCGACCCTGGTGAGTTCCGGAAGCGGCTGCAGCACGACTTTCCGGAACGAGGCGCGCCGACGCTCGACGACCTGGAGCGCCTTGTTCGGCGCGCCATCATTCTCGGACGCGAGAAGGAGCCGCTGACCCTTATCGTACTCGACGAAGTCCAGCAGTTCATCGACAACGATCCGTCTCTGACGCTGAAGGTGCAAAACGTCGTCGAGCGCCTGGCCAGCGCGTTCGACGGGCGGCTTCTTGTCGTCGCGACGGGCCAGCAGGCCTTGGGAGACGTGCGCGAACTCCAGAAGCTCCTTGGCCGCTTCTCTGTGACGGTGGGGCTGGGGGACGCCGACATCGACCGCGTGATCCGCAAGACCGTGCTGCAGAAGAAGGCGGGAGCGGATCAATCTGTGCGGGCGATGCTTGACCGCCACAGCGGTGAGATCAGCCGTCACCTGCACGGCAGCCGGCACGCGCACACGCCTTCCGATGACGCCGATGCGGTCGCGGACTGGCCGCTGCTGCCGTCACGGCGGCGTCTCTGGCGGACGATCCTGACGGAGATGGATCAGGGGCTGAAGGGCAACCTTCGCGGGCAACTGCAGACCACCGTCGAGGCCGTGAAGCGGTATGCCGACCGGCCGCTCGGCCATGCCGTGTCCGGCGACTTCCTCTACACCCGCGTCGGCGAAGACGCGTTCATGAACAACCTGCTCTCGCGCGAGACTCGGGATCGCATCGAGACGCTGCGCGCCGGATCGGGCGATGATCCCCTCAAGGCGCGCATCCTGATGCTCGTCTACATGCTGGAGCGCATCGCCCGCGATGCGGACCGGCACGGCGTGCGCGCCAAGCCGGACACCATCGCAGACCTGCTGATCGAGGACCTGGCCGGCGAGCCGGATCTCCGCCGCAAGGTGCCGGAGCTTCTGCGCGAGCTGCAGGACGACGGCGCGGTGGTCGAGGTCGAAGGCGGCGAGTGGCGACTTCAGACCAAGGAGAGCGCCGAGTGGGAAGCCGCCTTCAAAGAGGAAAAGCGGCGGGCCGCTTCAGACGTCGCCGCGACCTCTCGCCGACGCTCCGAGGCTCTTTGGGCTGCCCTTGATGACGCCCTCAGGACCGTCGGTACGGTCAACCAGGGGCAATCCAAGACGCCACGGAAGGTCCACCGCGTGCGCAGCGGAGAGAAGGCGCCGGCCGACGGCATCGTCCTGAGGGTGCACGACGGCTACGTTGAGGATCTGGCGCAGGTTGAGACGGAGGTGATGGGCTCTTCCCCCTCCGACCCGACCGTCTACTTCCTGGTCCCCCGCGAGCAGCACGAGGCGCTGGCGCAGGCGCTGCAGACCCGCGCCGCCGCGGAGGCGGTGCTCGCCGCCAAGGGCGTGGGCGGGACGGCCGACGCCATTGAGGCCCGTAAGGGCATGGACAATCGGCTCCGCCAAGCTGAGCAGACGATCCGGGAGGTGCTCGCCGACGCGGTTGCGAACGCCAAGGTGATGCAGGCCGGCGGCGCTGTCCTCTCCGGGTCAGTCGCGGAGGCGGTTCGCGCCGCGGCACAACGGTCGGCCGACCGCCTCTATCCAAAGTTCTCCGACGCGGATCACTCCGGATGGGGCAAGGCCTACGAGCAGGCCAGCAAGAAGCAACCCGACGCGCTGCAGGCGGTGGACTACACGGGCGAGCCTGACAAGCACCCGGTGGCTCGCTCCATCCTCGACAATCTCGGGGCGGGCAAGACCGGGCGCGAGTTGCGCGCGCTGTTCGACGCCCCGCCGTATGGCTGGCCGCAGGACGCGGTGGACGCGGTCCTTCTCGTCCTCTCCACGCCGGGCATCATCCGCGCCATCGGTGAGGGCGGCCAGCCTGTAACGCTCGCGGATCTCCCGCGGAGCAAGCTTCCGGCGATCACGTTCCGGCTGGAGTCGGTGGTGGTCACGGCAAAGCACAAAGTCGCGGTCCGGCGCCTGCTCGACGCCACCAAGACTGCATATCAGCCGAACGCCGAGGCGGCAGCCGCCCCGACGCTGGTTCAGACACTGGAGCTGGTGCGGCAGTCCGCCGGCGGCACAGCGCCGGCCCCGGAGCCGCCCGCTTCCGAGGCGCTCGCCAAGGCCAGAAGCCTGGTTGGAGCCGAACTTGTCGTCCATCTGGCGGACCACGCGGACGACTTGCTGACGGCGCTGGGCGCCTGGCAGGACGCGGCGAGCCGGATCGAGGACCGTCAACCTAAATGGCGGCTTCTGGAGCGCCTCGTTCGCCTCGGGGCCGCCGGCCAGGCGACCGACGTGGACACCCTACGGGCGAACCGAGCCTTGCTCGCAGAGCCGGATCCGGTCCCGCCCCTGCTGCAAGCCGCCGCCGACGATCTTCGGGCGCGGCTGAACGGCGCGTTCGACCAGTGGCAAGCGGCATGGGACGATGGGGAGGCGCGGCTCAAGGCGAACGACGCCTGGAGCAAGCTCGACGCGGATCGAAAGCATCAGCTGCGTGTGGATCGGGGCCTGAAGCCTCGCGAGCGTCCGCAGGTAGACTCGCCCGAAGCAATTGCTGACGCGCTGGATCACTGCAGCCTTGCGCAGTGGGAGGCCGAGGCGAAGGCCCTACCCCAACGCGTCGCTGAGGCGCTGCGCGATGCGGCGCTCGAGCTGGAACCCAAGGCGCGGCACGTACGGCTCACCGCACCGCTGCTGAAGACGCGGGCAGACCTCGACGCCTGGCTGAGTTTGACTCAAGAGCGCCTCGCGCAAGCCTTGGAGACCGGCCCAGTGGTGCCGGAGCTATAAGGATGAGTGACCGTTTTCTATCGACTCCGCTCCGGCGCGCCCTGGAGCGCACCATCAAGGAGGCGCGTGCAGTGGCCGAAGAGGCGGCTACGGACGCCATTCGCCGCCTCGGCGTCGCTGACGCAAAGCCACCCACTTACCTCGGCGAGACCGAGCAGGAGCTGCGGCGTCGCTTGCGCGCTCACGGCCGCGCCTTGGGTGATCGCAAGGCCACCGATGACACCCAAACCATCGACCGGCTGATCGAGGCTGCCGCCTACGAGCATTGGCATCGGCGGCTGTTCGCCCGGTTCCTGGCCGAGCGGCACCTCCTGCGGCACCCTGAGCACAACGTGCTCGTCACCCTGGAGGACTGCAAGGAGTTCGCCGTCGAAGAGGGTCTCGCCGACGAATGGGCGGCGGCAGAGGTCTACGCCTCTAAGATGCTCCCGGCGGTGTTCCGGCCGGAGGATCCAGTTCTCGAACTGGAGTTCTCGCCCGAGCACGAGCTGAAGCTGCGGCAGCTTGTCCTCGGGATCGACGCTGAGACTTTCCACGCGGACGACGCGCTCGGCTGGACGTACCAGTTCTGGCGTGCGCTGGAGAAGGATCGGGTCAACAAAGCGGGGGGAAAGATCGGGGCGGCCGAGCTGCCGGCCGTAACCCAGCTCTTCACCGAGCCCTACATGGTGCGCTTCCTGCTGCACAACACGCTGGGCGCCTGGTGGGCTGGCAAGGTGCTCGCTGCACAGCCGGAGTTGGCGACAGACGCGCCTGACGAAGCCACGCTCCGCGCGGCAGTCAGACTGCCTGGTTACGACCTCGACATGCTCCGCTTCGTGAAGGACGGCGAGGACGCGCCTCGTTGGCGGCCGGCGGCTGGAACTTATCCAGGATGGCCCGCCGAAGCGAAGGCCTTGACCGTGCTAGATCCATGCTGCGGCTCAGGGCACTTCCTCACCGAGGCCGTCGCGCTACTATCAGCGCTTAGGGCGCACGAAGAGGGGAGTTCGGGCAGCCAGGCGGTGGCCGCGGTTCTGCGCGACAACCTATACGGCCTTGAACTAGACGGTCGCTGTGTGCAGATCGCTGCGTTCGCGGTTGCCTTGGCGGCTTGGAAGATTGGTGGCTTCCAAGATTTGCCCCCGCCACACGTGGCTTGGGTCGGTGCACCACCGCCGCTCCCGAAGGCTGATTTCCTGGCCCTTGCTAATGGCGACGAAAGCCTTCGGCACGGTCTGGAAGTCTTGCACGCCTTGTTTTCTCAGGCACCGACGCTCGGGTCGCTGTTGAACCCAGACACTGGTGATTTTGGCGACGCCCATGGCTCCCTCGATTTTGCACCGATGTTGGATAAGCTCCTCGCGAAGGCAAAACGTGCGGAGGACGTTGAAACGAAGGAGGGCGTCATCGCTGCTCGGGGCATGGCCGACGCCGCGGCGATTCTCAGAGGTAGGTACGATCTGATCATCACTAACGTGCCGTTCCTCGGGAGGGGGAAACAAGCCGAGCTCCTAGCCAACCACATTGGAGTCGCCGAGCGCGACGCGAAGGCGGACCTGGCGACCGCTATGCTCAGTCGCGCTCTTCGTCTCACCCGCAATGGTGGCTGCTTGGCTGCGGTCACTCCCCAAAACTGGCTGTTTCTGAGCGGGTACAGAGACCTAAGGAAGCGTGTCCTTCGAGACTATCACTTCGTCGCGGCAGCAAGGCTGGGCTCCGGGGCATTTGAGACTGTCTCTGGGGAAGTGGTGCAAGTCGCCCTCTCGATCATCGCCAACGAGGAGGCGAGGCCGTACGAGAAGTTCTTGGCCCTTGATGTTGCCGCGGCACCGGGCTCATCGGAGCCGAAGCCGTCTCAAAAGGCGAGCCGGTTAGTCTCTGACAGCCCCATCCAGCTTTCTATTGTTGACATCGGTAGGCAGCCGGGAGCGACGTTCACCTTTCAGCCCGTGAGTTCGAGCGAGTTCTTGCTCGGCGTCGCCGACTCCTATGTCGGCCTTCAAACGGGCGATGCCCCCAGGTGGCTGCAGCGGTTCTGGGAGCAGGCACGGGTGCGCGACTCTCACTGGCAGCTCTTCCAGATGGCGCCCGATAGACGGGCGCCTGTCTCGGGCTGCAGCGCGGTCGTCCGTTGGGGTCAGGACGGTGCGGAGCTACGGTCCAGCAGGAGCGCCCGCATCCAAGGGTTGGAGGCCAGAGGAAAGGCTGGCGTACTACTGCAGCGCATGGCTGACCTGATCCCCAGCAGGTACTTCGGCGGACTATTCGACACCAACGCGGCGGCAATCGTGCCCAAGGATGAGCGGCACCTCGAAAAAGTGATCCGCTGTTGCCTGGACGAGCGGTATCCGATGGCAGTCCGCGACCGGGCTCCTGGACTAAGCATCACCAACAAGAGCTTGATCGCCGTTCCGGTTCTAGCGGGAAGTGCACCTACGGCCGAGTGGATCAACCCGCCGACGAGCGGCGATCCCACACAATGGCTGTTTCATGGACACCCAGCCGCGGCCGATGCAGGTACTCAACTACATGTCGCCTTGTCGCGGCTTGCAGGCTTCCGCTGGCCGGCGGAGCTGGATCCGCAGATCCCGATCTCCGATGAGGCGCGCGCCTGGATCAGCAAAACGCAGGCTCTTCCGTCTCCCGATGCCGACGGCCTGCTGACCTTGCCCGCAGCTGGGGGTGATCGCTCCCTAGCAGATCGTCTGCGGGACTTCCTCGCCGCGTGCTTCGCTGGCGTTTGGAGCGAGGCCTTGGAGCGACAGCTGGTCGCTGAAGCCGACGCGCTGATCGACAAGAGGGCCGCGAGAGACGCCTCTCTTGAGGCTTGGCTCTGCGACCGTGCCTTCCGCCAGCACTGTAAGCTGTTCCACGACCGTCCCTTCCTCTGGCAGGTCTGGGACGGACAGAAGGACGGCTTCTCCGCCTTCCTGCACTATCACCGGCTCGACCATGGGGCGCTGCAGAAGCTAACGTATACTGTACTCGGCGATTGGATCGCGCGCCGGAAAGCCGAAGGCGACGACCGCCGCGTCGAGGCTGCATCCATCCTTCAATCCAAACTGGCCGCGATCTTAGAGGGGGAAGCCCCTTACGACATCTTCGTTAGGTGGAAGTCGCTGGCGCGGCAGCCGCTCGGCTGGGATCCCGATCTCGACGACGGTGTGCGCCTGAATATCCGGCCGTGGGTGCAGACCGGCATTCTGCGCGAAAACCCAAGGATCAATTGGGGCACGGACCGTGGGACCGAACCCACCTCTGCGCCTTGGTACGACCTGTTCCACGGCAAGCGGAACAACGACCACCACACGACGCTGGCGGAGAAGCGAGCCGCTAGGGCGGCGAAGAGCGCGACCGCGGCGTGACCCCACTCGACCTCCTGAAGGACGCCCTTGAGGCGGCAGGTCGGTTCGACCCGGCGGTCCAGACAGGGCCCGAAGCGATCCTTTGGTGCGACCCGGACGAAAGCTTCGCCCCCGTCGTGCCGTTGGTGAGGAGCGCGCTCGACCGACTGTTCGTGCTCGGTCCGTACGAGCCTGAGCTGCGGTCGGCGCCGGCCTTCGAGTTGAGGGCTGCCGCTGCGCGCGCCCAGGCCGCGGGGGCGCCGCCGCCCATCCTGTGGCTGCCCGGTATCCGCCGCGAGGTGCTGAAGTCCGCGGCAGGGTGTCCGCGGGAGCTGGAGCCGCTGTTGTGGCTCGCGGCGTCCGGGGTGTTCTTCGGCCACGTGAACGGCAAGGACTGGGGCCTGCGCGCGTTCCTCACCGCCGAACGCGGGCCCGTGCGGATCGACATCGCAGACGGAGGCGAGGCGAAGGAGGCGCTCGCCTTGGCCGCCCCGCACCTATTTGCCCGCCCGGTCGGGGCGCTGCGTAACCGGAGCTTCGATGCCGATGCACTTCAGAGCCTCTGCGTGCCAGACTTGGCCGGCGAGATGCTGGACTGGATCGAGGGCCGCTTGGACGCGCAACGGGACGCGGCCAAGTTCAAGGCGTTCGCCGGCAAGGCGCAGAAGGAACTCGGTTTCGATCCGCGGAAGCGCGAGCGGAGTCATGCCGTGCGCGCGATGGCGCTGCGCGAGAGCGGCTGGGAGGAGGTCTGGAAGCGCTTCGAGGCCACCTCACCGTTCGTCCTGCCGGAGACCCATAAGCTGCTCCGCGTCGAGGAGCCTCCGAGCGACTTCTTCACCGACCGCAGCGGTTTCCCCTTGGCGAACCAGCGCGACGAAGACGCGCTCAGGACGGCGCTTCTGGGCTTGGCAAACCTAAGCGTAGCTGCGGCGCGGGAGCGCGTCCTCCAGCTTGAAGCCGAACACGGGCGCCGCCGCGAAGGCGTTTGGAGCCGGAACGGCGAAGCCCCGCTCGCGTGCGCGCTCCTACACCTGGCAAAGGTGGCGCAGGCGCCGGCTTGGCCTGGCGGGGACGCCAACGCGATTGCGAGCGCCTACGTCCAGCGCGGCGCGGCGGTCGATGGGGCGGTCATGGAAGCATTGGCCACCGCGCCCCTCGACCGAGACAGAGCCGCCGTCACCGCGGCAATCCGCGCGCTCTATTGCGAATGGCTGGATGAGGGCGCTCGGCGGCTGCAGGACCTGCTCGCCTCCGGCTCCGCGCCCCTCGGAT
>Ga0065721_10053083_pt1 | contig 10573 bp, 6 predicted proteins | sample Mesricmetagenome_FD_59108 | JGI IMG/M metagenome (GOLD analysis project Ga0065721, IMG submission 59108) | Mesophilic microbial community from rice straw/compost enrichment Sample: eDNA_1 v2 (version 2) | ecosystem: Engineered > Solid waste > Grass > Composting > Bioreactor | place: USA: Davis... | reverse complement strand
CTGGGGGTATGACGAGGTGCTGCCCTATTTCCGCCGGGTGGAGACGAACTGGCGCGGCGAATCCGATACCCACGGCGGCGACGGACCAATGCCGGTGGCCCGCTATCCGCGCGACGAACGGCTGTTTACCCGGATCGCGGCCGCGGCGGCCGCTCGCGGCTTCCCGCTCAACGACGATTTCGACGCGAATGGCGCTGATGGTTTCGGTTGCTATGACACCACCACCCTGCGCGGCCGCCGCGCGAGTGCGGCAACACAATATCTTGATCCGGTCCGGAAACGCCCCAATCTCTCCATCCGCACCGAAAGCCATGCGACAAGGATTCTCTTCGAAGGCCGCCGCGCGGTGGGGATCGAATGCGAGCGGGACGGCACGACAGAGAGCGTTTTGGCCCGGCGGGAAGTGCTCGTCTGCGCCGGCACCTATAATTCACCGCAATTGCTGATGCTGTCCGGCATCGGGCCGGGCAGCGAACTGTCATCCTTCAATATTCCGGTGATCCAGGACCTTCCGGGCGTGGGAGCCAATCTGCAGGAACATCCCGTCATCGGCGCGATGTTCCGCTGCAATGAAATGTTTCAATTCGACCGCGATATGCGGTTCGACCGACTGGGCCTCTCGCTCATGCGCTGGAGCCTGTTCGGCACCGGTCTGCTCAGCGGAGTTCCCCTGGGCGGAGTCGGCTTTTTCCGATCGAGCCCCGAACTGGAGCGCCCGGACATCGAGGTCGCATTCGTGACGTCGGGCATGGAGGCCCGCCCCTGGTTTCCGGTCATCCGATCGGCCCGCGGCAACATGATCTGGTGTTGCACCTGGTTGCTCGCCCCCAAGAGCCGTGGACGCGTCGGCCTGCGCTCGCCCGATCCGCACGACCATCCCACGATCCTTCACAACCTCTTGGCCGACCCGGCCGATGTTGTTTCGCTGGGCCAAGGCCTGCAAACTATCCGCTCGCTTGCCGCCACAGCGCCCCTGTCGGAGCTGGTGGAAAACGAGACCATGCCGGGGCCGGAAGTGCAATCCGACGAAGATATCGCACATTATATGCGCTCGACCGCTGTTCCCGGCGCGCATCCGACAAGCACCTGTGCGATGGGAGAGGGAGCGCAGGCTGTCACCGATCCCGAACTCAGGGTCAAAGGCATCGACGGTCTGCGGGTTATCGACGCCTCAGTCATGCCGAAGGTGATTGCCGCCCATACCAATGCCGCGACCCTGATGATCGCCGAGCGCGGCGCTGATATCGTCCTCGGCAGATCTACGATCTCGTAAGGGGGGAATCCGGAGTGAAGCCTCGCGAAGCTCGGCCGCCGGCTGGCTGGCGATTGCCAAGCGTTCTCTAATCCCAGCGCACGCGCAGCTCCGCCGGACCGCGAAAAATCACGCCTTTTACCGATGGCGGCGGATAGTCCGGATCAAGCCGAAGCCTTGGCATATGATCCAGCCAGGCGTTGAGCGCCGCTTCCATTTCCGCCTTCGCGACATGCATGCCGATGCACATGTGCGGTCCCGATCCGAAGCCCAGCGGGCTCCTGCGCGGTCGATGAAGGTCAAAAATTTCAGGATCGGGGTAAACCGATTCGTCGCGGCCCGCGCTTGCCGTGCAGAGAAGCAGGGCAGACCCGGCGGGAATGTGGACCCCGGCAATGGTCGTATCCCTCTGCGCTTCGCGCGTGATGATGGACAAGACCGGCTCCAGCCTGACTGCCTCGTCGATCGCCGCCGGAATAAGGCTGCGGTCGTGCCTCACCTCCTCCAGCAGATCAGCATCGCGGAGCAGCATCAGCATCAGATTGCAAAACGTCCGCGTGGTGGTCTCCGCAGCGGCCGGCATTACAGTGCGCAAGAAGCATGCGATTTGGTGATCGTCGAGCGATTCGCCCGCGTGACTTGCCCGCAGAAGGGCGCCGATCAGATCGTCGCCTTCGGTCATTCCAGAAGCGCGCCGCGCCGCGATGATCGGCTTCAGCTGATCGTACATGCCCTTCGACGCCGCGATGGCAGCATCGATGGTTGCCTGAACGGCAGCCGGGTTCTTGTCCGGATCTCCGGTCGGCGCACGAAGGATCTGCAGGCCCCAGGTGGCGAAATTGGAATAGGCAGCCGGATCGTCCGGCAGACCAATGATCTGGTAAACGGCCCTGACGGGAAACTCGATGGCGAAATCGGCCATCATGTCGCAGCGTCCCGAAGGCGCCAGCGGCTCGATGAATTCCTCTTCGATGAGAGGTGCGATCATCCGCTCCTTCCACCGTGCAATCACGGCTGCGCCGAACGCGGGCTGAAGCAAAGAGCGCATGAACTTATGCTGGTCGCCGTCCATCCCCAGGATCATCAGATCGTCGAACAGAAAGCCGATCCGCCGCTGATTGATACTGCTGGTAAAGACCGCGCCGTCACGCAGAACGGCCTGGATGTCGGCATAGCGAAACAGGGTGAACACGGATTGTTCGCCGGAATCCGCCTTCGATCGCAATCCGAACGCCGCCAACAGATCGACCTCAACAACATCGCCCTGGGCCTGCAGCCGATCATACACCACGAACGGATCATCCGTTCCGCCGCCGAACGCAACGCTGAGATCCGCCATGCTTTGCGCCAGCAAGGTTTGCCCGGACGCCCGCACGCCAGGTGAAGAGGAGACGGCCAGATCTTCCGCGCTCATTGCGCCGCCGCTCCTGTCGCCGCCAGCTCTTCCAGTATCATTTGGCTTCCGACGGTGCAGCTATGGATGCCCAACGTGGAAATCACCTCCAGCACCGCCATGATCTCGGGGGCCGTGGCGCCATATTTGATGGCATTCTGGATATGCAGCCGAATTCCCGATTCATAGAGGTGCGTGGTGGCGGCATCGATCGCGATATAGATGAATTCCTTCAACTTGGGCGCAATCACCCCGCGCTCCCACGGGAGAGAGGAAAGATTGGAATAATGTTCGAAGAAATCCGGGTCGAGCACCAGCAACGGGCGCCCTCGATCCGACCAGTAGCCGCGCCGCTCCATAAAGCGCGCCTTCACCGCTTCCTCCCGTTCGGTTAGCGGCCGGTTCACGTCGACCGGCTGGCCCGCATTCTCGAACTCCTCCAGCATAATCGGCATGCCGGTCACGATCGAATGCATCCCGATCAGCGACACCAGCTGCAGCACCTCGAAAACTTCTTGCATGGTGGCGCCCAGCGCAATTGCCTGCGCGGTATACTCCCGCATGCCCGGGCCGTGCAACGTCGTGGTCTGCGCGTTGACTGCCAGGCTGATCAAGGCGCGGGACTTCGCATCGAGAACATTCTGAAGGTGCGGAACATCCGCGAAATCGAGATAGGACTCCAAAAACCCTGGGTCGAGTTCAAGCAGGGCTGACCACCGATCATCCCACCGACCGTGCGTGGCCACATAGCGAGCCTTGATCGCTTCGCGGTCTGGTAGCTCGGTCTGGTTCATGATTGCGCCTCCACAGCTGCGGTTTCCATGTCTCCTCCATCGGAAGGGAGCGATCGCGCCGCCCACCAAAAAAGAACGGCTGCGAGCGGCCACGCCAGCGAGACGATGCCGAGCGAGTAGCGCAGCGATTCATCGCCCATACGCAAGGTCATCATGTCGCTGATCCAGCCAGCCAGAAACGGCCCCACGCTGGCCGCCACAACCGAACTGATGGTGAGGATCAGCGCCGATGCCTCGCTCCGCATTCGCTGTGGCGTGAGCGTCTGGATGACCGCGATGCACGGCGCCTGATGGAAATTGCAGATAAGGGCAGGCAGCACCCCCAGAACCAGCAGCCAGGTCAGGTCAGAGACGAACAGCATCGACCACAGGAAAGGGGTTCCGCATAATGCCGCCAATCCAACCGCCCACAGGTTCCAGCGAAAATTGCGTATGGCCATCCATTGAGCCAGCCAGCCAAACAGGTAACTGCCAGCGAAACCCAGAACGCCGATCGACAGGCCCATGATGAGACCGATCGTCTCGGAACCAAGCCCATAGGAACGTGCAAAAAAGGCCGGTAGCCACAAGATGATCGTCAAAGAACCGGTCATATAGACGGAATAGGCATAGCAGACACGGCGGAATGGACGCCCCGACCAGAGAAAAGCGAGCGATTTGAGCATCGATCCGGAGACTGCCGGCGCCGTGCTCTCGGGCCGAACGCGCTCGCGAGTGAGCGACATGAAAACCGCCCATAGTAGCAATCCCGGTATGCCGATCATTATAAAGACGAGCCGCCAGCCAAATGCGGCTGTCAGATATCCGCCGATGACAAAGGCGATAAACGTCCCCAGGCAGGTGGCGCTGGTGAGAACACTCAAAGCGAACGTCCGGCGCTCTGGCGCAAACATGTCCGATACGATCGATTGTGAAGCGGGCAGCGTTCCGGCTTCGCCTGCTGCCACGCAGATCCGCCCAATAAGGAGCTGCAGGAAACTGGTGACCAGCCCGCACGCCGCCGTCGCAAGGGAGAAAAAGAGCAGACAGGCGCCGATCACCTTCTTTCGGCTGGTTCGATCGGCCAGTCGGGCCAGCGGCACGCCCAGGAACAGAAATAGCAATCCGGTAGCGGGGCCGAGAATAATGCCCAACTGGCTATCGCTGAGGCCCATTTCCAACTTCACGGGCTGTGCAAGCAACGACATCAACTGCCGGTCGACGATGTTGATCGTCGCGATCGCGGTCAAAATGCCGAGGGTATATTTGGCGCCGTTTGGCAATCGTGAGGAAAGCGCGCCATGCTCGCTACTGTCCGATACCTCGATCGCGGCTTCCTCTGCCAGACCGCCCGCTCCGCGCAGTACTGCAACGGGGTCAACCATGATGCAACATCGCCTGTGCATTCCGGCGCAGGACCACCGCAATCCGGCTCGGAACCGGAAATGGATAGGTCGGAATCGTGTGGGTGGCCATCTGAACGAACGGCCTCCATTCGAAGAACAGCCTTGTTGAACTGACCACTCGTCCCTCCGCAACGCATAAGAAAACCATGATTGCTTCGTCGGCGGAGGGCGGACTGCGCCCCTCACCTGATGCGGCTGCCTGCCCTCGCGAGCAGGCAGCCGGAACTCAGTCAGAACTTAAACGAAGCCTCCACACCGTAGGTCCGAGGTTCGGCGATGTACTGGTTGACTGTCCCAGCCGTCGCATAATTGTCGAAGGCAGCGTTGAAATAGACCTCGTCGGTCAGGTTCTTGCCCCAGAGAGCGATTGTAATGTCCGGCTCATGCAGCTCCAGCGCCAGCCGGGCACTCAGAAGGCCGTAAGCTTCCTGAATTCGTTCCGGACGGAGATCGCCGCCGGCCGGGAACATATCGGCCCGATCACGCCAGTACCAATTGACCTGTCCCTTGAGATCGCCAACGTCGAGCGGGACGGTGTAGGCCGCCGAAAGACTGTAGGTCCATTCAGGGATGTTCTGGAACAGCTGATCCGACTGGTCGACGCCCAACGACAGAAACTCGGAGTAGTGCGCATCGATATAAGCCATCGTCCCCGTCAGAACGAGGTTATCGACAGGAGCAGCGGACAGCTCGGCCTCCACGCCTTTGATCTTCGCCGAAGCGGCATTTTTCGTCGCCGTGGTCGGCGGAGAACCCGGCGAGAATCCAGGCGTCAGAACAGTTCGCTGGATATTGGTGTAATCCGTGTAATAGGCCGCCAGATTGAGCCTGAGCCGATTGTCCAGGAACGTGGATTTCAGACCCAGTTCGTAATCGGTGACGTCTTCTGGCAGAAATGGATCCGAAGTCTGCGGATCAAGCGACACCCGGTGGGGCAAACCGCCGCTCTTGAAGCCATTGCTGGTCCTGCCATATAGCAAAACGCGGGGAGCCGCTTGCCAATCGATGCTGAACGTATAGGCAACATCGCTGAATGTCAGGCCACGATCAAGTTCACAAACCGGTCCCGGCACCAGAATTGGCGGCAGCACACATTCACCGGTAGTGAGGTTCCTGTTGCGGGTGATCACCCGCTTCTTCTCTTTCGTGTAGCGCAATCCGCCCGTGACATCGACAGTGTCCGTCACGCTGAATGTCGCCTGTCCATAGGCGGCGTAGCTTTTTGTTTTCGAATCGAAATCGTAGTAGAGAACCGGCACGAAGCCCAGATTGGGCACCTGATTGAAGTTCGAGGTCTCGTACCCGGATTGTTCAAAATAATAGAGACCCGTCACAAGCCGCAACCGATCATCCAACAGGTCGCCCGTAAGCTGAAGCTCCTGAGTGAACTGATCGGCGCCGTTGAACTGCTCGTTAAAAGTAACTTGTGCCAGTGGCGACCGCATTGCGTTCGATGACGCCTTGGTATCGCGATAGGCAGTAATCGACTTCAGTTCGAAGGAGCCGAGCGCGTGGGTAATCGTCCCCGACACACCCCATATCTCATTGGTGTCATTGGTTGGCTGAACGTAGGCGGTCTCGAAAGGGTCGCCATCGGCATGGGCCTGCTGATATGCGAGCGCATCCGCTAGGGTCGTTTCATTCTCCACGCCGTACAATTCCAGCGCCAGTTCCCTGTGCGCAGTCGAACCGGGGCGAAGCGCCGCCAGCTTCATCAACGGGCCGTTGCTGCGCGCCTTTTGCCAGTCCGCCCTGATAATGATTTCCGTGTTCGAACCGGGCGTGAGCTTCAGTGCACCGCGCAACATCTTTGAATTCAGATCGGCGACCGGCCGGTCGTTGCGCGTATCGAAGCCATAGCCGTCGTTGTCGATGAAACTTCCCACAACCCGCACCGCAGCCACATCAGCAACGGGGAGATTCAGAACCCCCCAAAGTTCCTCTCGGTCAAAATTGCCGAACCGCGTGCCAACCTCGCCCTCTACCTGATCGCTCGGCGACTTCGTGTAGACGTTATAAGCGCCACCAGTGCTGTTGCGGCCATACAAGGTCCCCTGGGGACCACGAAGAATTTCAACCCGGTCAACATCGACGAAGTTGTTGATCAGGCCACCGATAGTCGTGCCGGCATAGACACCATCGAGATATACACCGACCGAAGGATCGAAATTGGCCGTGAATTCATTGCTGAGAAGTCCGCGTATACTGATCAGCGGAGTGCCCGAATTGTTCGGCGCCGGTGCAGCCTGAAAGCTGGGCGTCATTTGCGTGATGTCTTCGATGTTTTCGATCGAGGCATCTTCCAGCATCTCACCGCTGAAGGCGGAAACCGCGATCGGGGTGCTCTGCAGCGTCTCCGTCGTCTTACGAGCTGTAACGATGATTTCTGCACCAAGCCCCGAACCCGGACCCGCGCTTTCGATCGCAGGATCACCGGACTGGGCGAAGGCGGGCGCGGCAACGCACGCCAGCACGGCCGTGGTTGCAAAGAGCGTGCTATTGGTCAATTTATTCATATCCCCTCTCCCTCGTATTGCGCAGCCCTACTTTGAGGGATTTGCGCGATTTTATATTACTTCATATTCATTCTGTACCATTAGTGTAAAATGCTATTTTAATTGAAACCGAGCTTTGTTATTCGCCAATCTCTTGGCGATGTACTGCCCAAAACGCCTCAATGTTCACTCGTTCATACGTACCCGCACTATAATAGCTTAGTTCTACGTATACGTAAGAATTATGCGCCTAACGCAGCTGATCCGTCGCAGACTATCTGCCCGCCTCTGGACGCGCGCGCATCGGCAACTCCGCAATCCTTCGTCCGCCCGCTCCGCCGCCATAATGAGGCACGAAATCAGGATCCACGAGCGTTGCCTCGGGCAGCCGCTGGACGAAGCGCGTAAGAGCAATCGTCAGAACCAGCTTGGCCAGCCGTGCCCCCATGCAATGATGCACGCCCAGCCCGAAGGCGAGCAGTCCGCGAGGCTTGCGCTTGATGTCAAAAGTCAGCGGATCCGGATACTGCTCGGGATCCAGATTACCGGCCTGGATCGAAACGTGGACCGGCATATGCTTGTAAATTTTCGTGCCGCCGAGCGTGACATCGCGGGTTGCGAAGCGCGCAAACGCTCCAACTACACGGTGGCTGTGAATGCGCTGACATTCGTCCACCGCATCGCCGGCCAACTCGATATTGCGCTTTAGCTCTTCGAGCTGATCCGGGTGCCTGTTCAGGGTCAGGAGGATACCGCCCATCGTCGTCGGAGTAGTAGTCAGGGCTGCAATACAAACCATGAAAACCTGGTCGAACAACTCCTCGTCCGAGAGAGCGTCGCCTTCATCGCGGGCATTGATCAGGTCGCTGATGAAGTCGTCGCCAGGATGCGCCTGACGCGCGGCAATGAGATCCCGGATCACCTGGCTGGTTTCCTCGAAGGCGGTGACGTGCGATTCCGGAACCGGCTGTCCCCTGCGCAAATTGCTATAGGCGGCAAGGACCTCCGCCATGCGCAGCATGACCTGGCGCTGTTCGTCGTTGAGCTTGAACATGGCCGAAAGGAGCGTCTTCACGATCAAATGGTCGGCGAACATCTTCATCGCGTCGAATTCGTTCGGCCCGGCCTCGATCGCGTCAATCATCTCGTCCACGATGACCGTGATCTCATCACTCAACTTCTTGACGGATCTTGGCGAGAAGGCCGGCCCCATCAGCTTCCTGAGCCGATGATGCGGCTCGCCCTCCATCTGCGCCAATTGTGTGACGCCCATGGTCTTGTTGAACCGCGAATAACCTTCGATATCGGGTATCGCGGCCGAATAGATTTCCGGATGGCGATAGACCTCGGAGACATCATCGTATCGCGTGCAAAGAACTTCGATCGAACCGTCCACGTCGACGTAGACGGGCTTCTGCTTGGCCCATTCGGCGCAAACTTCGAAAGCGTGCTGCCGAACGTAATCGCCCAGAATGTCCACAGGGTCGATCTCGGATGGATCGACCGGAAAGGGTGCCATTTTTTCCCGCGTTGTCATTTCGTCCTCGCCGATCATAAGATATTCTCCTCCCGCAGCTTCTTGATTGCGTCCGGCGTCAAATTCAGAACGTTTTGCATGATCTCGGACGTATCCTCGCCCAGGCCGGGCGGCGCGACGGAAGCATCGCCCGGGGTGCCTGAAAGTTTGAAGGGAAGCCCGAGCAGAGTGACTTCCGACCCGTCCTTCCGCCGCGCCGGAACTACCATGTCGTTGGCAAGGACCTGCGGGTCCGAAAGAACCTGATCCACCGTTTGCACCGGCGCGTTGGGAACTCCGACCTCGTCCAGCAATTCGGACCATTCGGCGCAGTCCCGTGTTGCCAGCAGGATTTCGAGTTCGGCTCGTAATTGCGCATTGTGTGCAAAACGCAGATCATTGGTCCGGTAATCCGGGTGGGTGTCGAGACCGCCGCCCACAACCTTGCACAGTGACGACCATGCGGTCGTCGTGGATGCGCCAATCATCAGGTCCGCGTCGCGACACCGATAGCGCCCGAAGGGCACCAGCGGCCCGTAATTCGCGCCTTCGCGGGCATCAAGCTTTCCGCTCTGTAGCCAGTTCAAGCCGTGAAAGCCGAGGAAGGTCACCGCTGTTTCAAGCAGCGAAACATCCACGCGCTGCCCCGCCCCCTCTGGCTTGTTCCGCGCGTGCAGCGCCGCCATCGCCCCCCCAAAAGCAAGCGCGCCGGCCGCGATGTCGACCGCCGAAACCCCCGGCTTCACCGGCGGCCGGTCCGGCTCTCCGGTGAGTGACATGATCCCGCTATAAGCGGTGATCATGGTGTCATACCCCGGCTTGTTGGCGAGTGCGCCATTGGCGCCATAGCCCGTCAGAACCACCCGCACGAGATTGGGGTTGCAGGCAGAGAGCCGCTCGTCATCTACGCCCAGCTTTGCCGCAGTGCCCGGCAGATAATTGTGGATGAGGACATCCGCCTGCGCCGCCAGCGCGTAGAAAAGCTCCCGCCCCTTTTCGGTCGCGAGATTGAGGGTAACGCTCTTCTTGCCGCGATTAACGCTGAGGAAGTTCGTGCTCCATCCGTCCACCATTAGCGGCCAGCCGCGGTTGGGATCGCCTTCAGGCGGCTCGATCTTGATGACCTCCGCACCCTGTTCTGCGAATAATTGCCCACAAAACGGTCCCGCCAAGATGCGGCTGGCATCGATCACCCGCAGACCGGTCAAAGCGCCCATTTCAGATTTTCGCTCCCGATGTTTCGACGTCCAATGTGGTCCGGGCGGCCAGAGCCAGCGCGTCTTCGAATCCCATAGGTTCGACGTCGCGCAACAACGCCTTGCACGCCGCCGCGGCGGCAGGGACGGTCTGTTCGAAATCGGCCACCAATGATGCGATCCAAGCGTCGAGTGAATCCGCCTCGACAACGCCGCGCAGCATACCCGCGGCCATCGCCTCCGCCGCGCCAAAACGGCGGCCCGTGAGAAGAAAATCCAGCGCATAGGGCCGCGCGACGCGGCGCAGAAGCGTGACTGCCGTCATGGTCGGGGGGAAGCCCAGGCGAACCTCCGGTGCGCCGAATTGCGCGTCCGCCTCGGCAATCGCAAAATCGCACCACAGGGCGAGAGAGAGGCCGATGCCGATCGCATAGCCTTCCACAATCGCGACCAGCGGCTTGCTGCAGCGGTACATCGCGCGCGCCAGACGCAGCGCCTCGGCCAGCCGCGCCTCCGCCTCGTCAGCCCCGTCACTCTCGACC
>Ga0065721_10006679_pt1 | contig 10573 bp, 13 predicted proteins | sample Mesricmetagenome_FD_59108 | JGI IMG/M metagenome (GOLD analysis project Ga0065721, IMG submission 59108) | Mesophilic microbial community from rice straw/compost enrichment Sample: eDNA_1 v2 (version 2) | ecosystem: Engineered > Solid waste > Grass > Composting > Bioreactor | place: USA: Davis... | reverse complement strand
GGCGAGCCGCTGATCGGGCGGGTGCTGGTCTATGACGGCAAGACGGGGCGGGTGAGCGAGATCGCTTTCTAAGAGCGCACGCGAAGCGCTCGGCCATCATCGCCCGCTTCATGCGGGCAATGACGGAAAGATCGAGCTTTTGCACCCACCTTCTCCCCTCGTGGGAGAAGGTGCCCCGTTGGGGGCGGATGAGGGGGGTCACGCGTCCGGGTGCTTGAACACCAGCGCCGCGTTGGTGCCGCCGAACCCGAAGGAATTGGACAGCACCACCCCCAGGTCGACGTTGTCGCGCCGCTCGAGGAGGATCGGCATGTCTGCGAAGGCCGGATCGAGGTTCTCGATATGGGCGCTCTTGGCGATGAAGCGCTCGCGCATCATCAGGATCGAATAGATCGCCTCGTGGACGCCCGTGGCGCCTTGCGAGTGGCCGGTCAGGGCCTTGGTCGCCGAGATCGGCGGGCATTTGTCGCCGCTGCCGAACACGGCGCGGATCGCCTCGATCTCCTTTAAGTCCCCGACCGGGGTCGAGGTCGCGTGCGGGTTGATGTAGTCGACCGGCGCCTTGACGTTCTCCAATGCCATGCGCATGCAGCGCTCGGCGCCTTCGCCCGAGGGCGCGACCATGTCGACCCCGTCGGAGGTCGCGCCATAGCCGACGATCTCGGCCCAGATCTTTGCCCCGCGCGCCTTGGCGTGCTCCAGCTCCTCGAGCACCAGCACCCCGGCGCCGCCAGAAATGACGAAGCCGTCCCGGTCCGCGTCATAGGGCCGCGAGGCGGTGGCGGGGGTCTCGTTGAAGTGGGTGGAAAGCGCCCCCATCGCATCGAAGAGGTTGGAGAGCGTCCAGTCGAGGTCCTCGTGGCCGCCGGCGAAGACGATGTCCTGCTTGCCGAGCTGGATCTGCTCGTAGCCGTTGCCGATACAATGCTTGGAGGTCGCGCAGGCGGCCGTGATCGTATAGTTGACGCCCTTGATGCCGAAGGACGTGGCGAGCGTCGCCGAAGCGGTCGAGCCCATGGCCTTGGGCACGGCCAGCGGCCCGATGCGCTTGGGGCCCTTCTCGCGGGTGACGTCCGCGGCCTCGACGATGGTGCGGGTCGAGGCGCCGCCCGAGCCCATGACGATGCCGGTGCGGGTGTTGGAAATGTCCTTTTCCTCGAGCCCCGCGTCGGCGATCGCCTGCTGCATGGCCAGGTAGTTCCAGGCCGCTCCCTTGCCCATGAAGCGCGTCACGCGCCGGTCGAGCACCTCGAAGGGGTCGAGGTTGATGGCTCCGTGCACCTGGCAGCGGAAGCCCAGGTCCGCATAGTCCCGGGCAAAGGCGATGCCTGACCTGGCGGTCCTGAGGCTCTCGGTCACCTCGGCCACGTTGTTGCCGATCGAGGATATGATCCCGATACCGGTTACGACGACTCGTCTCATCCTGGCCTCGCCCTAAATCTTGTCCCTCCGGTATCGGCACTCATTCGACAGGAATGAGGCCGACCCTGAGATTTTCGGCGACATAGATGACTTCTCCGTCCGCCTTGACCGTTCCGGTCGCAATGCCGAACGGCAAGGGCGAACGCATGTGGCGCTTGATGTCGATGCGGTATTCCAGGAGCTTCTTGTCGATCGTTGCCTGGCCGGTGAACTTGATCTCGCCGCCCAGAGCCCGCCCGCGTCCGGGCGAGCCCGACCAGCCGAGGAAGAAGCCGGTCATCTGCCAGAGCGCGTCGAGCCCGAGGCATCCGGGCATGACGGGGTCGCCGATGAAATGGCAGGAAAAGAACCAGAGGCCGGGATGCAGGTCCAGCTCGGCCGTCACGTACCCCTTGCCGTAGGCGCCGCCTTCGGCCTCGATGTGGGTGATGCGGTCGAACATCAGCATGGGCGGGGCGGGCAGGCGCGCATCCCCCTGGCCCGGCAGCTCCCCGCGCCCGTGCGCCAGGAGGTCCTCGTAGCTGAACTGGTGCTGGCGCTCGGCCATCATTGCCCCTCGATTAACCAATCGGGGTTCTGATAGAGGGGCGCAGCATGGGGGTCAATAGCGCGGCCGGCCGCACCCACGGGCCTGCCGCTTGTGCGGTGCCCGGCCTGCCGCTATAAGAACCCACAGGATTTCCGGCCCTTTTCCCGGTTGCAAAGGACCCAATGGCAGACCGCATCGAGACCGCAAAACCCGTCCCCTCGCGCAAGCCGTGCCTCACGGCCGTGCTTCGAATGGCGGGGTTGCGCCCCACACGGCAGCGCATCGCGCTGGCGGAACTGCTGTTCGGCGGTCCTCACCGGCACGTTTCGGCCGAGGAGCTGCATGGCGAGGCGCTGGCCGCCAAGGTCAACGTGTCGCTCGCCACCATCTACAACACGCTCCACCAGTTCCACGAGGCCGGACTCCTGCGCGAGGTGCCGGTCGATGCGTCGCGCTCCTACTTCGATACGGACACGTCCGACCATCATCACTTTTACGTGGAAGACGAGCAGCGCATGATCGACATTCCCGCCTCCTCGGTGGTGTTCGATACCCTGCCGCAGCCGCCCAAGGGCATGGCCGTCACCCATGTGGACGTGGTCATCCGGGTGCGCAAGCACCAGGCCTGACCCCAACGCAACCCTTGGCCGCTCGCGGCATTGGGTGCGGGGCGTTTTCCCCCGATCTCGACCGACAGCCGCGCCGCCCCGTTGCGGCGCGCCGTGACAAACGCGCCGCGCCTGACCATAGTGGCGCGGTCCGAAACAGCGGCAAGGATGCTTCATGAGCTCTAACGTCAATCTCAACGCCTACTTCGAGCGCATAGGCTTTTCCGGCTCGATCGCGCCGAGCCTGGCAACGCTCGAGACGCTGCATGCCCTGCATCCGGCAGTCATTCCCTTCGAGAACCTCAATCCCCTCCTCGGGCTGCCCGTCGAGCTCGACCAGAAGAGCCTCGAGAAAAAGCTCCTCACCGATAAGCGCGGCGGCTACTGCTTCGAACACAACCTCCTCTTCTCGCGCGTGCTCGCCGACCTCGACTACGAGGTGAGGACCCTCGGGGCGCGCGTCATGTGGAACCATCCGGCGGACGCCGTGCGCCCCGTTTCCCACATGATCGTTGCCGTCGACATCTCCGGCCAGACCTACATCGCCGATGTCGGCTTCGGCAGCCTGACGCTCACCGCGCCGCTGCGGCTGCGCGACGGGGCCGAGCAGGCGACGCCCCACGAGACCTTCCGCCTCCTCGACAGGAACGGCACCTGGCACCTCGAGGCGCGGCTCGGCGACGGCTGGCGCCTCCTCTATACCTTCACCCTCGATGATTTCGGCGAGGCCGACTACCGGCCGATCAACACCGCGCTCTCGAGCGATCCCGATTCCCAGTTCCGCACCGGGCTCGGCGCGGCCATCGCCCCGCGAGGAGAACGCCACAGCCTCGCGGGCACGCGCCTTTCGAGCTATCGCGACGGCGCGCTCGTCGAGCGGCGCGACCTCATGGACGTCGGCGAGCTCAAGGAGGTGCTGACGACCACCTTCGGCATCACTCTTCCCGTCTCCGAGGCGCTCGATCCGGCCCTGGAGCGCGTCGTCGCCGCCGGGCGGGCGGAGGCCTGAGATGGCCCCGGTCGTGCCCGATCCCGACCGGATCATGAGCTTTGCCGACGCGGCGGCCTTCGAGGAGTGGCTGTCGCGCAACCACGACACCGCCCCCGAGGTCTGGCTCAAGGCCTACAAGAAGGGCTCGGGCGTGCCCTCGGTCACCATCGCCGAAGCACTCGACGTGGTCCTCTGCTGGGGCTGGATCGACGGCATCAGGAAGAGCCTCGACGACAAGGCGTTCCTGCAGCGCTACAGCCCCAGGGGCAAAAAGAGCATCTGGAGCCAGATCAACCGGGACCACATCGAGCGGCTGACGAAAGCCGGACGCATGCAGCCTTCGGGCCTCGCCCAGGTGGAGGCGGCCAAGGCCGACGGGCGCTGGGACGCCGCCTATGCGCCGACCTCGAAGATGGAGGTGCCCGCCGACCTTCTGGCCGCGATCGAGGCCGACCCCAAGGCGCTCGCCACCTACCGCAAGCTCAACCGGCAGAACCGGTTCGCCCTCGGCTTCCGCCTCGCCAACCTCAAGACCGCCGCCGGGCGCGAGAAGCGGATCAGGGCCTTCGTCGAGATGCTCTCTCGCGGCGAGATGATCTATCCGCAAAAGGAGAAGGCCGGCGAATGAGCCTCCACGTCGCGTTCCTGCGCGGAATCAATCTGGGCAAGCGGCAGATGAAGATGGCCGAGCTCAAGGCCTGCCTCGAGGAGATGGGCTTTGAAGCCGTCAAGACGATCCTCGCCAGCGGCAATGTGCGCTTCGAGACAGGGGACGCCAAGGACCTCAAGGGCCGGCTCGAGAAGGCGCTGGAAGACCGCTTCGGCTTTCCCGTGGGCGTCGTGCTGAGGAGCAGGGCCGAGATCGAGGCGATGCTCGCCGCCAACCCGTTCGCGGATGTCGACCCGGAGGCCGACGTCAAGCGCTATGTCCTCATGTTCGACCGCGACCTGCCGGCGGGCCTGAAGCTCGAGGGCGTGCCGGGCGATTTCGATGTCCTCGGGATCGGCAGGCGCGACATCTACTTCCTCGCCCGGCGCCTGCCCAACGGGCGCTACGGCGAGGGCCTTGACAGGATCGGCAAACCGCTCGACGAGCAGGTGGGCAAGGGTCGCGTCGAGACCATGCGCAACTGGAACACCATCGAAAAGGCTCTCAAGTGATCACCGTCTTCGGCTCGACCAATCTCGATCAGGTGGGCACGGTCTCGCGCCTGCCCAGGCCCGGCGAGACCGTCGCCGGCGGCACCTTCTCCATGGCCGCGGGCGGCAAGGGCGCCAACCAGGCGCTCGCCGCGCGCCGGGCGGGGGCAGAGGTTCGGCACGTCTCGGCCGTCGGCGCCGACGCCTTCGCCGAGCCGGCGCTCGCCCTGCTCAAGGCCGACGGCGTCGACCTCTCGAGCCTCAGGACGGCTGACGCGGCGACGGGAATCGCCATGATCTTCGTCGACACCCATGGCGACAACGTCATCGCCGCATTGCCCGGCGCCAACGGCACGCTGACGCCGGCCGACGCCGAAGCCGCCGTCGCGGCGATGGGGCCGGACGACATCCTGATGGTGCAGCAGGAAATCCCGCAGGACGCGACGGCCCGGGCGCTCGATGCCGCCAGAGCTCGCGGCATCACCGCCATCCTCAACACCGCTCCCTTCCTCGAAACGACCCGCGACGTCGCCGGCAAGGCCGCCATCCTCGTTGCCAACGAGACCGAGTTCGCCTGGCTCTCGGGCCGCGGCATCGATGAGCTCGACGCGGCCATGCAGGATTGGGCGAAGACCCACGACCAGACCGTGATCGTCACCCTAGGCCCCGACGGCGCCAAGGCGGCGACCCGCGAGGGCCTCATCCACGTGCCGGCGATGAAGGTGACGCCCGTCGACACGGTGGGCGCTGGCGACACCTTCTGCGGCTACCTCGCCGCCGGGCTCGACGCAGGCCTTCCCCTCGAAGCCGCCATGCGCCGCGCCGCGGTCGCCGCAAGCCTCGCCTGCCTCAACCCCGGCGCCCAGCCGGCCATTCCGCGCGCGAGCGAAGTGGAGAAGGCGCAGGCAGCCTGATCGGGCGGCTTTTCCTCGAAAGACGCTGGCCCGAGGACAGCATCGAATCGACAGGTGCCGATTGTTAGGGCGAAGCTTGTTCGTGGTTGGGGTGGGAAGCGGATTGAACCGAAGCAGGCGAGCCATTGCGCTCCTTTTTAGGCGATCAATGGCTCCCAGTCATGTTTGCATTACCTTTTGAGCCCCAGGTCTTCAGCGCCAGGACGCCCGAGGCAAGGACAATTGCCAGCATAGCCACGTTGTGGAGGTATTTGGGTAGAGGTTCTACCTCACCAAGAAGCGGGAAATAGGTGAAGGCAAGCACACCACGGCTGAGCAGATATCCGAGCGCCACGGCTGCAGAGTGCCGCGCGGTCCAGACAAATGATCTCCTCATCCGCATGACCATGGCCAGGATCAGGATGGTCGAACCCAGCCCCACCACCACGCCGATCCAATTCTCTCCTGCGAAATTGCCGAGCACGGCCACGGCAAACGTCGCCGCCAGCACCACGCGAGGCTTCACGCCGCTAGTTGGCGTTGTCCCGGCGCTTACATTGCGGCGTCCAACCAGAATGGCCGCTAAAAAGCAGGTGGCGACTAGAAGCCATGAGAAAATGAGTTGCGTCTGCGATGCACTTTGCGACGAGGGATCGAACATTATCAACGCAGCTGATCCCAGGTAGCAGACGGCTGCAGCGATCATTCCGAAGGGGCGCAACCAAGGCGCTTCCGCACGCTTAGGGCACCAGGCTTCCGCTATTGCGATGGGGCCGGCAAAGCTGAAGATGATATGGCCGATGATGAAGTTGTAGGCATTATACGCGCTGATGCCGAATACGGGGATGAAGGTTGCCGACCTGCTTTCTTCCCAGCCGGCATATCCTTGATAGTGCTCGGCAAACATGGATTGGTCGATGATACAGGCCTGGAGAATGCCCAGAGCGGCGCAGAGCAACAGCAGGGAGGGCCACCCCCATCCCAGCCGTCGGGCAAGCTCTCGCATGAGCAAGGCGGGCGCACCGTAAAGCGCCATGAAAAAGATCACGTTGAACAGGACGGCGCCGATATCGCCCGTGCTGTCGGAGTATGCGGCCAGTAGCTCCGCGCTGACAGCGCAAAGAGCTGCCAGTGCCAAAACCTGGCCACTACCAACAATCCAGTTCCTGCTGAGAAGAGTTCTCATGGGCCCCTCGCTTGCTTGCAAAAATGGAGTGGCCATCCGACCACCCAATCCGTCGGCCCCGCTTCGTCCGCTTACCACCTGAAAACAAAAAAGCGGGCCCTCGAGGCCCGCTTTCTCATGTCCAACGCTGCCGTCGCCTCGCGTGAATGTCTCACTTGGGCGCCAGCACCATCACCATCTGCCGGCCTTCCGAACGGGGCTGGCTCTCGACCTTGGCGATCGGCTCCATCTGGTCCTTGACCTTGACGAGCAGCTGCATGCCGAGGTCCTGGTGGGCCATCTCGCGGCCGCGGAAACGCATGGTCACCTTGACCCGGTCGCCTTCGCCCAGGAACCTCTGCACCGCCTTCATCTTGGTGTCGTAGTCGTGCGTGTCGATGTTCGGCCGAAGCTGGATTTCCTTGACCTCGATCACCTTCTGCTTCTTGCGCGCCTCGGCCGCCTTCTTCTGGGCGGCGTATTTGAAGCGCCCGAGGTCGAGCATCTTGGCGACGGGCGGATTGGAGTTCGGGGCGATCAGGACGAGATCGAGGCCGGCCTCCTGGGCCATGGCCAGCGCTTCGCGCGTGCGCACGACGCCGTGATTCTCGCCTTCGGCATCGATGAGCTGAACTTCGGGGGCGGAGATGTCCTCGTTGGCGGGCGGCCCTTCCTTCTGGGGCGCGATGGGTCTCATGGGACGACGAATGGCAAGCGATCCTTCTGCTGATGCGCGAATGGGTGAAACCGGCCATAAAATCGTGTCCCGCCCCGCATAAGTCAACAGGCAAACCGGCAACATCGCGGCCCGATTCGCGCGTGGCGACGCCAAGGTTGCGCTTTGGCCGCGAACCGGCCATGAGCTTGGCCGGACGAGAGCAGGAAGGATGCACCCATGGCGGCAAGCGAGCGCAGCGATCTGACGGTCGGCGAGGGCGAGGCGGCGCGGCGGATCGCCGTCGAGCGGCGGGCGGGCAAGGCACCGGGCCTCTTCTGGCTCGCGGGCTTCAAATCCGACATGACCGGCTCCAAGGCGCTGACCCTCGACCGGTACGGGGCCGAGCGCGGCCTTGCCGTCACCCGCTTCGACTATTCCGGCCACGGCGCCTCGGGCGGCGATTTCGAGGAGGGCACCATCACCCGCTGGCTCGAGGAAGCGCGCGCGGTGTTCGACACGACGCAGGGCGAGCAGGTGGTCGTCGGCTCGTCCATGGGCGGCTGGATCGCGCTCCTCCTCGCCCGCGCGCTCCTCAAGGACGGCAAGCGGCGCCTCAAGGGCCTCGTCCTCATCGCCCCGGCCGTCGACATGACCGAGGAACTGATGAAGAAGGGCTTTTCGCCCGCGCAGATGAAGGCGCTCGAGGGCCAGGGCCATGTCGACAGGCCGAGCCAGTATTCCGAGACCCCCTACCGCATCACCCGCGCCCTCATCGAGGACGGGCGGAACCACCTGATGCTCGGCGGCGTCATCGAGACGGGCTGCCCCGTCGTGATCCTCCAGGGCGGGCAGGATCCGGACGTGCCGCAGGCGCACGCCATCAGGCTCACCACCCACCTGCTGCACGATCCGGTGACCCTCACCCTCATCCCCGACGGCGACCATCGCCTCAGCCGCGACGAGGACCTCAGGCGCCTGACCGACGCGATCACGCACCTCATCGAGGAGTAGCCGGGCACGATCGACCTCCCTCCCCCTTGAGGGGAGGGGAGCTATCGGCCCCGCGCATTGCGCATCCGGATCATCGAGAACTGCAGGCTCGAGGCGAGGATCGCGTCGTGGAGCGGCCAGAGCGAGGGCAAGGCCTTGAGCGTCGCCCCCTGCGCGGCCAGCGCCTGCGGCAGCCTGTCGAGCACGTCGCGGGCGACCGGCGTCACCGGCTCGCGGCTCACCCAATAGCCGGCGGTCGCATCGTGCAGCGCGAACGGCGCCTGCGGCATCGTATAGAGGAAGAGGCTCGCGGCCGCGATCCGCTCGAGCCATCCTTGCTCGACGGCGACGACGATGCGGCTCTCCCCGAGGAAACGCTCGCGATCGGCCTCGGACGTTTTCCCGTCCGCATAGAAGGTCACGCGCGGGCAATCGCGCGGCAGGAGGTAGTTGGGCAGGCGCGCCCGGTGGATGGCCCAGACCACCGGATGCTCGGTGTAGTCGGACGGGCGCGGATCGAAGCGCGCGATGTCGCCCTCTTCGCTCACATGGAAGAGGTCGCTCACCGCGCTGTCTCCAGCCGCGTCTTCTGCGTGCCGTCCTCGGCGAAATTGGCCGGATCGAGCCAGCGCTCGTACTCGGCCCTGAGCGCGGGCCATTCGCCGTCGAGGATCGAGAACCAGGCGGTGTCGCGGTTCTCGCCCTTGACGATCATGTCCTGGCGGAACAGGCCCTCGTACTGAAAGCCGAAGCGGCGGGCGGCGGCCTTGGAGGGCTCGTTGCGGTCGTTGCACTTCCACTCGAAGCGCCGGTAGCCCAGCTCGTCGAAGATGTAACGAGCGGTGAGGTAGAACGCCTCGGTCGCAAGACGCGTCCTCGCGATCCCCTCGCCCCAGAGCACGCCGCCGATCTCGACCGAGCCGTGCTCGGGGCGCTGGCGCATCAGCGCGTGGCGCCCGCCGCACCGGCCGGTCGCCCTGTCGACGACGGCGAAATAGAGGTCGTCCCTGGAGACGGCGGCCTTGGCGATCCAGGCGCTCAGCTCCCCCATATCGNCGGGCGGATAGACGCTGAGCCAGCGGTGCCGCGCCCCGGCCTCGGNACCGGAAATGGCGGCGAACATCGTCTCNGCATGGCCGACCGTCATCGGCTCCAGGCGCACATAGCGCCCTTCGAGCACGACCCGCTGCGGCGCGGACCTTGCCGGCTGCACCGCATTCATGGGCGTGCTCCCCGATGGATGGCCGCCAGCCCCTGCCGGTAGTCCGGATGGAGGAGCGTGATGCCCAGCGCCTCCTTGATCGAAACGTTCGAGACGCGCTTGTTGTCGGCATAGAAGGAGCGCTGCATGGGCGTGAGGTCCGCCTCCTCGAACGGCACTTCCGGCGGCGGCTCGACCCCGGCGAGCTCGGCCGCCAGGGCAACGACGTCCTGCGGCGGGGCGGGAAGGTCGTCGGCGAGGTTGTAGGTGCCGGCGAGCCGCGCCTCGGCGGCCAGCGCCGTCACCCGGGCGATGTCGGCCACATGGATGCGGTTGAACACCTGCTCGGGCTTGACGATGCGGTGCGCGGTGCCCTCGGCGAGCTTGTCGAAGGCCGAGCGGCCCGGCCCGTAGATGCCGGCGAGGCGCAGGATGCAGAGCGGCACTCCGCGCGCGTGCGCATAATCGCGCCACTGCGCTTCCGCCGCGATCCGCCGCCGGTTGCGCTCGCTGGTCGCGTTGAGCGAGGCGTGCTCGTCGATCCAGTCGCCGCCATGGTCGCCATAGACGCCGATGGTCGAATAGTAGCAGAGCCATCGAAGATCCTGCGCCGCGTCGAGCTCGGCGCGATGCCGGCGCAGCGCCGGATCGCCCTCGGGTCCGGGGGCGATGGAGAGGACGACGTGGGTTGCGCCCCTGAGGTCCGGTCCGAGCGTTCCCCCCGGCGCGTCGCCTGCAAAGACATGGCCGGCAAAGCCCGCGCGGGCGAGCGCCGCCGCGCCCTCGGGCGTGCGGCTGGTGCCGGCGATCCGCGCGCCGGGGTCGCGCTCGCGCATGAGCCTGGCGCTGGCGAGGCCCGAATAGCCCATGCCGAAGACGAAGAGATTCATCTAGATTTCCTGCGTCCACTCCTGCCGCACGCTCGTATCGCCTTCCGCGGGCAGATAGGCAAGCGCGAGTTCGCGCGCGCGCTCGG
>Ga0065721_10053082_pt1 | contig 10574 bp, 11 predicted proteins | sample Mesricmetagenome_FD_59108 | JGI IMG/M metagenome (GOLD analysis project Ga0065721, IMG submission 59108) | Mesophilic microbial community from rice straw/compost enrichment Sample: eDNA_1 v2 (version 2) | ecosystem: Engineered > Solid waste > Grass > Composting > Bioreactor | place: USA: Davis... | reverse complement strand
CATCCCGCCCGCCGGTCTCGGCCGGGTCGGCGGGGGTGACCGTCCCGTGGCGTCCGAAGTCGCGCTCGATCAACCAGGCGATGCGCTCGCTGAAGAACACCCGCGCGGTGCCGTGCTCCTCGCCGAGCTGCCAGTCGGCGAGCTCCGCGTAGTCCCGCCGCTCGAATTCCTCCGGCGGGTTGAAGTCATGCTCGGACTTCGTCGCGTACCCGACCTTCCCCCTGATCCGCGAGAGCCGGAACACGCGGACCGCCTCCCGCTCGTGGGAGTGGCCGATCAGGTAGAACTGCCCGCCGCGGAAGACCAGGTGGTAGGGGTCGACCTTGCGGCTGGCGACCTCGTCGCTCTGGATCGTGTGGTACTCGAAGGTGATCGTCTTGTGCCGCGAGATCGCGGTCTCGATCCGGGCCAGGCGCTGGGTGAGCTCCCGGGACGAGGTGGCCGAGAACTTGGCCATCGAGACCGGCGTGTTGTCGGGGTCCGCGAGCGGGTTGGGGTGGCCCCAGGCGACCTGTTGGAGCGCCAGCCGGAGCGGCTCGGCGTACGCGAACTCGCCCTCGGTGAGCAGGCTGAGCGAGGTCCGTAGCGCGGCGAGTTCGTCGTCGGTGAACTCGATCGCGGGCAGGTAGAAGTTCTCGGGCGGCAGGGAGTACAGCTCGGCCTCGAAGAAGCCCTCCCCGGGACGATCCACCTGCAGCTCGATGCCGAGGGAGTCGAGCTCGGCCCGGTCGGCGTAGAACCGGCGCGCAAACGCGTCCTCGTTCATCACGCTGTAACCCTCGACCTCCCGCTTGATCTCGAGGGCCGAAACGGGCCGGCCCTGAGCCATCAGAAACGAGATCAGCGAGAGCTGCCGGATCAGCTTCTCGGTGTCCTTTGCCATCAGCGTCTGACTTTACCGGCGAATCGCCCGACGCCGCCCCTCAAATGCCGCAAATCCGGCGTTTTTTGGCCTTATTTGCGGGAGCCGTCAGGAAGAGGGAACGAAACCGAGGCGCTCGGCGTAGCGCTCGGATCGCCCCAACGCCTCCTCCTGCCCCATGTAGGGAACGAGGATGGCGTAGAGCAGGTCGGGACCCACCTCCGGCAGGAGCTCGGTGCGCTCGTCCACGATCTCCGCGCGGATCACCACGGCGGCGCCGCCGACGACCATGCTGGCGATCGACTCCGGCACCTCTTCGCGGCCGGGCATCATCGTGCGGCCGCCGTCGACGAAGGACGAGATCATGCGCACCGCCGAGAGGTAGCGCTCGAGCGCGGCGGGCCCGGCGGAGAACATGTCGACGATGCACATCCGGGCGAAGGCGGGCTCGGCCGCGAGGAAGCTGAGGCTCGCCTCGATCCCCCGTTCGATCATCTCGGGCCAGGTGAGTTCGGGGTCGTCGCAGGCCTTGATGACCTCGGTCACGAACCGTCCGAGGATGGCGTCGTAAGCCGCGAGGAAGCACGCCTCCTTGTCCGGGAAGATCTCGTAGAACGTCGAACGCGAGACCCTGGCACGGGAGACGATGTCGGCGACGCTGACCTCCGCGTAGCGCTTTTCGGCACAGGCCTGGGCCATCGAGTCGAGCAGGCGGTCGCGCTGCGAGGTCACGACGAACTCGCGGGGCAGGTTGTGTCGCCCGGAGGGCAGGCGCGAGGGGGTGATCTCGCTCATGCCGGGACCTCCGTCTCGCGCATGGCCTCCATCCCGCGTTCGTGCCCGAAGTACGGGGTCACCGCGAGGTACATCATCTCCGGCAGGAGCTTGGGCAGGTCCGCCGCGCGGCCGTTCGCGGCCTCGTTGAACATGAGGGCCGAGACGCCGCCCACGATCACCCGCGCGACGTGGGTCGGGATGCGGTCGGGATCGTCCACCAGGGTGCGGGCCGAGTCCAGGAAGGGGAAGAAGGAGCTGACGGCCTGCTGGTACCGGTCGCGGGCCCGGGCACCGGCGCCGAAGCCCTCGACGATGCCGACCCGCGCCGCCACCGGGTTCTCGGCCAGATAGGTGAGCAGGGCGTTGATGCCGCCGCGGATCTGGGTGACCCAGTCGTCGCTCGCGCCCTGGGCGAAGCCGTCGGCTACGAAGGTCAGCATGCGTTCCATGACCGTGCCGTAGGCGGCGACGAAGCAGTCCTCCTTGTCGGCGAACTGCTCGTAGAAGGTGGCCCGTGACACGCCGGCCGTGGAGATGATGTCGGCGACGGTCGTCTCGGTGTAGCCCTTCTCCGCCACGACTCCGATCATCGCCTCGACCATGCGCTCGCGCTGGGAGCGGACGACGACGTCCCGCGGCAGCCCGTGCCGCCCGCTCGGAAGCTTCCCGGTCCCGAACGGATCTAGCTCATCCTGTAGCTGCTGCTCCTGCGGCATTTCCCCGATTTTACCCCTCGCTATTCGGCCCCAAAACCCCAAGGTACCTGAATCGGGCCTCGCACCCAAGGCATTGGCCGCCGGGCCCGGGAAACGAGCATCTAGACTCCGGCGGGTGAACGCGGAGACTTCAGTCGGCGGGCCGGTCGGCATCGTCGGCCTGGGATACGTCGGTCTGCCGCTTGCGGTGGCCTTCGCCGAGGCCGGGCGGCGGGTGATCGGGCTCGACACCGATCCCCGCAAGGTCGATTCGATCAACCGCGGAGAGAGCTACATCGAGGACATACCCTCGGCGGGCCTCGAGGCCGTCGGGGATCTTCTCCGGGCGACCGGCTCTTACGACGAGCTGGGTGAGTGCGGCGCCGTGATCATCTGCGTCCCCACGCCTCTGACCGGATCGCGGGAACCCGACCTGAGCTACCTGCAGGCGGCGGCCGAGAACCTCGCCCGGGTGCTTCGTCCCGGCCAGACGATCGTGCTCGAGTCGACCACGTATCCCGGGACGACGCGAGACCTGCTCGCCGTCGAGCTCGAGCGGGGCGGCCGCCGAGCCGGCGAGGACTTCCACCTCGCGTTCTCGCCGGAGCGGATCGATCCCGGCCGGACCGACTTCACGGTTCGAACGACGCCGAAGCTGGTCGGGGGTATGACCCCGGCGTGCACCGAGCGGGCGGTCGCGCTCTACGAGACGATCTGCGACCGGGTGGTGGCCCTCTCCGGCCCGGAGGCCGCGGAGCTCTCGAAGCTGCTGGAGAACATCTTCCGGTCCGTGAACATCGCCCTGGTCAACGAGCTGGCCCAGCTCTGCGACCGGCTCGGCGTCGACGTATGGGAGGTGGTGGACGCCGCCTCGACGAAGCCGTTCGGGTTCATGCGATTCGAGCCGGGGCCGGGCATGGGCGGGCACTGCCTGCCGGTGGACCCGTTCTACCTGGCGTTCAAGGCGCGCGAGCACGACTTCTATCCGGAGTTCATCGAGCTGGCCGGGAAGATCAACCAGTCCCAGCCGCTCTTCTGCGTCAACCGCATCGAGCGGGTCCTGAACCAGGCGGGCAAGCCGGTCAACGGGACCAGGATCCTGATCCTCGGCGTCAGCTACAAGGCCGGGGTCGGTGACGTCCGCGAGTCGCCCGCGATCAAGATCGTGCGGCTGCTCAAGGAGCTCGGAGCCGACGTGCGGTACCACGACCCGCACGTGCCGGAGCTGGCGGAGGCGGGCCTCGAGAACGCGCCCGACCTGCCCGCGGCGCTCGAGGAGGCGGAGCTCACGGTGATCGTCACTGCCCACCCCGAGTTCGATTGGGGCGAGGTGATCGCCGCCAGCGAGCACGTCTTCGACCTGCGCGGCGTGACGCGGAGCCTCGAGGACCCGGGCAACGTCACGAGGCTCTGAGAACGGTGCCCGTGCTCCCGGGACTGGCCGAAGCGAAGCTGCCCCGCCTGGGCCGGAGGCGCAGGCATTCGCACTGGGAGGAGATCAAGACCGACAAGGCGACCGCCGCCCTGGCGGTCGGGACGGTGCTGATCGCGGGCGCCGTGGCCACGGCCCAGTACACGCGGCTGCTCAGCCGTCGCACCCACGAGGTCGACCGCCCCGGCCTGATCGACTCGGCGCCGACGGCGGCGCTCGACACGGTCGGAGTCGCGGTCGAGGGGGACACGGCGACCCCGGGGCGCGAGCTGGTCATGTTCAACCTGCTGACCGGGTTCCTCGGCAGCTTCGCCGCGGTGCGGCTGACGACCTGGGCGATTCGTGAGGATTGGGGCCCGTTCCGGAACATCCGGGTGGGCGGCCGGCACATCCACCACTTCGTGCCCGGGATCCTGATCGGGTTCGCGTCCGGCATCGCGGCCCTGTTGACGAAGGGGGAGAAGGCGGATCGCAGGATCGCGCGGGCCCTGGGCGTGGGCATGGGATTGACCTTCGACGAGGCGGCCCTGCTGCTCGACATGAGGGACGTCTACTGGTCCCGCGAGGGTCTCCTCTCGGTCCAGGTCACGCTGGCGGTCGGGGCCACGCTCGGAGCGACGGTTCTGACCATGAGGATCCTTGGACGCGGCGAGCAGCGGCAGGAGGAGGCCGGAGAGATCCCGGCGGCCCAGGGTCAGATGAACACGGTCGTACCGTGGCCCCACCCATCGATATAGACACGTACGTACCAGATGAGATGTTTCCGGTAAGTGTTGCGCCCTCGACCCGACGAGGCCGACATTTCCCATTCCCACGAGGAAAATCGCGGCATAAAAAATGTCGGCGGGCGGGCTGACCCAAGGGAGAGTGAGCCAACCCGCCTTCACCGACTAAGCGCTGCTGAGGGTAGGGAGGGACCCCAGTCAACGTGTATTTGCAGCTATCACGTCCAGTGATCTAACTGCTAATACGGGATAGTACACCAAACACACGCGTTTATGTGTGCGAGCGCGAAAAAAAATTCGCGGGCGTTCCTCAGGCCCCGACCCAGACCACCTCGTCGCGCCCCGGGCCCACGCCGATCAGTTTGATCGGGGTTCCCACGAACTCGCTGATGAAGGAGACGTAGTCGCGGGCCGCGGGCGGCAGGTCGTCCTCGGTGCGGCATCCCGTGATGTCCTCGTCGAAGCCGGGCAGGTCGACGTACTCGGGCGTGACGTTGTGGAGGATCGACTGGTGGTACGGGAAGTCCTCGAGCACGGCACCCTCCTTGGAGCGGTACCGGACGGCGACCTTGATCGTGTCGAGCCCGGCGAGCACGTCCAGCTTGGTCATGGCCAGGTAGGAGAGCCGGTTCAGCCTCACCGCGTACTTGAGCGCCACCAGGTCGAGCCAGCCGGTGCGGCGGGGACGGCCCGTGGTCGTGCCGAACTCGTGGCCCCGCTCGGCCATGTGCTTGCCGTTCTCGTCGAAGAGCTCGGTCGGGAAGGGCCCGGCGCCGACCCGGGTCGAGTACGCCTTGACGATGCCCCACACCTCGTCGATGTCCGTGGGCCCCACCCCCGCCCCGACGCAGGCCGCGCCGGCGATCGGGTTGGACGAGGTCACGAACGGATAGGTGCCGTGGTCCAGGTCCAGCAGGGCGGCCTGGGCCCCCTCGAAGATCACCTTGTTGCCGGCGTCCAGCTCGGACCAGCACAGCTTGGCCGTGTCGGCGATGAACGGCTCGAGCCGGTGCCCGTAGCTCAGGTACTGCTCCGTGATCGTGTGGAGGTCGAGCCGGTCGTCGAGCTGGATCTCCTCGTCCTGCTCCGCCTCCTTGCGCAGCTTGCGGCGCCGGACCGCCAGCTCCTGGAGGGCCTTCTTCTTGTGCTCCAGCGCCGCCATGATCTTCTTGCGGAGGATCTTCTCGTCGAGCAGGTCCTGCACCCGGATCCCGATCCGGGAGACCTTGTCCGCGTAGGCCGGGCCGATCCCGCGACGGGTCGTACCGATCGAGAGCTTGCCCAGCTTGATCTCCTCGGCCGCATCGACCAGCACGTGGTAGGGCATGATCAGGTGCGCGTTCGAGGATACCCGGAGATTGGAGGCGGAGACGCCGGCCCGGTGCAGGCCGTCGATCTCCTCGAGGAGCACCTGCGGGTCGACGACGACGCCGTTGCCGATCACGCAGAACTTGTCCTCGTGGAGGATGCCCGACGGGATCAGGTGGAACTTGTACTCCACGCCGTCGTGCACGATCGTGTGGCCGGCATTGTTGCCGCCCTGGAAGCGCACGATCGCGGAGGCGTCCTTGGCGAGGAGATCGGTGATCTTGCCCTTGCCTTCGTCGCCCCACTGGGTTCCGACAATCACTAGTCCCGGCATGAAGAATCCAGTCTAGATATCGGATCGAAGCTGGGGCTTCTGGCGGGCGTCTTCGCCGAACAGCGGCACCACGTTCTCGCCACAGATCTCGACCAGCCGGGAAACGGTCCGCAGCCCGATCTGCTGCTCCAGTTCGCCGATGTCGTCGATGTTCGTCGTCACCACGATGGAATTCTGCCTCTCGTACCTCTCGTTGATCAGCACGTACAGCTGCTCCAGCACCCACTCGGTCTGGCGCTCCGCCCCGAGGTCGTCGACGTGGAGCAGGTCGACCGAGCTGAGATGTTCCATCAGTTCCGTGTACGACTGCTCTCCGTCGGTGGCGTCGAAGGTCGCGCGGATCCGCGACAGCAGCTTCGGCAGCGGGTAGATGGCGACGGAGTGACCCCGCTTGAGGGCCTCCTTCGAGACCAGCATCGCGAGCGTGGTCTTGCCGGTGCCGACGTCCCCCGACAGCCAGAGGCCCCTCCCCCGCTCCAGGTTCTCCTCGATCTCGTCGACCCAGTTCCGCACCACGTCCACGGCGGCGGGGGCGATCTCCGTCACGGGGGGACGGTCGAAGGAGACTCCCCGGAACTTCTTGGGGATGCTCGAGTTGATCCCCGAGACCCGGGCCCGGGCGAGCCGCGGTTCGAGGCAGTCGCACTTCGAGGCGGTGACGCCGTCCTCGTTCAGGATCCACCCGCTACCGTCGCAGCGGCCGAACGGGCAGGGCGGGTAGCCGTTTGCCGAGGCGATCTCCTCGGCCATCAGTAGGCCTCGGCCTCGGCCTGGACCGCGGCGCGCGAGCCCTCGCCGGCCACGTGCTCGGGCGCCTGCTCGACGAACTTCGGGATGCGGGCCATGAAGGCCATCGGGCTCATGCCGATCGGTCCGTTTCGGTTCTTGGAGATGAGGATCTCCGCGGTCCCGTCGCGCTCGTCGGGATTCTTCCGGTACACGTCCTCGCGGTAGAGGAAGATCACCAGGTCGGCGTCCTGCTCGATGTTGCCGGACTCGCGGAGGTCCGAGAGCATCGGCCGCTTGTCCGGCCGGTTCTCGTTCGCGCGGTTGAGCTGGGAGAGCGCCACCACCGGAACCTGCAGCTCGCCCGCGAGCAGCTTGAGCCCGCGGCTGACCTGCCCGACCTGCTCGGCCCGGTTCGCGATCCGGTCGTCCATCCGCATCAGCTGGAGGTAGTCGACGATGATCAGGGAGAGGCCCTCGCCCTCGCGGTCGGTGCCGGCGCGACGGTTCAATTCCTGCGCGTGGAGGCGGCGGGCCTTGGCCCGCAGGTCCAGCAGGCCGAGGTCGGAGGTCACGTCGATGTAGAGCGGCACCCCCGACAGCTCGTTCAGCGCCTTGTTTACCTTCTTCCAGTCCCGGTCGCGGCCCTTCTCGGTGCTGAGCTTGCCCTTGCGGAGCACGTCGCCGCTGACGCCGGAATGCGACGCGATGAAGCGCTGGGAAAGCTCGCTCTCGGACATCTCGAGCGAGAAGAAGGCGACGGACCGGTCCTGCTTGACGGCGATGTTCTCGGCGATGTTCGCGACGAACGCGCTCTTGCCGACCGAGGGCCGGGCGGCGAGGATGATCAGGTTCGAGGGCTGGAAGCCGCCGGTCTTCTCGTCCAGGTCGCGGAATCCGGTCTCGATCCCCGACGCCTTGAGCTCGCCGCTGATCCGTTTCGCCAGCCGATCGCCCTCCTCGAAGAGCACGTCCTCCATTGCCCGGAAGTCGCCCTGTTGCTCCTTGTGGGCGACCTTGAAGAGGAGCCCCTCGGCCCGGTCGGCCAGCTCCTTGGCCGAGGCGTCGCGCTCGGCGACCCAGGACTCGATCGTCTGCCCCGCCTCGAGGAGGCGGCGCAGGTGGGCGGTCTCACGGACGATCTCAGCGTACGAGCTCGCGTTGCCCGGGGCGGGGACCTTCGCCGCCAGCTCGGAGATGAAGTTGCGCCCCCCGACCTCCTCGATCTGGCCGGAGGCGACGAGCGCCTCGGCGACCGTCAACTCGTCGCAGGGCTTGTTGGCCGAGTAGAGATCGACCATGGCCCCGAAGATCGCCTGGTGGCGATCCAGGTAGAAGTCCCCCGCCTTGAGCTTTACGTCGTCGACGACCCGGCTGACCGCCGGTTCGCTGACCAGCATCGCGCCGAGGACTGACTCCTCGGCCTCGATGTTGTTGGGTGGTACCTGGGCTATTTCTCTTCCGCGACGATGGTCTTGACCGACGCGATGGCGCCGTTGGCCACCTCGACGTCGATCATGTACGTGCCGACCTGGTGGATCGGGACGTCCAGCCGAATCTTCTTCTTGTCGACCTTGATGCCACGCGCGTCGCGGATCGCCTCGGCGATCTCCTTCGTCGTGACCGAGCCGTAAAGCTTGCCGTCGTCGCCGGCGCGATGGTTGATCGTGAGGACGGTCTTGGAGAGCAGCGAGGCGTTCTCCTTCGCCCGCGCGATCGCCTCTCGCTCGGCCCGCTCGGCGGCCTCCTTGCGGCGGATCGCCTCCTCGAGCGCGCCCGGGGTGGCCGGCTGGGCCAGCCCGCGGGGCTGGAGGTAGTTCCTCAGGTAGCCCGGCGAGACCTCGACGGCGGTGCCGTTCTCCCCCAGGCCCTCGACGTCAGCGAGCAGGATGGCCTGCGCCATTACTTCTCACCCACGTACGGGAGCAGCGCAACCTCACGGGCGCGCTTGACCGCGACCGAGAGCTGGGCCTGGTGCTTGCGGGAGAGGCCGGTCACGCGACGGGACCGGGTCTTGCCCTTGTCCGAGATGAACCGACGCAGCAGCGTCAGGTCCTTGTAGTCGATGTTCTCGGCCGAAATCTTCGTGTACTTGCGGGGGCGTACGCGCTCGTTGAAGCGGCGCCCGCGTCGCGATGATGCTTCTCGTGTCTTTGCCACTTGCTTTCCGGTGCCTTACATGGTTGTAGCCCGGAAGGGACCCGGGCATTCAGGACGAGAGATCGTACCGGTTTTCTTCGCTGCCTGCCAACGCGATTCCCGCAACTTGCGTACGACGAGGGTCGGCGCTTCGCCGATGCCGGCCGGGCAACGCCCCCTCCCACCGTCGGTGGATGTGAGAGGAGGGACGGGTTGTCCCGGCAGCGACCGGGCGAAGCCGGCGCGACCGCGGTCGAGGCTAGAAGGGGATGTCGTCGTCCGGGGCGTTTCCGGCTCCGGCGGGGGCGCCGAAGTCGCTCGTGTCCGCCGGGACGTCGGAGGCCGGGGTGAAGCCCTGGTTGCCGCCACCCGCGTTGCCGCCCGGGGCGGAACCGTCCCGCGAGCCGAGGAACTGGACGGTGTCGGCGACGATCTCGATCGTCTGCCGCTTGTTGCCCTCCTTGTCCTGCCACTCGCGCCAGTCGAGGCGCCCGTCGACCGCGACGGGCCGGCCCTTCGAGAGGTAGTTGGCGCAGTTCTGGCCCTGCGCCCCCCAGACGACCACGTTGAAGTAGTTGGGCTTGTCGACCCAGTTGCCGGACTGGTCCTTGCGCCGCCCGTTGACGGCGACTCGCAACGAACAGACCGGGGTGCCGCCGGTCGTGCTCCGGAGGTCCGGGTCGGCGGTGAGGTTGCCCGTGATCGTGACCCTGTTGATGTTCTCGGCCATTGCGTGTTTGCTCCTATCGTGCTTGCGTGTGCATCGCGGAACCGGTGCGGACCCGCGGGCCAGACCAGGGGCGCTCGACGCCCGGGCCGGACCACGAACTTAGCGATGCCGGTGGACGCTTAACGCGAAAGGGGGCGAAACTCGCCCCCCGGGTACCGCAATTTCCGGAGAAATCAGTCTTCGCGGTAGCGGCCGCGGCCACGGCGCTCGTCGTCGTCGCCGGTCGGGGCCATCACGACCGCCGTCGCGGGCGGGGCCGGCAGGACGGGGGCGTCGGGATCGACCTTGAAGATGCGGAAGCGCATCACGCCATCGGCGATCTTCAGGGAGTGGTCCAGTTGACCGAGCAGCTCGCGCTCACCGTCGAAGCGGAACCAGCGGTAGTCGGCTTCGCTCTTGCGATCGATCTCATAGGCCATCTCGCGGATGCCCCAGTTGTCTTCGTGCTTGAGCGAACCGTTGGCTTCGATGGCCGACTTGGTCTCGGAGACCAGCTTCTCACGGTCAGCTTCCTCGACCGACGGGTCGAGCATCAGGACAAGTTCGTATTGGCGGGCTGTAGCAGTCAAAATCGACGCGAAACTATACCTGAGGGGGGAGAAACGAGCCGTGCGGGTGCCTTGAGCCGACATGCGCGGAGTCCGCATCGATCGCGAGAAGGCCCTGAGGATCGGGGCGCTGATCGCCCTCGCGGCCTTGGGGCTCTCCACGCTGCCCGGCCTGCTGAGGACGCCGGAGCCGCCGCCGGTCCCCCCCGACGTCGGCTTCCGACCCGGCGAGTTCACCCGCTCCCCGGCGGGCCCGGCGCGCTCCGCGAACGGGTCGCGGCCAAAGGGCCGGCGCGGG
>Ga0065721_10006032_pt1 | contig 10574 bp, 10 predicted proteins | sample Mesricmetagenome_FD_59108 | JGI IMG/M metagenome (GOLD analysis project Ga0065721, IMG submission 59108) | Mesophilic microbial community from rice straw/compost enrichment Sample: eDNA_1 v2 (version 2) | ecosystem: Engineered > Solid waste > Grass > Composting > Bioreactor | place: USA: Davis... | reverse complement strand
TGCTGGCTTTTCTTTATGACCGCAGCAAGCATATGGTCACGCAAAGCAATTGCGCGAGGCCGATTTGACTGCCCTGGTTGACCCGAACGGACCCAAGCTGACCTCAATCCCGAGCAATCCTGCGCCTGAGGGCGCACATGTGGGCTACTTCACCACTTCGGACAAGGTGCGGCTGCGCTATGCGCACTGGCCACGCTCGGAGGGACCGCAACGCGGAACGGTCTGCCTGGTGCANGGGCGAACNGAATATATCGAGAAATATTTCGAGACNATCGCCGATTTCCGCCGCCGCGGATTTGCGGTGGCAACCTTNGACTGGCGGGGGCAGGGCGGCTCTGACCGGCTGATCGGGGACCAGCATGTGGGCTATGTCGATCGGTTCGAAGACTACTGGACCGACCTGCGCAGCTTCCATGCCGACATCCTGCTGCCGGACTGCCCGGGACCGTTCTACCTGGTGGGGCACTCGATGGGCGGGCTGGTCAGCCTGCATGCGGCAACGCGGGACCGGATGATGTTCGACCGGGTATTTCTCAGTGCGCCCATGGTGGGCCTGCACGGCATGGAGGAGAGCCTGGCGCGTTGGGCGATGGTGGCCGAGACGGCCAGCTTTTTCGGCCTGGGACGGGTGCCGCTCAGGCGGCGCGACGACCGGCGGCCGGACGAAAGCATGTATCCGGACAATCCGCTGACTTCGGACATGCTGCGCTACAAGCGCATGGTCGACACGGTAAGGGCCGATGACGGGCTCTATATCGGCTCGCCCAGCTTCCGCTGGCTGGCGGCTTCGATGCGCGCCATGCTGGCGACGCGGCAGGAACGCTTTCCGGGCGACATCCGCATTCCGCTGCTGATGCTGGCGGCAGCGCGTGAGCAGATCGTCTCGACGCCGGCCATCGAGCAACTGGGGCTCCGCCTGCGCACGGGGCGGCACATGGTGATCGCCGGGGCGCGGCACGAATTGTTCATGGAGAACGACAGCGTGCGGGGCCAGGTGCTGGCAGCCTTCGACGCCTTCATAACCCAGCAGAGCAGTTAGGCCTCATTCGGCTTCGAGCGGAATGTGCTCGATGGCCGAGAGCAGCATTTCCTCGGGCAGAGGAAAGGGCCCCAGGGGTTGGTAGCGATAGTTCACGACCAGGCGGATATGGGGGTAGGGCGCAGACAGCGTCTCGATCGTTGTCTGCATCTGTTCCGCATCCAGGGCCGTGCCGCCCAGAGTATCCATCATGGTCTGGCGGGCGCCCTGGTCATCGGCGGGTGAAAACAGCAGATGGCGGGCGCCCTCATGCGCGACCCGGGAAATGGTGGATTGCGAATAGATGCCGAAGCCGACCTGGAACAGGGCGAACGCGCAGATCAGAAAGATCGGCGCGACCAGGGCAAATTCTATCGCCGAGCCACCGGAGCGATCAGTGCAGAATCCCTTCAAGCGCGCAGTCGGCCGTCTCATGGGACCACTCCCACATAGACTTCAAAGTGGGCTGCCAGGGTCATATCGATGTCGAAAAGCAGAGTCTGATACGGCATGGAGACGCTCGCAGCCGCGAAGCGGTGCGCGCCCTTGGTGCAAGTGATTGGGCACTGGCCGGACGTTGCGCTGCAGCGGCAGAAGGTTTCGGCCTCCACATTCACCGATGCGCCGGCAGGCAGCCCGTGCACGATGGCCTGGCGGGTGGTGGCAATGTCGGAGCCGGCGGTTTGCATGACATGCTGCATGCCCGAGTTCAGCGCCGATTGCAGCTGNAGCCTTTCCTGGAAGCCCAGCCCGAGATCGACNGTGCCAGCCACGAGCAGGAGCAGGATCGGTGCAAGNATGGCAAACTCCACNGCGGCATTGCCGGCGCGGTGCCGCAGAAGAGCCCTGAAGCTGGACAGGATCATCATCACGCCGGCCCCCGTGCGAGGCGCACCTTGCTGCTGCCGCCGGTGCCGACCGAGCCGCCGCCGGAGCAATCATTGGTTATGCGTCCGTCACCGCGAATGTCGATTGTGCTGGCCACGATCTGGGTGCAGCGCGCCTGGGCGAGATTGGGGCCGCTTTCGGTCTGCAGGGTCTGGTGGGGAAAATAGACGCTGCCTTTGACATTGCCGATGATGCCGATGAGCCGCACTGTGCCGCCGGTGATCGCCGGATTGCCCATGATGGCGATGCCCTTGGTGGGCCCGCTGGTGGGAGCGGACAGATCCCAGGCGACATTCTGGGCGATGTCGAGCACCTTGGTCTGGTTGACATAGATGGTCACACCCTCGCCCACGATGCGGGCGCCCGGCGCGGCGCGGAAGCCTTCGGAGAAATAATAGATGCCCGGCTTGAGCGTGACCGTGCCGAGAATGTCGACCTGCTTGCCGTATTTGCCCGGCTGCATGACGCTGCCGCCGGTCAGGCCGGCCCCATAGACGCCTTGGGAGATGCCCGCATCGGCGAGCAAGGGCGTGTCGGGCACGTCGGTGCTGCCCCAATAGGGAGTGGAGGAGAGATAGTCGTTGGTGGTCTGGCGCGGATAGGAACCTCCGGCGCAACTGGTCAGCGTGATGCTGGCGCCGCCATTGGTGGCGATGTTGCCCGGCAGGCTGGCGCAATCGGCGCGCAGGGATGCCGTGCCTTCCGCCCAGATGGCGTCATTGCTCGATGAATTGGAGGCCACCGAGCACTTCATGTCCACCTTGACGCTGGCGGCCATGACGATGGCGCGCGACTGATTGGCCTTGAGTGCCAGCATGCAGGGCGCCGGCTGGGTCGCCTGGTCCATGGTGGCGTAGGATTTGACCCCGATATCGATCGATCCTGCATTGAGAAAAAGGGATGAGAGATAGAGGCGCGTATTGGCGCGCAGCACCGCCCGGGAAGAATTCGGGCCGAGGCTTCCATCGGGGGAGGGAATGGCAATCTCGATCTGGTCGATCGTGTCGGTAAAGCCCGAGGCGCGCGCCTGGGCGCTGCCCACGGCCACGGCATTGTCGAGGTTCTTGTCGATGCTGTAGGCCATCAGCGCGCTGTAGGCGGCCGTGTCGGCAGCAATCTGCAGCCTGTCGCGCTCGCTGTACCAGTGACCGATCTCAATTCCCAACGCGGCAATGCCAAGCAGCGCTGGAAGCAGGATGCCAAAGATAACCGCGACCGAGCCATTGGCGCAGTCCATGAATCGACTGGCTGTGTTCATCGACGTGTTGGAAATTGACGCCGGAACACTAAAACATGGGAGTGTTAAGGGTTTATGCTGACCCTAGCTGCGACCAATCAGCTCCAGTGCCTGCTCGAGCAATTGCGGCGTGGCTGCTGCCACTACATTTCCGCCCCCGGTTGGCTCCGAGCCGTCCCAGCAGGCAATGGCGCCGCCCGCTTCGCGAATGATGGGTACAAGGGCGGCGATGTCGTAGGTGTTGAGCGCCGGTTCGATGACGAGGTCGGCGTGGCCGGCTGCCAGCAGTGCGTAGCCATAGCAGTCCATGCCAAAGCGCTGCAGCCGCGTGGCGCGCTCAATTGCTTCCCACTTGCTCCAGTATTCCTGCCTGAACAGGTTCGGCGTGGTGGTGAAGACGCGCGACTGGGAGAGGTCGGTCTGCCCGCTGGTACGGTTGGCTTCGGTGACCGTGCCCCGGCGATAGGTGGAGCGGCCCGGTACAGCGAGATATTCCTCGCCAATGAAGGGCTGGCTCATGAGACCGGCCACCGCGACGCCGTCAATGGCAAAGCCGATCAGCGTGCCCCAGACCGGGGCGCCGGAAATGAACGCCCGGGTGCCATCGACCGGGTCGATGATCCAGCTGAAGCGGCTATTGCCCGAACTTCCCCATTCCTCGCCAATGATGGCGTGGTCCGGAAAGGCCTCGGCAATGACGGTGCGGATGGCGGTCTCGGCCCCCTTGTCGGCCTCGGTCACCGGATCGAAGCCGCTGGCCAGCTTGTTGTCCACGCTCAGCGGCGTGCGGAAGAGCGGCAGGGTCAGCCGGGCAGCGGCCTTTCCGGCGGCCCGCAGGGTGGTCTCGACGCGGGCAAAGTCAATTTCGGTGGCGCTCATGCAGGTCTTGGGCTCGATATGGTGCACGTTGTTGGTGTGGCCAGAAGTCTTCGAACAACATGGAAGTTGATCCCTCGAAGGCCTGGTGCTGGTCGGGCTAATGCTGTGGCTGCTTTGATTCATTTTTGCAACAAGTGGGGATCATCTGCTGTGGATGATCTGCTTGTCGCTTGTGGTGCGCTTAAAATACAGCCATCCCGGAAGGGCATGGTGTGTCGGCGAACCTGCGGTTGAGGCTGCCGCGTTCGATGACCATCGTTCCTCCCTTGACTGGGGGTCGTCTTTGGGGGCGGCCCCTGTTTTTTATTCGGCTGCTGCCTGCTGCTGGGGAGGCGTGATACCTGCCAGCACCGCCAGATCCAACCCGATGAGCGTCTGGATCAAGCGGTCCATCAGGGCCTTGATGACGTCAAAACCCGAATGCTTTTCCAGCGTTACCTCGTTCATGTAGAGGTGGCGGCTGATCTCGATCTGCAGCGCGTGGACGCCGTGCTGCGGCCGGCCATAGGCGCGGGTGCAGAAGCCGCCCGCATAGGGCCGGTTGCGGGCGACCCGCAGGCCCGCGGCAGTGAACACAGTTTCCACCAGGTCGACCAGCGGCGCGGCGCAAGTGGTGCCGTAGCGATCTCCCAGCACGATATCGGGCGTGGCCCGTTCGCCATGGCGACCCAGCCGGGGCATGGAATGACAGTCGATCAGAACGGCCAGCCCGAAACTGGCCATGGATTCACTGAGCAGCTTCTGCAGGGCGGCGTGATAGGGGTGATAAATGCCCTCGATGCGCATGCGCGCATCCTCAAGGGTCAAGCGCTCGCGATAGATGGGCTTGTTCTCGGCCACGACGCGGGCCAGCGTACCAAGGCCGGCGGCGACGCGCGGCGAGGTTGTGTTGAACCGGTCCGAAAGCGGTTCGACGAACATCGACGGATCGAGCTCCCAGGGCTCGCGATTGACGTCGAGATAGGCGCGCGGGAAATGGGCCCGCAGCAGCGGGGCGCCAAGATGGGGCGCGCGTGCAAACAGTTCGTCGACAAAGGCATCTTCGGACTGGCGGATGGACAGGTGATCCAGCCGGGCCATAGCCAGGAAGCGTTCGGGATAGACGCGGCCCGAATGGGGCGAATTGAACACAACAGGGGCGACAAGCCGGCGTGGCCGGATGGTTTCGAAGGCCGGTTGATCCCAATAGTCGGACCGCACGCAGTTTCCCCCAAAAAGGCGGATGAGGCCGCCATGGTCATTGGCAAGCGCAGCAGATGCGCCCCGGATCACCACAACGCGGCGAAGCAGTTGCGGTTCGATGTGCAAGTGTCGCCCGGCGCAAAAGAATTGTCCAGTTTGTCGCATTTTTGCGAACAGGGCGANAAACCGCCATTGCGGCGCCAGCTAACGGTTGCGAAAGCGGTGCAGCAGCATAAACAATGGCGAAAATTCCGACTCACCCGCCGNAACGGCCAAGGGGTACCCATGAAGCGAATCCTGCTCGCCGAAGACGACAACGACATGCGCCAGTTCCTGACGCGCGCCCTCAAGAACGCCGGTTATGAAGTCGTGTCCTTCGACAACGGGCTCAGCGCCTATGAACGGCTGCGCGAGGAGCCATTTTCCCTGCTGCTCAGCGATATCGTCATGCCCGAGATGGACGGCATCGAACTGGCGCGGCGCGCCACCGAGCTCGATCCGGATCTCAAGGTCATGTTCATCACCGGCTTTGCCGCCGTGGCGCTCAATCCTGACAGCGACGCGCCCAAGGATGCCTCGGTTCTGTCCAAGCCTTTCCACCTCAAGGATCTGGTCAACGAGGTCGAGCGGCTGCTGGCCGCCTGAAGTTTACACAGGCACGCGGAAAGCCTCTTGACCCCCATCGGGGTTTTATGGTCTATCCGCGCCACCGGAGACGCCGCAGGCGTTCCGTCCCGGAGAGATGGGCGTGTAGCTCAGCGGGAGAGCACTACGTTGACATCGTAGGGGTCACAAGTTCGATCCTTGTCACGCCCACCATCTCTCTTCTTTCCCTGCTTCGGCAGCGGGTGCGTAGCTCAGCGGGAGAGCACTGCCTTCACACGGCAGGGGTCACAGGTTCAATCCCTGTCGCACCCACCATTTCTTGCAAGTGAAAAACTTTCTCTGTGCGCGCAACCATTTGCGGCCTGGCCCGTTCTCGGTGCCGGGGCGATGGGTGTGGAGTGCAGTAAGTTATGACCACGAATGGCTGGTCTGAATGCGATGCGGATGGCGCGCGCTTCCGCCTCCTTGTCGATTCCATTACCGATTATGCCATCTACATGCTGGATCCCGATGGGCTCGTCGCGACGTGGAACGCCGGGGCGGAGCGCACCACCGGGTATCGTGCGGGTGAGATCATCGGCACGCACTTTTCGATCCTTTATACCGAAGAGGACCGTTCCAAGGGCCTGCCGCAGCGGGCGCTGGAGCGGGCTGCCAATGGCAGCAGCTTCGAGTCGGAAGGCTGGCGCCAGCGCAAGGATGGCATGAAGGTCTGGACCAATATGGTGCTGGATGCCATCCGCGACGGGCAAAACAATCTGCTCGGCTTTGCCATTGTCACCCGCGACCTGACCGAACGGCGCGAGGCACAACTGGCGCTGACGGAGAGCCAGGACCAGTTCCGGCGGCTGGTGCTCAATGTCACAGACTATGCCATCTTCCGTCTCGACGAGAAGGGCATGGTGGCCAGCTGGAACCTGGGCGCCGAGCGGATCAAGGGCTACACGGCCGATGAAATCGTCGGCAAGCATTTTTCCCACTTCTATCCCGAAGAAGAACGGCAGCGCGGAACGCCCGAAAAAGGGCTGGAGACTGCCCGCCGGCAGGGCCATTTCCAGTCCGAGGGCTGGCGGGTGCGCAAGGATGGTTCGCGATTCTGGGCCAGCGTGGTGATAGACGCCATCCATGACGATGACGGCGCGGTGATCGGCTTTGCCAAGATCACGCGTGACGTGACCGAACGCATGGAGCAGCAGAAGCGTCTCGACCAGGCGCGCGAGGAGCTGTTCCAGGCCCAGAAGCTCGAGGCCATCGGCCAACTGACGGGCGGGGTAGCCCATGATTTCAACAATCTGCTGATGGTCGTGCTGGGCAGCCTGGATGCGCTGGGGCGCCGGTTGAGCCTGCCGGAGCGCGAGGCCAAACTGCTCGACAATGCGGTGCAAGCCGCCCAGCGCGGTGCGCAGTTGACGCAGCGCATGCTGGCCTTTGCCCGCAAGCAGGAACTGGAGCAAAAGCCGGTGGACCTGCCCGATCTGGTGCGCGGCATGAGTGGCCTGTTGGCCCGGACACTGGGCCCATCCATCCAGATCGACACCCATTTTCCGCTGACTTTGCCCCCCGTCTACGCCGATCCCAACCAGCTCGATTCGGCGCTGCTCAACCTGGCGGTTAATGCGCGCGACGCCATGCCCGAGGGGGGCACGCTGGTGCTCTCTTCTCGCGTCGCGGAAGTGGGGGCTGAAGATCCGCAACTGGCGCCGGGACGCTATGTCATACTCAAGGTCACCGATACCGGCGAGGGGATGGACGCGCAGACCCTGGCGCGGGCGGCCGACCCTTTCTTCACCACCAAGGGGGTGGGCAAGGGGACGGGGCTGGGTCTGTCCATGGTGCAAGGCATCGCCGAGCAGTCTGGCGGACGGATGCGCATCGAGAGCCAGCCCGGTGTCGGCACCAGCGTGGAAATCTGGTTGCGGGCGTTGGAGGTCGCGCAAGAGAATGTCAGCGCCACGGATGAGCCGGCGGCTGCACCGGAACCGGGCTCAATGCGTCGGCTGAAAGTTCTTGCCGTGGACGACGATGCCCTGGTCCTGCTCAATACGGCCATGATGCTGGAGGACCTTGGACACGACGTGGTGGAAGCCCATTCGGGAGACAAGGCGCTCAAGGCGCTGGAGACCACGGCAGGGTTTGACCTGGTGATCACCGACCAGGCAATGCCACATATGACCGGCGTGGCGCTGGCCGCCGAAGTGAGCAAGCGCTGGCCGCACCTGCCGGTGATCCTCGCCAGCGGCTATGCCGATATCGAGGATGCCGAAGCGCTGCGCCTGCCGCGGCTGGCCAAGCCGTTCGGACAGGCCGATCTGGCACGAGTGCTGCAGCGGCTTGCGGAAAGCGGCGGGCTGAGCCGGGCCAGCTGAGCGCCATTACCAGAGGGTGGCGCGGGCGCGTTCGGGCCAGGCCTGGTCGTAAGCGTCGCCGCCAACCCTGTTTTCGGTCATGCCGGCTAGGATCTGGCCGGGACTGGGCAGCGTCGCCGGATCGACATGCAGGTCCGGGTTCCACAAGCCGGAGCGCACAATGGCGCGGGCGCACTGGAAATAGAGCTCATCGATCTCCAGCACGATGACCGAGCGCGGGGCCTTGTCTTCGACGGCAAAGCTTTCGAGAAGAGCCGGATCGACCGAGAGATGGGCGCGCCCATTGGCGCGCATGGTGGTACCAGAGCCGGGAATGAGGAATAGAAAGGCGCAGCGTGGATCGCGCACGATATTGCGCAGGCTGTCGATGCGGTTGTTGCCGCGCCGGTCGGGCATCATCAGCGTCTTGTCGTCGTGAATGCGCACGAAGCCGGGCTTGTCGCCACGAGGCGAACAGTCGACGCCTTCCGGACCGACCGTGGCGAGCGCAGCAAAGGGGCTCGCCTCGATCAACTGCCGGTAATGCGGGGTCATGGCATGGGCCACCTTGGTGGTCGAGGCTGCGACCGGCGCGGGGAGATAGAGAGCTTCGAGCTGGGCGACGGAGGTGATCTTGTAGGACGGGTCAGTCATTGTGCCTCGCGCGAGCGCCACGGAACCAAACTGGGCGTTGTCCTGTAACTATGCCTATATGTGAGCCGAATAAAGGGACGAATCCGACCTGCCGCGCCGGGCGCTGCAGCCCCGGACCTGTCCCACAAGACCTGAAGGAGTTCTGCCATGGACGGCCAAGCCTTCCCTGTGACCCGTACCGATGCCGAATGGCGGGAGCGGCTCACCGAAGAGCAATATTACATCATGCGCCAGCACGGCACCGAGCGGCCTGGCTCATGCGCGCTGCTGCATGAAAAGCGGCAGGGGACCTTTTCCTGTGCCGGCTGCGACAGCCCGCTGTTTGCCTCGACGCTGAAGTTTGAAAGCGGCACCGGCTGGCCCAGCTTCAACGATCCGATCCCCGGTTCAGTGGCTACCACGACCGACCGCAGCCACGGCATGGTGCGCACGGAAGTGCATTGCGCCACCTGCGGCAGCCATCTGGGCCACGTCTTCCCTGACGGGCCGCCCCCCACCGGGCTGCGCTACTGCATCAATGGCGTGGCGCTGAATTTCACGCCTTCCGAGTAACGATTTGGGCCATCGCCCGGCATGCGCTGGGGGCGAGCCTGGATCTCGCATCCGGTTCGGCACCACGGCGGCTCATTTCCACCGGGGTGCCGAATTCAACGCATTGAGCACAGCTTCCGGGGTGGTTTGGCCTGCCATGCCGGGGCAGCAAGCGCTGGTCGTCAGGTCCCGCGCGGCTTGGCCCTGTTGGTTGCAAGGGCGGCCAGAGGATCGTCTGGCCAAGGGTGACGTGGGTAGCGACCCTTGAGATCCTTTTGCACATCCTTCCACGAGCCGCGCCAGAAACCGGGCAGGTCGCGCGTGGTCTGGATCGGACGATGGGCCGGGGACAACAAGACAAGAAGCAGCGGAACCTTGCCATTGGCAACGGTGGGATGGCGGTCGAGGCCGAACAATTCCTGCACGCGGATTTCGAGGGCGGGACCGTCTTCTGCCGTATAGTCGATGGGCAGGTGGCTGCCGGATGGGGCATGGAAATGGCTTGGGAGCAGCCGGTCGATCTCCTGGCGCATGGTCCAGGGAAGAAGGGTGTCGAGCGCTGCGCCCAAGTGCCCGGCGGTGATGGCCGAAAGACGCGTTTCGCCCAAGAGGTGCGGCGAGAGCCAATCTGGACTGGCCGCGAGGGCTGCGTCGGAGAGATCGGGGAAATCGGCACCCACGGTCTGGTAAAGGAAGGTCGCCCGGCCCCGCAGAGCCTGCTGTTCCCTTGACCATGGCAGAGCTTCAGGGCGCTTGATTGCCGCCTCGGCCAATAGCCTGGCCGCCGCTTCGTGATCGGTGATCGGTGCGGTGTCATCGCCCAGGCGCAGCGCGTCCAGACGGCGCTGGCGCCGTGCGCGGACGGACCCGGTGGACGGATCGAAGGCAAGGGTCGTTTCGTCGGTAATGCGACCGGCAAAAAGCGTATCGAGTTCGGCGGCATCGAGGGCGGCGGCGGCGCGGATGCGGCCCTGGCTGGCACTGCCGGTGATGTCGGCCACCACAATATAGGGAGAGGCGGCGAGCGGATGGGTTTCATCCAGCTGCGCCTGTCGACCGTTGGCGAGGCGGAAGCGGCCACGCGCGCCGGTGGCTTGCGCCACACGATCCGGGAAGGCGCGCGCAAGATGATAACCGGCAGACAGGGGATCGCCCGACTTGCCTGTGGTGAGCCGGGCCCAGCGGTTGGCCATGGCGCGGGCATCTTCGGCGCGACGGGACCGGTCGGCCCGGA
>Ga0065721_10010040_pt1 | contig 10575 bp, 10 predicted proteins | sample Mesricmetagenome_FD_59108 | JGI IMG/M metagenome (GOLD analysis project Ga0065721, IMG submission 59108) | Mesophilic microbial community from rice straw/compost enrichment Sample: eDNA_1 v2 (version 2) | ecosystem: Engineered > Solid waste > Grass > Composting > Bioreactor | place: USA: Davis... | reverse complement strand
ATGAGACCGGTTTGGCAACCAGCGCAATGGTTTCAAGCACAAAGTTAATAAGGATCAGCAGCGGCGCAAATAAAATTCCGACGCCACGGAAAGACGGGTGGAACGGATGGAAAGTCAGTTCTTTGATAAANCCAATCAGACCTTTCTTGGCGATACTGAAGCCAATCATCAGGAGAAAGACAGTCAAGCCCATGGCCATGGTGATATTGACGTCTGTGGTCGGTACTATCTTGAAATAGAAATGCGGGTCACCAGCGATCCACATGGCGAATTCCGGTATCCAGTCGACCGGGAGCAAATCCATCAGGTTCATCAGGAAAACCCAGACAAAGATCGTCAGCGCAAGTGGGGCAATGAATGCACTTTTGTGCTGAAAGCCATCTTTTACAGTTTTATCGATGAACTCGATGATCATCTCAACGAAGTTGAGGAAACCGGTGGGAACACCTGCGTGGGCTTTTTTAGCGGCCCAACGAAAGAGGGTGATAAAGATCAGACCCAGGCCGATAGACCAGGCCATGGAATCGAGGTGGATGGCATTAAAGCCCATGGCTGCCATTTCTTCGGGACAATGAGCGACCACCCAACTGGTGGTTTCCTGTACCCGGGAGCCATCACAATAAGTACCTGCAGGCAACTTGCCATAAGTCCAGTTGGTCAAGTGGTGCAGGATATATTCAGTCGTAGTGGGTGCTTGCCCTTCCGCTGCCATGGTTGGTTCTCACGTTGCAAGTTGGATGAATCTGGATCAACGGGGCTGCTTCAGCGTCTGGGCTGACAGCAACCACGAAAAAATCTGTGCGGCGATGAACGCGAGAAAGAATACGAGCAAGTTAATGTTGTCTGCGCGATGAAAGACCGCCGCAAACATCACTGCCGTGAGAAAGAACTTTATAGCTTCGGCGCGATAAAATGCATTAACTGCTGTTACGGCCACACGGGCACCCCGGTATTTAAACGAATACCAGGAGAAACAGATGGCAGGTAACAAGCAAACCGAAAAACCCCATAAAAGTGATAGACCCCATTTGGGATCTACCGGCATTACCGCCACTGCCAGTACAACCGCCGCCAGCCACAACATGGACAATCGCTGCAAAACTGGTGGTCTGGCGATGGTGCTTGGACGGAGTCGACCTATCTCAGGCTTTGTTTTTCTCAAATCTTCGACGTTTTTGCCGCTTCTAATCAACTAACACCCCACATCGGTGCACCTTGGTGCTACCTGGTTGGGCCGCCGCATTATAGGGACATTAAAAAGGCGCAGCAAGTTTAAATCCGCGGGCTGCGCCTTGTATTCTGTGAATCTTCGGAGGTGTTCGGCGCTCATTTGATGTGGGCGAGAATCCCGTCCAGTTCATCCAGGGTGTTGTAACTGATGACTAATTTGCCTTTACCCTTGGCTGTGTGCTGGATCTCAACGCCCGCACCCAGGGTTTCCGACAGCTGTTCCTGCAAACGGCGAATGTCAGCTGAGGGCGCAGCGGGTGCTTTGATTTTGTCTTTATGTTTATTTTCCTGAAAGCTGCGCACCAGCGTTTCGGTCTGGCGAACCGATAAACCTTTGGCGACGACCTGCCGGGCGATGTCCCGCTGATCTGCCGGATCGAGGGTCAGCAGCGCCCGCGCGTGACCCATCTCCAGATCACCGTGTTCCAGCAGGGTTTTAACTTCTTCCGTCAGCGCGATCAGACGCAGCAGGTTGGTGACCGTGGTGCGGGATTTACCTACTGCCTGAGCCACTTCCTGGTGCGTCAGTTCGAATTCGTCCTGCAGGCGTTTCAATGCCACTGCTTCTTCAATGGGATTCAGGTCTTCGCGCTGGATGTTTTCGATCAGCGCCATGGCGATGGCCGCCTCATCCGGCACATCGCGGATGATCGCCGGGATCTTGTCCAGTCCGGCCAGCTGGGTCGCGCGCCAGCGGCGTTCACCGGCGATGATTTCGTACTTTTCCGGCCCTATCTGCCGGACCACGATAGGCTGCATGACGCCCTGGGCTTTGATGGACTCCGCCAGCTCTTCCAGCTGCTCCGGGTGCATATCCCGCCGCGGCTGATACTTGCCGCGCTGACAGAACTCCACCGGAATCTGCGCGAGTTTGCCATCCGGCGGGAGCTGATCGGTGGTTTCTCCTGCGCCGGCAGCGGGAGCAAGGGATGGCGTAGAGATTCCCAAACCGGCACTGAGCAGTGCGTCCAGTCCCTTACCTAAGCCTTTGCGTTTTGACGACATAATCTTGCGAGCCTGTAATCTGAGCTCCGCCAATCAGGGGCGGGCTGTTCTAATGAGTCTGGCCTTCTGCCAGTGTGGCGGCTTCCGCCGGTTTGTAATTGGGATCGTTGCGCCGGATGATTTCGCCAGCCAGCGCCAGATAGGCAATCGCGCCTTTGGATACCCGGTCAAACGCCAATACCGGCTGACCAAAACTGGGAGCTTCTGCCAGACGTACGTTGCGCGGTATGCAGGTGCGGTACACCCGGTCGCCGAAATGCTGAGTCAGCTGGGCGGATACGTCGTTGGTCAGGCTGTTGCGCGGATCATACATGGTACGCAGCAGACCTTCGATCTTCAGCTGCGGGTTGAGCAGCTGCTGGATCTGGTTGATGGTATTGACCAGCGCCGACAGACCTTCGAGAGCATAGTATTCACACTGCATCGCAATGATTACGCCGTCACAGGCAGTCAACGCATTCACCGTCAGCATATTCAACGAGGGCGGACAGTCGATGATGATGTAGTCGTACTGGTCGCGGACCTGCTGCAAACCCTGCTGCAACAGACGTTCTTTGTTTGCCAGGGACAACATCTCCACTTCCGCAGCCGTAAGGTCACTGTTGGCCGGCAGCACTGAGTAGCCACCACTTTCCGACAGGAGGATACAGTCAGCAGTAGCGGCTCGCTGCGTCAGCACGTCGTAGACACTGCGCTCGACATCGTCTTTGTCGATGCCGCTGCCCATGGTGGCGTTGCCCTGAGGATCGAGATCCACCAACAGGACACGCTTCTTGGTCGCCACCAGCGAAGCGGCCAGATTGACGCAGGTGGTAGTTTTACCCACTCCGCCCTTTTGGTTGGCTACAGCGTAGATCTTGGTCAATTGATGTTCCTTACGAACCCGGATAAGACAGCGGGCTATTGTGTGGCAGTTATTTTTTCAGGGCAACCGGGAAGATGGCTTTTTACCACCGCGCCTCCGGGTTGCCAAGGCCAGCCGGAAATCACGGCAAGGGCTTGAGGATCAGCAGATGCCGTTCGCCCTCAGTATCAGGCACGGTCAGTGCGTAACTGGCTTCGAGGGCAACTTTCCCCTGCAGCGGCACCAGCTCATCAGCGGGATACAGACCTTTCATGGCCATAAAGACGCCGTCCGCAGACAGCAGGTGCGCGCATCCATCCGTCATATCCTGAAGGCTCGCAAAGGCGCGACTGATGACAACCTGAAATTTTTTTTCCGGCTGGAACTGTTCAACCCGCTGATTTTCAACCGTGACATTCTCCAGGTTCAACAGCGTTTTTACGTGAAATAAAAAGCGGGTTTTTTTACCGTTGCTGTCGAGCAGCGTAAATCGCTTTTCGGGAAACATGATGGCCAGCGGAATACCCGGCAGACCACCACCGGTGCCAACATCAATAATATTTTCAACCTGTGAATATCCGGCTTGAGCAAAACAGGGAACCACACTCAGGCTGTCGAGGATGTGTCGTGCAACCATGTGTTCGATATTGCGGATGGCTGAAAGGTTGTAAGCCTTGTTCCATTTATCGAATTCGTTGAGGTAAGCCAGTAATTTTTTTTGCTGAGTTTCGTTCAGAGACACAGACAGCTGTGCAGCACCGTCCTTCAGTTGTTNTTGTAATTTTTGTTGGATATCAATCAAGACTAAAACTCTTTATAAATGCTGGGGTTGATCATTACCTTGAAGACATCAACGTCTGTGCGGTTGATGGTCCCGCAGTAATGATCAAACCCGATTCGAAAAATAAATTTTAAATTTATCAGGAAGCCTGCTCGAGGCTCTCTCCCGATTTGGCTTTTTTCAATAAGCCATGTTTTTTCATGTACATCATGAGTTGCGATATCGCAGCCGGAGTCACACCGGAGATTCTCGAAGCGCGTGCCAGAGTTTCCGGTTTGGCATTAGCGAGTTTCTGCTTAACTTCGTTGGAAAGACCTTCCACTTTAGTGAAGTCAAGATCAGCGGGAATGAGCGTGTTTTCATAAGCGCGCATACGCTCGATCTCTTCCTGCTGGCGATCAATATAACCTGAGTATTTGGCCTCAATCTCAATTTGTTCTGCGACAAATTCATCTGCGACGCCTTCACCTTTTAAATCTGCCAGATCGGCGTATTCCAGCTCCGGACGTTTAAGCAGGTCGTAAAGGTTGTATTCACGCACCAGTTTGGTCTGGATTTTTGCTTCGATTTTTTCGGCTTCGGCAGAACCAGCCTGAATCCAGGTGGACCTCAGACGTTCCTGTTCCCGCGCAATGGCTTCGCGTTTTTCGCAGAAAGCACGCCACTGCTCTTCGCCAATCAATCCGAGCTCGCGGCCTTTTTCGGTAAGACGCAGATCGGCGTTGTCTTCACGCAGCATCAACCGGTATTCCGCGCGGCTGGTAAACATGCGGTAGGGCTCTTTGGTACCGAGGGTAATCAGGTCGTCCACCAGCACTCCGATGTATGCTTCATCGCGCCGCGGACACCAGCTCTCTTTTTCCTGCGCCCGCAAGGCAGCATTGACTCCCGCGAGCAATCCCTGTGCACCGGCTTCTTCGTAACCGGTGGTACCGTTGATCTGGCCAGCAAAAAACAATCCGCCGATAACCTTGGTTTCCAGACTGTGTTTCAAATCCTGTGGATTGAAGAAGTCGTACTCGATGGCGTAACCCGGGCGCACGATGTGAGCATTCTCAAAACCTTTGATCGAACGCACCAGATTCATCTGCACATCAAACGGCAGACTGGTGGAGATGCCGTTTGGATAAAGTTCGTGCGTAGTCAACCCTTCCGGTTCTATGAATACCTGATGGGATTCTTTATCGGCAAAACGGTGAATCTTGTCTTCAATGGACGGACAGTACCGTGGGCCAATACCTTCAATCACCCCGGAGTACATGGGTGAGCGATCCAGGCCGCCGCGAATAATGTCATGGGTTTTCGCGTTGGTGTGGGTAATCCAGCAACACATCTGCTCGGGATGCATGGCGCGATTGCCGCGCACGGACATTACCGGCTGCGGCTCATCGCCCCATTGTTTTTCCAGCCCGTCAAAATTAACGGTACGCGCATCAATACGCGGCGGGGTACCGGTTTTCAATCGGTCGACCCGCAGGGGCAGTTCCCGCAGACGTCGGGCGAGGGCGATGGACGGCGGATCACCGGCGCGGCCGCCGGAGTGGTTTTCCAGGCCGATGTGGATCAGTCCTCCCAGGAAGGTTCCCGCCGTCAGGACCACCGAGGTGGCATAGAACTTCAGGCCCATCTGGGTCACCACGCCCTGCACCTGATCGTTTTCCACAATCAGGTCGTCAGCAGCCTGTTGGAAGATCCACAGGTTAGGCTGGTTTTCCAGCATCTGGCGGATGGCTGCCTTGTAGAGAATACGGTCTGCCTGGGCGCGGGTGGCGCGTACCGCCGGGCCTTTACGTGCATTCAGTACGCGAAACTGGATACCACCCTTGTCGGTTGCCAGAGCCATGGCACCACCCAGAGCGTCGATCTCTTTCACCAGATGGCTTTTACCAATCCCGCCAATGGCAGGGTTGCAGGACATCTGCCCCAGGGTTTCGATGTTATGGGTTAACAGCAGGGTTTTACTCCCCATTCGCGCTGCCGCCAGGCACGCCTCAGTCCCCGCATGGCCGCCGCCAATGACAATGACATCAAAACGTTCGGGAAAGATCATGATTTAAAGCCTCACACGTCAGGCAAGAGTGGGGAAGAATTCAAAAGGGGCGACATTATAGAGCCACGCGCGGACTTGTACAAAACTTGCGCAAAAATATTTTTGATTAATCTTCAGCAGGTTGTGACGTTACAACAAGGGAATTTTATTTATATATAAATAGATAAAGTTTATTAATGAAGGATAAATACTGTTACTACTTATAGTTGATCAGCTTTCTGTGGATAAGTCGATAATTATCTAATTTATCAATGTGTTATGGAATTAATAACTGGTTGGGAAACCATCGCGTAAGCTGGCAGAAAGCTGCCGCAAAGCTGGTGGTAAAAGGGTGAGTTATACCGGGATCAGGTATTTTCACGGTTATCCCCAAAACTGTAGGCAGCTTTTCAGNCTGTTCNCCAACAAACTTGTGCACAAGCCAGCACTTTAAACAGAAAAATGTGAGATAAAACAGGTGTTTATTGAATAAACCTGTGAATAATTGTGGATAACTTGTGTAACTGCTGATGATTACGGTGTTTTAACGCGTTAAAGCTTTCTGTAGCTGGAAGGTTGGGTGGGCGAGAGGATGAGGATGTTGGCGTTGGGGGGAGCAGGCGGAATCCGATTACTTCCCGATGCAGAAACTGCTGAAGATACGCCCCAGCAGGTCGTCAGGCGNAAATTCGCCGGTGATTTCGCTTAAGGCATTCTGGGCCTGGCGCAGATCTTCGGCCAGCAGCTCTCCGGCCGCATAACCATGCAGCTGGGCTTTACCCGCTCTGAGGTAATCCTGCGCACGTTCAAGGGCATCCAGGTGACGGCGACGTGCCGTAAAACCGCTTTCGCCGGTCTGTTGATAACCCATGATGTCTTTCAGGTGTTGTTTGAGGGTATCCATACCTGCACCGGTGACAGCACTGATTCCCAGCACATTACCAGTGGAATTAAGGAAGCCGGCAGATTCCTGGGTCAGGTCGACCTTGTTGCGAATCAAGGTCAGTTTTGCCGGATCTGGCAGCTGAGCCACAAACTCCGGCCAGAGCACCTCTGGTCGTTGCTCATCCGTACTGCGGGCATCAACTAATAGAAGGATACGGTCGGCCTGGCGGATCTCTTCCCAGGCGCGCTGGATGCCGATCTGCTCAACTTCATCAGGACTGTCGCGCAGGCCGGCGGTATCAATGATATGGAGCGGCATGCCNTCGATGTGGATGTGCTCGCGCAGGACGTCCCGGGTGGTNCCCTCAATACTGGTGACGATGGCGCTNTCGCGTCCGCTCAGGGCATTCAACAGGCTGGATTTTCCCGCATTGGGCCGACCGGCAATCACGACTCGCATGCCATCGCGCACCAGCGCGCCTTGGCGGGCTTCGCGGAACACGGCGGCAAGGCGTTCTTCAATATGCTCAAACTCACGGGCCACATGGCCATCGCTGAGGAAGTCTATCTCCTCTTCCGGAAAATCAATGGCAGCTTCTACGTAGATACGCAGCCGAATCAGCGCTTCAACCAGTTCATGAATCCGCGCGGAAAATGCCCCCTGCAATGAGTGAAGTGCATTGCGCGCGGCTTGTTCAGTGGTGGCATCAATCAGGTCGGCTATGGCCTCTGCCTGAGCGAGATCCAGTTTGTCGTTGAGAAAGGCACGTTCAGAAAANTCACCGGGCCGTGCGAGGCGTATTCCCAGGCGGGTGATCTCGCGCANCAGCAGGTCCAGGATAACNGGGCCGCCGTGGCCTTGAAGTTCGAGTACGTCTTCGCCGGTGAAGGAATTGGGGCCGGGAAAGAACAGGGCAATGCCCTGATCAAGCACCTCACCCGCGCTGCTGTGAAANGCGCAGTAGTGGGCATGACGGGGCTGAAGTGGTTGTTTGACCAGGGTCTCGGCGACCTGTCGGGCTTTGGGTCCGGAGACCCGGAGGATACCGACACCACCGCGTCCGGGCGCGGTGGCTATGGCGGCGATGGTATCGGTATTAAGGTTCACGCTGAGGCGTTCCCAGGTCAGGTCTTCTTGCCCGCGTTTTCAATCTGGCGGGTGATGATCCACTGCTGCAGGATACCCAGTGTGTTGTTGGTCACCCAGTAAAGCACCAGGCCGGCGGGGAACCACAGGAACATGAAGGTAAACACGACCGGCATCAGCTGCATCACACGGGCCTGCATCGGATCCGGCGGGGTCGGGTTAAGTTTCATCTGGATAAACATGGTGAGGCCCATGATCAGAGGCAGCACAAAGTAAGGATCTTTTACCGAGAGATCCTGAATCCAGAAGAAGAAAGGTGAGTGACGCAGCTCGACACTTTCCATCAGGGTCCAGTAAAGCGCCAGGAATACCGGCATCTGTACCAGGATTGGCAGACAGCCGCCCAGGGGATTCACTTTCTCATCCCGGTACAGCTTCATCATCTCCTGGGACATCTTCTGGCGGTCATCGCCATGACGTTCTTTCAGGTCCTGAAGTTTAGGTGCCAGCTTGCGCATCTTGGCCATGGACCGGTAGCTGGCAGCGCTCAACTGGAAGAAGGCTGCTTTGACCAGGAAGGTCAGTCCGATGATGGCCAGACCCCAGTTGCCGACAAAACCGTGGATAAACTTCAGCAGCCAGAACAGGGGCTTGGCGATCCACCACAACCAGCCATAATCCACCGTCAGGTCCAGGTAGGGTGAAATCTCTTCCAGTCGCTCGGTGTCTTTGGGGCCTGCATAGAATTGTGCCTGCAGGTTGCCCTGACTGCCCGGTGCAACTTCCACGCGCTGACTGGTAAAGCCCAGCAGGTACGCGTCCTGACCGGGAATCTGACGCAGGTGATAGGCGTTCTGATGATCAGCCGGGGGAATCCAGGCGCTGATGAAGTAATGCTGCACCATCGCTACCCAGCCGCCGGCGCGGCTGGTTTTAAAGTCTTTTTCGGTCAGGTCGGAGAAGCTGAATTTCTTGTAGTTTTCGTCATTGGTGGTGATAGCCGCACCAAGGAACGGGTTCATCTCCAGTGCGCTCACTTTGTGGAAGCTCTGGCTGTCACGCTTGATCTGTCCGTAGAGGTTGCCGCTCCAGACGCTGTCGCTCTGGTTGTTGATCAGATAGTCCACCCGAACGAGATATTCTCCCCGGGTAAAGGTAAACCGCTTGGTGATTGATACCTCGCCCTGTTGATAAAGCAGATCCACGACCAGTTGGTCCTGATCATCTCCCATGCGGTATTCATTCTGGGTAGCGGTGAAGGTCGGGCGGCCGGCAGGGCTGTCGGTGCCGTTGGCTCCAATCAGTCCGCTCTGGGCAACATAGGTGTGGTTGTTGCGGTCATCGAGCAGAACAAACGGCACATCCGGTGTATTCAGCTCGGCGTAATGGCGCGGCAGAGCAACATAAGTAATGTCGCCGCCCTGGGTATCTATCTCGAGGTGCAGGCTGTCAGTAAAGACTTTGATCTTCTGCTTGCTCGGAGCCGCCTGGTCAGGTACCACCGGTACGCTGTTATCAGCAGGAAGACTGGGGATATCGCTGGCTGTCTGCTCAGGCGTTGTAACATCAGTTGCCGTTGCGACCGGGCCCTGGGCCTCGGGGAGATTTTCCTGGAAATCATTCCAGCGAATCACCAGCATAAAAAGAACGGCGATCATCGCCGCGATTAACAGGTTCTTTTGCCAATCCATCTTATCGAGTGCCATCTGTTGGTTGAGTATGAGTGGTTTTCTCCGGGACCAGATCAATTCCGCCCTTATGCCAGGGGTGGCATTTTATAAGGCGACGGAACGTTAAATAACCCCCTTTCATAAAACCATGTTTTTCAAGTGCTTCCTCGGCATAGTGGGAGCAGGTAGGGTAAAAGCGGCATTGGTTTCCAATCCACGGGCTTAACAGGTAGCGATAACCGTGGATACATTTGATGGCAAGCCAACGCATGGTCTTTACCCCTGTTCTTTCCGGACCGGTTGTTGCTGCTGATTGAATTTGCGGGACAACCGTTGCCATTGCTGCTGGAGTTGTTTGGCAATCACGGGATTTTCCAACTCATCCATCCCTTTGCGGGCCAGTACAATAACATCTATACCCGCTAAAGATTGCTGTTGTTGCCGAAAACTTTCACGAATCAAACGTTTCATGCGATTACGGGCTACTGCAAGACGGATGTGTTTTTTCGCAATGACCAGCCCCAGACGGGGATGATCCAGCTGGTTGGCGCGGGCGAGGATTAGGAAATACTGGTGGGAAAGACGGATGGTGGCGCCATCAAAGACGCTTTTAAAATCGCTAGAGGAAAGGAGGCGGAGCGACTTCCCAAACGCCTGCTTCACTCTAGCAACTCATTTTCTTACGGAAGCAGCAATTAAATAGTTAATTGCTTGCGACCTTTAGCGCGACGACGAGCCAATACCAGACGACCGTTCTTGGTAGCCATGCGAGCACGGAAACCATGATTGCGGATGCGCTTCAGATTGCTGGGCTGAAATGTTCTTTTCATGAAACTGAACCTGTTGTTTATAAAAGCTGCTGGATAGTGCAACCCTAGCGAAAGATCACACGGGTGTGAAAAGACGCGGGATTCTAATGAATGATCAAAGTTAAATCAACGTATTTCGTCCGTTTCTGCTGGGTTTCTGCCCAGAATCGAGTTATTTCCCGCTATACCGGCTTGTCACCAGATTACCAAAAGGATATTCACAGGTTTATTCACA
>Ga0065721_10011453_pt1 | contig 10577 bp, 10 predicted proteins | sample Mesricmetagenome_FD_59108 | JGI IMG/M metagenome (GOLD analysis project Ga0065721, IMG submission 59108) | Mesophilic microbial community from rice straw/compost enrichment Sample: eDNA_1 v2 (version 2) | ecosystem: Engineered > Solid waste > Grass > Composting > Bioreactor | place: USA: Davis... | reverse complement strand
GAGTTCGCGGAGGACCTCGGCGACGGCATCCGCTGCGACGACGCACTCGGGCGCTGCGGTCACTACGAGGTCGTGAGTCGCCCGGAGCCCACGCTCGAAGACGTCGTCTCGTTCACGCCGTCGCTGGCACCGCTCACCGCGGAGCCCGCGGGAATCGGCATCGCGGGACTTCCCGTCAACCTCGTGGCTCGCGCGTCCACCCACACGCAGCGCGGCGAGCTGTTCGACCTCCCGGTCACGGTGCGCTTCCGGCCGGTGTCGTTCCGGTTCGACTACGGCGACGGAACATCACGCGCCCTGGACACCGGCGGGCGCACCTGGAGCTCCCTCGGCGCACCGCAATTCACCCCCACCGCGACGAGCCACATCTACACCCAACGCGGTACGTACACGGTGCGAGCGTCAGTGTCCTTCCGTGCCGACGTCGACTTCGGCAACGGCTGGGAACGCGTGCCGGGAACACTCGCCCTCCCCGTCGGCGACGCCCAGATCGAGATCCTCGCCGCGCACACCGCGCTCGTCGAGCGCACGTGCGGCGAAGACCCGCGCGGCATCGGCTGCTGACGACGACGTCGCAACCGGGGGAGCGAGCCGCTCCCGGTCACTCCCAGCGGTAGCCCTCGCCCCGCACTGTGACGATGTTGTCAGGCCCGAGCTTCGCCCGCAGATAGCGCACATACACGTCCACGACATTCGATCCCGGGTCGAAGTCCATGCCCCACACCTGGCTCAGCAGCACCTCGCGAGTCATCACCTCACCCGGGTGACGCAGGAACTGCTCCGCCAGAGCGAACTCCCGCGCCGACAGATCGACCTCACGGTCGCCCACCGTCACACGGCGAGCCAGCACGTCGAGCGTGACGTCCCCGCGCTGCAGCACCACCGGCGCCCCCACCGACTCCCGCAGCCGCGAACGAACGCGAGCCAGCAGCTCTGCCACCGCGAACGGCTTCGACATGTAGTCGCTCGCCCCGGCGTCCAGCCCTTCGATCGTGTCGCTTGTGCCACTGCGTGCCGTCAGCATGATGACGGGAACGCCATTGCCCCGGTCTCGAAGATGACGGAGAACCTCGAAGCCGTCCATCGTCGGAAGACCCACGTCGAGCACCACGAGGGAGATGTCAGGCTCCATCGCGCGCTCAAGCGCCTCGGCCCCGTCCTCCGCCACCACGGTCTCGTAACCGTCGGCGTTCAGGCTCCGGGTCACAAGGGAGACGATGTGCGGCTCGTCGTCGACCACCAGAATGCGAGTCATGCGCTTGCCTCTCGTTGCAACAGCACGTCACCGGCGCGTACCGGCGACGGGACGGGGGCTTTGGTGCCGAGGGGGATCTCGAGGGCGAACGTCGCGCCGCCGCCCGGGGTGTCGGAGATCGCACAGTGCCCGCGGTGAGCCTTGGCGATCGCATCGACGATCGCCAGGCCCAGACCCGAACCGCCCACCGAGCGCTTGCCGGTGCCGCGGTCGAACCGGCGGAAGATGCGATGACGCATGGCCGGAGGGATGCCAGGACCGTGATCGCGCACCCACAGCTGCACGCCGCCCGCGTTCACGGCGCTCCCGACCTCGATCGGGCTGCCGGCGGGCGTGTACTTCGCGGCGTTGTCGGCCAGCTGCAGCCAAGCCTGCAGCAGCCGGTCGCCGTCGCCGCGTATCACGGCGCTCGCCGTCTGCTCGATGCTCCACTCATGGTCGGGAATCACCGTCACAAGCTCACCCACACGCTGGGTGAGCAGCGCGAGGTCGACGTCGGCCATCGTGAACTTGTCGGTCTCGACCGCCGCGAGCAGGTCGATGTCGCCGATGAGCCGAGTCATCCGGTCGAGCTCAGCCATGCCGAGATCGCGGATGGCCGCCGCGTCTGCCGGATCGTTCGGATCCATGACCTCGAGGTGACCACGCACGATCGTGATGGGGGTCTTCAGCTCATGGCGCACGTCGTCGAGGAGCCGGCGCTGGGTCTCGAAAGCCGTCTCATCNTGGTCGCTCGACAGTGTGTCGACGGGGGTCGAGGGCAGCACCGTCCACCCCACGANCGCGACGACGACNAGCGTCGCCGTCGCGATNAGGAGATACACCGGGATCACTGCCCAGGGCAGCGGCTGGTCGGTGATGACGTGGACGAACGCGACCGCAAGCGCAGCCAAGGCGAAGCCTGCCGCCACGACGGCGACGAGCAGCCCCAGAGTGCGCGTGCGACGAGAATGCACGTTGATCGTGCTGATCACTCTCCGATTATCAACCCGGGTGGGTCATTGACAGGAGATCGAGTTTCTCATCCAGCTGCTCTTCGGTCAGTTCCCCACGCTCGACGTAGCCCAGGTCGATCACCGCTTCACGCACCGTGATGCCCTTGGCGACCGAGTGCTTGGCGATCTTGGCGGCCGCTTCGTAGCCGATNAGCTTGTTCAGCGGCGTGACGATCGACGGCGACATGCCNGCGTACGCGGCTGCGCGCTCGAGGTTGGCCTCAAGGCCGTCGATGGTCTTGTCGGCCAGCACGCGCATCGCGTTCGAGAGCAGGCGGATCGACTCCAGCAGGGCCGTTCCCATGACCGGGATCGCGACGTTCAGCTCGAAAGCGCCCGAGGCGCCGGCCCACGCGACGGTCGCGTCGTTGCCGATCACGCGCGCGCAGACCATGAGCGTCGCCTCAGGGACGACCGGGTTCACCTTGCCGGGCATGATGGACGAACCCGGCTGCAGGTCGGGGATGTGGAGCTCGGCGAGACCCGTGTTCGGGCCCGACCCCATCCAGCGGATGTCGTTGTTGATCTTGGTGAGCGACACCGCGATCGTGCGCAGCGCGCCCGAGGCCTCGACGAGGCCGTCGCGGTTGGCCTGCGCCTCGAAGTGGTCCTTCGCCTCGGTGATCGGCAGCTCGGTCTCCTCCTGGAGGAGGGCGATCACCTTCTGCGGGAAGCCNAGAGGCGTGTTGATGCCGGTTCCGACNGCCGTGCCGCCCANCGGCACCTCGCCGACGCGGGGGAGCACGGCGCGCACGCGCTCGATGCCGAGGCGGATCTGACGGGCGTAGCCGCCGAACTCCTGACCGAGCGTGACAGGCGTGGCGTCCATCAGGTGGGTGCGGCCTGACTTGACGGCGTCCTTCCAGAGCTCGGCCTTGGCCTCGAGGGCGACCGCGAGGTGGTCGAGCGCGGGGACGAGGTCGTCGATGAGCGCCTGCGTGACGGCGATGTGCACCGAGGTCGGGAAGACGTCGTTCGACGACTGCGACGCGTTGACGTGGTCGTTGGGGTGCACGGAGCGACCGAGATGACGGGTCGCGAGCGTGGCGAGCACCTCGTTCATGTTCATGTTCGACGACGTTCCAGAGCCGGTCTGGTATGTGTCGACGGGGAACTCCGCGTCGTGCTGACCCGTGATGACCTGGTCGGCCGCCCAGGCGATGGCGTCGGCGATGTCGCCGTCGAGGGTGCCCAGCTCCTTGTTGGCGAGCGCGGCGGCCTTCTTGATGCGCGCGAGGGCCGCGATCTGCGTCGACTCGAGCCCCTTGCCAGAGATGGGGAAGTTCTCCACCGCGCGCTGCGTCTGCGCCGCATACAGCGCGTTCTTCGGCACGCGCACTTCACCCATGGTGTCGTGCTCGATGCGGTACTCCGTGTCGGTCATGTCGGTCACGTCCTCGTTTCCTCAGTGTCGTCGTCGTATCGGGGTTCTGGGATGCGCGCGCCAGCGCGCGGGAGTCAGGCGTCGAGCCCGACGCTCACCTGGGCGATCGCCGTGCCTTCACCGAGTCGGTAGTTGGCGCCGACGATGCCGAGCCGGCCGTCCGCGACGGCGTCCGCGATGAGGCGTGACGACGCGAGGAGGTCGTCGACCGTGTTGCGAAGGTGCTCGGCGCCGACCTTCTCGGCATCCAGGGTCTCAGCGGTCGCGCCNGGCTCNGCGCGCAGCACGCGACGCACGGCCGGGACGATGCGCGAGATCAGCCGCCAGATGTGCGGCGGCTGCTCGGGGGAGTCGATCGCGGTGGAGTCGATCGCCGCCCGCACGGCCCCGCACTGGTCGTGGGCGAGCACGACGATGAGCGAGACGTCGAGGGCGGCCACGGCGTATTCGATGCTGCCGATCGCCGAGTCGGAGACGACCTGTCCGGCGTTGCGGATGACGAAGAGGTCGCCCAGGCCCTGGTCGAAGATGATCTCCGCCGCGAGACGGGAGTCGGAGCATCCGAAGAGCACGGCCCGCGGCTTCTGTGCGACCTGCAGCTCGTGGCGGCGCTCGACGTCCTGACGAGGGTGGTTCGGCTCTCCCGCGACGAAGCGCGCGTTGCCGAGGCGCATCTCCTCCCAGACGCGTGCGGGGGTGGGGCGGTCGTCGCTCACGGGGCGTCCTTCCGAAGATCGCGAATCTGGTCGGCGAGGCCGTCGGCGACGATCTCGCCTGTCTCCTGCGTCGTCGATCCGTAGACGACGACGGTGTCGGCACCGGCGGCGGTGGCCAGCGCATAGGTGAGCCCCTTGTCGCCGTTGAGGGCGTAGACGTCCCACTCGATGCCGTCGATCGTGGTCGCGTCGGTCGGGGCGCGTCCGCCGAGCAGGTTCGAGACCCACGTCTCGCTGACGGAGAAGCCCTGGGCGATGCGCACGAAACCCTTCGGCGGCGCATAGACGACGTGCCAGGCGCCGTTCTTGATGCCGGCGGAGTTCGCACGCCACGCGTCGGGGACCTCGGGCACGATGATCGCCTCGCCCGAGGAGGCCTGCGCCGCCGCCGCAGCGGCGGCCACATCGACCGGCTCGGTCTCGGGCGGCGTGCCGCGTGGGACGCCGAAGTACACGATGGCGACGACCGCGACCGTGACGATGAGCGCGGCGACGAGGTTGCGGAACGTCTGGCTCGAACGGTAGACGCGGGACGACTCCGCCTTTCGTGCGGCGGTCTCCTCGGGCGTCTCGGGACGGCCGAGCTCTGCGACGACGCGCGGACCGGNTGCCATCANGCCTCCGGTTCCGCCGACCGGGCNGCGTCGAGGCGNCGCTTGGCGCCCAGCAGCCACTCCTCGCAGCGCGCCGCGAGAGCCTCGCCNCGCGTCCACAGCGTGAGGGACTCTTCGAGCGTCGGCGCGCCCTGTTCGAGCTCGGCGACGACGCGCACGAGCTCGTCGCGGGCCTGTTCGAAGGAGAGGTCGGCGATGTCGGCGATGCCGTCGCTGGTCATGAGTCCATCCTACGGTCCTGCGCCGACTCGTCCGTCGTGCCGGGGTCCTGTGCGAGGGGACCTTCGGAGCGGGCGCCGAACGAGCCGCTGGCGACGGTGACGACGACCTCCGTGCCCGTCGGCGCCTGGCCGGCGTCGCGCACGATGACGCCTTCGCCGACGTGCGCGATGGCGTAGCCGCGGGCGAGCGTGGCGCCCGGCGACAGGGCGCGCAGAGCGGCGCGCAGCTCGGCCGTCGCAGTCGTGGCGGCGTCCAGCCGGCGGCGCATGAGCTCCCGCCCGCGGGAGGCCAGGGTCCACACCTCGGTGGCGCGGCCGGTCAGCAGCGACTCCGGGTCGCGCAGCACCGGGCGCGAGCGCAGCTGCTCGAGCTGGGCGATGTCGTGCGCGAGTCGCTGCGTGAGCCGNGTGCGGGCGCGGCTGCGCAGCTGCTGCACGAGGGCANGCTGCTCCGAGACGTCGGGCACNACCTTCTTGGCCGCGTCGGTCGGCGTCGACGCGCGAAGGTCGGCGACGTCGTCGAGGAGGGGGTGGTCGTTCTCGTGCCCGATCGCGGACACGACGGGGGTGGATGCCGCGGCCACCGCGCGCACGAGTCGCTCGTCGCTGAAGCCGAGGAGCGTCTGCGGGTCGCCGCCGCCGCGTGCGATGACGATGACGTCGACCTCGGGGTCGGCGTCGAGTGTCTTGAGGGCGGCGATCGTCTCGGGCACGCAGCGGTCGCCCTGCACGGCGGCGTGGATCGTGCGGAACCGCACCTGCGGCCAGCGCAGCTCCGCGTTGCGGTGCACGTCCTTCTCCGCGTCGCTGCGCTCGCCCGTGATGAGCCCGATGACGTGGGGGAGGAACGGGATGGGGCGCTTTCGTGCGGGATCGAAGAGGCCCTCTGCCCGCAGCTGGGCGCGCAGCCGTTCGAGGCGCTCGAGCTGATCGCCCAGGCCCATGTGCCGCATAGACGACACGGTGAAGCTGAAATCGCCCGTCTTGACGAAGTAGTCGGGCTTGACGCACGCGATGACGCGGTCGCCCACCTTCATCTGCTCGGGCAGGCGCTGCAGGGTCGACGACCACAGCCGGAAGGAGATGGCGGCATCCGTCGCGACGTCCTTCAGGCGGCCGAAGACGTGGCCCCCGCGCAGATTCCATGACGTGATCTCGCCCTCGACCCACACGGCGCCCCAGCGCTGCACGAAATCGCGGATCGTCTCATTCAGCCGCGAGACCGACGTGGGCGCCTGCGGAGAGGACTCCTTGGGGTGCACCGAGTCGGGCGGCGGCGTCTGGCCGTCGGCGGGCTCGAACGACGTCACGGGGTCTCCTTCATGCGCGGACGGACGGAAGGCGCACGCTCAGGCCTCTGTCATGCAGCGGCTCATAGAATCGAGTGGTGAGCACATCCACCGTCCATCTGCCCCTGCCCCGCGTACCGGGGCCGCGTGGGCGGCTCCAGGATAACCCGGTGCCCGGACAGAAGAGGGTGCTGCTGGCCTCGCCTCGCGGCTACTGCGCGGGCGTCGACCGCGCAGTGATCGCCGTCGAGAAGGCCCTCGAGCGCTACGGCGCTCCGGTCTATGTGCGCAAGCAGATCGTCCACAACATCCACGTCGTGACCGAGCTCGAGGCGCNGGGCGCGATCTTCGTCGACGAGGTCGACGAGGTCCCGGCGGGAGCGNACGTCGTCTTCAGCGCGCACGGGGTGTCACCGGCCGTGGTGTCGGCCGCCGCCGAGCGCGGGCTGCAGGCCATCGATGCCACGTGCCCGCTCGTGACCAAGGTCCACCGTGAGGCGGTTCGCTTCGCGAAGACCGACCACGAGATCCTCCTGATCGGCCACGAGGGCCACGAGGAGGTCGAGGGCACGGCGGGCGAGGCGCCAGACCATGTGACGATCGTGAACTCGCCCGAAGAGGCCGACACGGTCGTCGTGAAAGATCCCTCGAAGGTCGTGTGGCTCTCGCAGACCACGCTTTCGGTCGACGAGACGATGGAGACCGTCCGTCGGCTGCGCGAGCGCTTCCCGCAGCTGCAGGACCCGCCGTCCGATGACATCTGCTACGCGACGCAGAACCGGCAGGTCGCCATCAAGAAGGTCGCGCGAGACGCCGACCTCGTGATCGTGGTCGGATCGGCGAACTCGTCGAACAGCGTGCGCCTCGTCGAGGTCGCGCTCGAGCACGGCGCGAAGGCCGCCTACCGCGTCGACTACGCACACGAGATCCGGCAGGAATGGCTCGACGGCGTCGAGACTGTCGGTGTCACGTCCGGCGCATCGGTTCCCGAGGTGCTCGTGCAGGAGGTTCTCGAAGAGCTCGCGGGCGCCGGCTACCGCGATGTCGAGCAGGTCCGCACGGCGGAGGAGGACCTCATGTTCTCCCTCCCGAAGGAACTGCGACAGGATGCCACGGGGCGCCGCGACGAGCGCGCGCTCGGCGGCCGGACCCGCTCGTGAGCGTCGAGGGCGGGCCGCGTCCCGCTCCCCAGTACGGCGAGTACGCCACGCCGGAGGAGCAGGCCGAGCGCATCCGGCTCTCGGGCGGCGAGCCGGCAGCATCCGCTGTGCCGCCCACCGTCGTCCCTGTCGAGCCGGCGCCGCTCGCCGACCCTCCCGTCGCCGAGNCGACGGCCCGTCCGCGACCNGACCGCTTCATCACGATCGCGATGCTCGCCTACGGACTNGTGACGGTCGTGACGACGATCCCNCAGCTCATCGACTTCAGCTCGTTCGCACAGACCTGGCTCGATATGGCCGGCATCCAGGCGCAGTTCACCCAGACGGAGCTCGGCCGGCAGTGGGGCATCGTCTCCGCCGTGCTGTTCGCGGTCGGCTGGCTGGCCACGGCCGCATTCTCCTGGTACGCGATCGCCACCCGGCGCCTGTCGTGGTGGATCCCGGCGGTCGGTGCGCTTGTGACCTTCACGCTCGTGAGCCTCTGCCTCAGCGTCCCTCTGGTCGGCGACCCCGCCGTCATGGACGCTGTGCTGCGCGCAGCGTGATTCTCTTTCGCGCACGGCACGTCGCCGTGTGTCGCTCGTGACGGTCTGATACCGTGACGCTGCGCCTCGCGCACCAGCCCCGAGACCCCCGGAGGGAGCCTGTGAGCACACGTGCCCTCCTCCGCCGTGCCGTCGCCGCAGTCGCCGGCGCCGGGCTGGTGTTCGGTGCCCTGATCGGCTCGCCCGCATCCGCTACCTCCGGCTCACCGGCATCCGCCACGTCCACGCGCGCGCTCGCCGCTCCCGCCGGCTCGGTGACGTCGGCTGCCCCCACGCCTACCGCCACGTCGACGCCGATGGCCGCCGCGAAATCGTTCACGACGGTCGGGACTCCCGCGATCTCCGGCACGCCCGCCCCGGGCGCGACGCTCAAGGCGAGCACCGGCACGTGGAAGCCCGCTCCGTCTGAGTTCACCTACCAGTGGCTCCGCTCCGGNGCCGTGATCGAGGGTGCGACGGGAGCAAGCTACGTGCCGGTCACCGCCGACCTCAACCGNGGTCTCACGGTGCGAGTCACGGCGAAGCTGTCCGGCTATGCCTCGACGTCCGCCACCAGCAAGGCCGTCACNGTGCTNCATCAGTTCACGGCATCGCCGGCNCCCACCGTCACGGGCACGGTCGCCGTCGGAAAGACNCTCAAGGTCGCTCTCGATCCGTGGTCGCCGACGCCCGACACGCTGACCTATCAGTGGTACCGGGGGAGCAGCGCGATCTCCGGCGCCACCGGCACCAGCTACAAGCTCGTCGCGGCCGANGCGGGCAAGTCGATCTCGGTGCGGGTCACCGGCGCCAAGAAGAACTATCAGTCGGTCACCCGCTCGAGTGCGGCGCAGGCCGTNCCCAAGCAGCTGACCGTGCCGTCGACGGTNGCGATCAGCGGCACCCCGGCGGTCGGCAACACGCTCACGGCCTCACCGGGCACGTGGGGCCCCGGAACCGTNACCCTCAAGTACAAGTGGCTGCGCGACGGCGNNGCCATCTCGAAGGCGACGTCGAAGACGTACAANGTCGTCGACGCNGACGCCGGTCACAAGCTCTCCGTGAAGATCACGGGATCGAGAGAGGGCTACACGAGNGTCTCGCGCACGAGCGCCGAAGTCGACGCGAAGTGGGAGTTCACCGCCTCGCCGACGCCGTCCGTGAGCGGCACCGTCGCCGCCGGGAAGACCCTCAAGGCCGTCACCGGCACCTGGTCGCCGAAGCCGAAGCTCACCTACCAGTGGCGCGTCGACGGCACGGCGGTGTCGGGGGCGACCGCCTCGACGTGGGAGGTCCCCGCGTGGGCGGCCGGCCGCAAGGTCACTGTGTCGGTCAAGGGAACGAAGGCCGACTACTTCACGGTCACGCGCACTTCGGCGTCACGCGCCNTCTCGTGGTCGCTCGGCGACACCTTGCGCCCCGGCGTCCCGATGCGCGCGGGCACCTACCTCGAGTCGCCCAACGGCAAGTATCGCTTCACGGTGCAGGGNGATGGCAATGTCGTCCTGAGCAAGAGCGGCACGCTGCTGCGNGCGACGAAGACCACCGGCACCCCTTCAGCCAAGCTCGTGCTGCAGGAGGACGGCGACCTCGCCGTGTACGACGGCGCGACCAAGCCCATCTGGCACTCCGGCACGGCCGGTTACGCGGTCGTGGCGCTCACGCTCGACAACTCCGGTCAGCTTCGCCTCGTCGAGGTGGACGGACTCGCGGGATGGACTCACAAGAAGCTTCCTGCCTATGACGACTCGACCGCCGCGAAGGGCAGCGTCCCCGGCGCTTACGGCTGGGCATACCCCATCCGCCCGTCGGCGAAGATGACCACCTACGCGGGCCACGGCGGCGACGACTTCGCGCAGAAGACCGGCACTCCGGTCTANGCCATGCGCGGAGGAAAGGTNGACGTGCAGGAACTGTGGATCACCTCGGGCTGCCCGTCGTGGGCGCCGAACAACACCAAGCAGAAGCAGGTCGTGGTCACGACGACGATCGACGGCAAGAAGTTCCAGCTGACCTACGCGCACCTGAGCAAGTTCTCCGTCAAGGACGGGCAGACGGTCAAGGCGGGCCAGAAGATCGGTGAGGTCGGCTCGACGGGCTGCTCGACCGGCCCGCACCTGCACTTGGGGATCAAGGTCGATGGCGTCGCGCAGCTGCTGTATCCGCGCGACGTGCTCGGTAGCGCGTCCTACTGACCCGGCTGCCCGCGCACAGACGACGGATGCCGTGACCGCCGTCCCGCGGAGCGAGGCTCCCGAGCGGCGGTCACGGCATCCGTGATGCGGGTGCGCGCGGCTGTTACGACTGCGACTGGCCGTACGAGCCGAGCTGCTTCGTCGCCTCGACGACGCGAGCGGCCATCGCCGACTCGGCCACCTTGCCCCAGGCGCGCGGGTCGTAGGCCTTCTTGTTGCCCACC
>Ga0065721_10007305_pt1 | contig 10577 bp, 13 predicted proteins | sample Mesricmetagenome_FD_59108 | JGI IMG/M metagenome (GOLD analysis project Ga0065721, IMG submission 59108) | Mesophilic microbial community from rice straw/compost enrichment Sample: eDNA_1 v2 (version 2) | ecosystem: Engineered > Solid waste > Grass > Composting > Bioreactor | place: USA: Davis... | reverse complement strand
ACGCGGTTTGCGTTTGGGCGGGCGGGCGGGGCAGGATGCGGCGATGGCGCTGGCCGGCGATTTATCCGAAGAAGTCAGGAGCGAGACGGTGCGGGGGCGGGCGGGATTTTTCCGCGTGGGGCAGGCGCGCGATGGCGCGTGGTGGTTGATCGACGCGGAGGGGCGGCCGTTTTTCGCGGCGGCGGCGAACGAAGCGGAGGCGGGCGCGGCGGAGCGGTTGCGTAATTGGAATTTCACTACACTGGGCGCGGGCGCGGCGGAGGCGTTGCGCGAGGACGGATGGCCGTGGGTGGGGACGGTGGATTTTTGCGGGGCGGGTCCGGTGATCCGGGCGGCGGGCGTGCGCGTGCCGGATGTGTTCGATCCGGACTGGGAGCGTCGCGCGAGGGGGCGTGCGGCGGAGGTGTGCGCGAGTTCGGCGGCGGAGCGGGCGTTGGTGGGCTGGCTGGCGGATGACGGGATCGCGTGGGGGCGGGGAGGCGTGACGTTGCTGCAGGTTTGCTTGAGTTTGGAGCCGGGGTTCGCCGCGTATCATGCGGCGTGGGAGTTCGTGCTGGCGCTGCATCGCGGACGGATCGAGGCGATGGCAAAGGCGTGGGGCGTGCCGATCGCGAACAAGGAAGTGGTGCGCGAGATGACGCGAGCGGACGAGGCGCTGGCGTCGCGCGGGTATTGGCGGGACAATGTGCAATGGACGCGGGAGATGGCGCGGCGGTATTTCGCGGGAACGGCGGCGGCGATCCGGGCGAGCGACGGAAATCATCTGGTGCTGGGGGCGCGGGAGGAGTGGAACGCGGGGCCGGCGGGAGCGAACGTGAGCGAGCTGGCGGCGGCGGTGTCGGATGTGCCGTGGGTGAGCTGGCGCGAACCGGGGGCGTTGTCGGCGGGACCGGTGTGGGTGGGCGATTTTTGTTGGGCGCGGGAGGAGTTTTACGGCGGGCGGGGGAGCCGGCTGACGACGGTGGAGCGGATGTTGCGGAAAGGGCGGAAGGAGCTGAGGCGGTTGATCGCGGCGCCGGCGGTGGTGGGTTATTCGTGGGTGCGGTGGCGCGACCGGCCGGGGGAGCGGGCGCCGTTGGGGAGCGGGCTGGTGCGCGCGGATGGAACGGAGGCGCGGGAGCACACGGAGTTGGTTGCTGACATCAACGGGCGCATCGGTTCACTGCGGGGCTTTTCCGCTTCATGATGAAAACGATCGCCGTGGTGTTGTGCGTGCTGGCCGGATTGATGGTGTCGGGTTGCGAACACCTGGATACGTCGAGCACGACCTTGGGCGACCGGGTGTTGGAGGGCGTGGTGACGACGGCGTCGGGCGGCGGACCGCTGCCGGAGGGATCCGAAGTTTGGATACAGGTGGTGGATCGCGGCGACGGCGTGGGGCGGGCGGAGGTGCTGGGCGAGGAGACGATCAAGAATCCGGAGCGGATGCCGGTGCCGTTTCGGATCGAGTTTCGTGCGGAGGATCCGGTGTTGCGGGGGAATGTGGAGGTGGAGGCGCGGATTTCGATCCGGGGCCGGCTGACGTTCATGACGAAGACGGCGCATCCGGTGACGCAGGCCAACGTGGACGACCTGGTGACGGTGATCGTCGAAGTGCCGTCGGAACGGTGAGCGGGGTGGGCGGTCGGCTGTTTTTGCGATGAGTCTTACGATCTGGTGCAATGCGAAGTTGAAGGACGAGGCGGATGCGCGGCTGCGGGAGACGTTGAAGGCACGCGGGCACCGGCTGGTGGAGGCGAAGGTCGCGAACGCGTCGGTGCTGGCGAGCGGCGAGAGCGATGCGGCGATCGCGGAGGCGGACGTGGCGTTTGGGCAGCCGGCGGTGGAGGATTGCTTTCGTCATGAGCGGCTGAAATGGATCGCGCTGACGACGGCGGGCTACACGCGGTATGACCGCGAGGATCTCAAGGAAGCGCTGCGGAAGCGCGGGGGGGCGCTGACGAATGCGTCGGCGGTGTTTGCGGAGCCGTGCGCGCAGCACGTGCTGGCGATGATGCTGGGGCTGGCGCGGCAGTTGCCGCAGTCGCTGGAGGCGCAGCGCGGCGCGCGGACGTGGGATTACCACGAGCGGCGGGGGGTGTCGCGATTGTTGAACGGGCAGACGGTGTTGCTGCTCGGGTTTGGTGCGATCGGGCAGCGGCTGGTGGAATTATTGGCGCCGTTCAAGATGAAGATCGTGGCACTGCGGCGTCAGACGAAGAGCGAGAGCGCGGTGCGGATCATTGCGATGGAGCAGTTGAGCAGTGCGCTGGGGGAGGCGGATCACGTGGTGAATATTTTGCCCGACAACGAGGAGACGAAGGATTTCGTGAACGCGCGGCGGTTAGCGTGTTTCAAGAGAGGCGCGCGGTTTTACAATGTCGGGCGCGGGACGACGGTGGATCAGCGGGCGTTGATCGAGGCGCTGGAGACGGGGCGGTTGGATGCGGCGTATTTGGACGTGATGGAGCCGGAGCCTTTGCCGCCGGAGCATGTGTTGTGGTCGACGCGAAACTGTTTCATCACGCCGCACACGGCGGGCGGGCGGCACGATCAGGACGATGCGTTGGTAGATCTTTTTCTCCGGAATCTCGCGGCGTGGGAGAGCGGAGGGGAGTTGGTGAATCGGGTGGTGTGAGGGCGCGGAGAACTCGCGCGAGAGTCTGTTTGCGGTAGTGGCCCGTGGATTTTTCGCTTCGCTCAGAATGACAGAGGGGGGAGGAAGAGCACGATTACGATTATGAGCACGAGCAAGCGTGCGGGCTCGCGGAGGTCGGGATAGGCGCGGTCAGGCTTTGACGACGTGGGTGCCGGCCATGAGGTCGTGAAGGCAGCGGCGGTCGTCGCGGAAGATGAGGCACCAGTCGGTGATGTGGAAGCCGGGGCGGAGGAGGAGCGGACCGATGAACGGAAGAATGCTGAGCGCGATGCCGCCGAGGGTGACGAGCGCCTCGCGCACGAACCAGGCATAGAGGAAGCCGGGTTTGGTGCCGTCGAGACGGGCGACGCGGACCTTGGCGATGATCTTGCCGATGGACTGGCCGCGGGTGCTGAGAAGGATGACTTGAACGACGAGGAGGATGAACCGGCCGGCGAAGGTGACGAGGCCGCCGAGGCCGAGGCGGGCCATGTCGAGTTGATCGGGGTCAGGTTCGACGCCCTGCATGCCGGCGCGGATTAATTCGGCGAACTCGGGGCCGAGGATGAGGAAGCCGGGGAGGCAGCAGAGGATTTCCAAGGTCCAGTCGATGAAGCGCGCGAGGAAGCGGGGGCCGCGTTCGGCGAGTTCGACGGGAGCGGCGGTGGCGGTGATCGAAGATGGCAGCGACGGGGCAAGAGGGGCGTCCGTGGGGATGAGGGGCGGGGCGCCGGCGGCGGGATTGAATTCGGGAAAGTCGCCGAGCGTGCGCCAGTCGTCGGTGCCGACGAGTTTGGCGCGGGTTTCGAGGTTGGCGCGGCCGCCTGAGATCCAGGAGCGGATTTGTTCGATGCTGGCCGGACCGTATTCTTTTCCGTCGCCGCCGATGATGGTGAACATGGGCGGAACGAAGCCAAAGGGGATGCGATGCGTCAATGGGCGGGAGCGGAGTGGATGACACGGCTATGCACTATTGCGTAGGGTTGGCGACTTGCGGGAAGGAGGGGGTGAGGCAGAGCGTGGGCGTCCGCTTCAACCTTTTTCCTTCCATGAAACTCCTTCGTTTCCGCCGGATGGCGGCTGTGGTGTGCGCGTTGCTGTGTCTGTCGGGGGCGGTGTCAGGGGCGGACGACGGAGACTGGATCTACCGGCCGCTGGACGAAGTGCAGGCGAAGGCGGATGCCGGAGAAGTCGCCGCGATGGCGGAGCTGGCACGCCGGCTGGACGACGGCGTGGATGGGGCCGAGCGGGATCGAGCGGCGGCGCGGGTGTGGTATGAGAAGGCGGCGACGAAAGGGTATGCGGAGGCGGCGTATCGGCTGGCGGGGATGCTGCAGGAGGGACGTGGCGTGGCGCAGAATCCGTGGCATGCGTATTTTTGGATGAAGCAGGCGGCGGACAGGGGGCTGGCGGTGGCGCAGGTGAAGGTGGGAGGAATGTTCGAGCGCGGGGAGGGCACGCTGAAAAATTGGATCGAAGCGTTCGAGTGGTATGCGAAGGCGGCGGAGCAAGGGAATGCGGACGGGATGTATCTGACGGGAAGGCGTCGCCCGAGATGCAGAAATTGAAAGCCGAAGCGGAAGCGGGGAAAGTGGACGCGCAGATGGCGCTGGCGAAACGGCTGCAGAGGGGGGGCGATGGCGTTTTCATGGATCAGGTCGCGGCGTTCGGGTGGTGGCGGAAGGCGGCCGAGAAAGGAAATGCGGAAGCGCAGGTAGAGGTGGCGGTGAGTTATGTGGTGGCGGCGGGCGTCCAACCGAATCTGGCGGAGGCGAAGAAGTGGTTGGAGAAGGCGGCGGAGAAGAAGCGGCCGCAGGCGTTTTTTTGGCTGGGGGCGTTGAACGACGATTATGCGGAAGGTGAAGGCCATGGCGATGGGAGATGCGGCGGCGATGAACGGGATCGCCATCATGCACGAATACGGGCGTGGCGTGCCGAAGGACGCGGAGAAGGCGGCGGAGTGGTATCGCAAGGCGGCGGAGGCGGGGAACGGCCACGCGATGACCATGGTCGCGGGGAGGTTGAAGGACGCGAAGAACTTCGTGGAGGCGGCGAAGTGGTATGGCCGGGCGGCGGAGCTGCGGGTGCCGGGGGCACGACTTTCGCAGGCGCAGATGATAGGGCTGGCGGCCGAGCGGGATCGGGCGCTGGCGATGTATCAGGAAATATTGGACGAGGATCCGCAGGACCTGCAGGCGTGGTTGGAGATGGGAATGGAGTTGCAGGCGGGGAAGCGGATCGAGGCGGCGAAGGCGGCGTATCGGAAAGCGATCGAGCTGGAGGCGGTGGGTGGAGGCGGGGCCGCGTCGCAGGCGAGGTCACGGTTGCGCGCGCTGGAGGCGGCGGAAAACCCCCGGCGCAACGCGGATTAGCTGTGGCAGCTCGCGGTGCGGGAGGCGTCATGGAGCGCGTCCTGTGCGGCGACGGTTGTGGTGCAGGCGCGCGGAGGCTTCGAATCCGCGAGACTCGACTACGCGCTGGCGCTGATGCAGGGGGCGTTCGGGTTTGCGGCGAATGCGACGCGCGGCCGGGCGTGTTGAGCGAGTTGGCGGCGAAGGCGGACAGAGCGGGGCCGGACGTCAGTATCGGATCGGCACGATGTTTTTCACCGGACAGGGCTTGCCGGAGGATCGCGCGCGCGGCTTGGAGCTGGTGCAATCGGCCGCGACGGCGGGGTTGCCGGCGGCGATGTTTGAACTGGGGAGGGTGCTGCTGGGCGGCCTGCCGGAGTTGCGGGCGGACCCGGAGCGCGGCGTGTATTTATTGCAGGGGGCGTTGATCAAAGGAGTGCCGGCGGCGGTGTTGGGGGAGGGGAGAACGATTACGAGAACGAGAATGAAATCAGGGAGGGAGTATGATGGTGCGTTCGGCGGGCTCGGGGTGCTGCCGGTAGAAAAGGGCGGTGTGGCCGACGGCGCCGACGCAGAGGCAGCGGCCTTCGTCGGCAATTTGATCGCATAGGGCGGCACGTTCCTGTCGGTCGAGGCCGAGGAAGCGAAGCTTCACGAGCTCGCGAGCGCGGAGAAGTTTTTGGAGTTCGGTGAAGAAGGCGGGAGTGAGGCCGCCTTTGCCGAGCTTGAGGGCGGGTTCGAGGTTTTGGCCGAGGCCGCGGAGGCGGGATTTTTGGGCGCCGGTCAGCGCGAGCTCATACATGGGTGGGGAACGGTTGATCGTGGGAGAGGGAAGGCAATGGCGGAAATGGGGAGAGGCGGGCGCACAATGAATGCGCCACATTTGGCAAGCGATGCGAAGGTCGGGTGACGTGGTGTGCCTATACTGGGGTATGGCTAGTAACCCCACTACGGCAGTCATCGAGGAACCCCCCCGCGCTTTGCCGGCGCGACGGATGGCGGAGGGAACGAGTGCGGCGCACTACGATGCGAAAAGGCAGTCGCGGCTTACGCTGTGCTTTGCGATCGCGGTATCCGTGGCGTTTCACTGCGTGGTGTTCTTCGGGTTCAACCGGAAGCCGGCGCCGAAGAAGCACGTGGTTGAGGAAGAGGCGATTGCGGTGATCTTTCAGATGCCGGATCTGAAGGAGCTGGAGGAGCAGGATCCGGTGCCGAGCGAAGGCGACGAAACTCCGGTCGAGGCGGGCCTGTCGGTGCCGATGCTGGCGGACGTGCCGGCGATGGTGGATCTGTCGACGGCGTTTGTGCAGGAGATCGATTATTCGAGTCTCGTGCCGCAGCAGAACCTGGCGATGGCGGCGTCGCTGTCGATTCCGACGAACATTCATCGCGGTGGAAAGATCGGCGAGGGGATGGGGAAGATTTTCGATCTGAAGGATCTGGACCGGCCGCCGGAGCCAACGGTCACGATCGCGCCGACGGTGCCGCCATCGGTGCGCGAACCGGGGCTGCGCGTGAATGTCGCGGTGGGGTTCATCGTGGACACGCAGGGGCGGGTGGTGAACGCCTACATCGCGCAATCGTCGGACCGGCGGTTGGACGAGGCGACGCTGATGGCGATTTCGAAGTGGAGATTCCGTCCGGGGACCAAAGGCGGGCGGAGGGTGAATGTGCGGATGATGCAGCCCTTTGTGATCACCGTGTCGAACGACTAAGGCGTGGGGCGGGAGGGGAGCGGGGGCGATGGGATGTCTGCAAGACAGGCTTCTGTCAGAGGAGGAAAGGAAATTGCATCGGGGTGGTTACGGTTGGGGTGGTTGACCGCGGCCGGATATAGGTTACCGCTGATCCTTCCTATGCCAGCGAAGTCACGGAGCCGGAAAGCGTCAGGAATGCCGCGGGTGCTGAAAGGCACCGTGTTCATCACGCGGCAGGTGCATTTCAATGCGGCGCACCGGCTGCACAACCCGTCGAAGAGCCAGGAGTGGAACGAGCGCCAATATGGATTGTGCACGAATCCGCACTGGCATGGGCATAATTACGTGCTCGAAGTCACGGTGAAGGGGCAGCCGGATCCGGAAACCGGATACATCGTGGATCTGGCGGAGCTGAAGCGGATTTTGCACCGGGCGGTGGTGGACAAGTGCGACCACCGGAATCTGAACGATGACGTGGATTTTCTGCGCGGGGTGATTCCGTCGACGGAGAACCTGGTGATCGCGTTTTGGAACGAGATCGAGCCGCTGCTGCCGGCGGGGAAGCTGCATTGCGTGCGGTTGTTCGAGACGCCGCGGAATTATGCCGAGTATTTCGGGCCCGATGAAGAGGGGCAGGACGGGCGGTGAGCAGCATGCGTGCGCGCCCCCGGACTCTTCGCTTCGCTCAGAGTGACAAACTGAGCTGGGTGACCATGGTGTCACAGAACGAATGGCGGTTATCGTCACCCGCCTGGTAAGCAGAACCAAAAACGAACATGAGCAAAAAGAAGCAGATGTATTTGCACCGCTCGGCGAGCGGAGCGGAACCGCGGATCAAGCGCGGGTATGACGCGAAGTTTCGCGTCACGGACGGCTATCGTGAGTCGCTGCCGGACATGATGGAGGCGGCGCACGATGCGATCCAAGGGGCGCACGTGCCGATCCAGCAGGTGGGGGTGCACAATTTCAAATTGCCGCTGAAGTTTCGGACGAAAGGCGGCGAGGTGCTGACGCTCGAGGCGAGCATCACGGGCACGGTGTCGCTCGAGGCGGATTTGAAAGGAATCAACATGAGTCGGCTCGTGCGCTCGTTCTACGACCACAAGGATGAAGTGTTCACCGGCGAGTGGATGGGAAAGATCCTGTGCGCGTATCTGAAGGACGTGAAGAGCAAGGATGCGCGGCTGAAGGTGAGCTTCTCGTATCCGATGTTGCATCAGAGCCTGCGCAGCGGGCTGGAAGGGTATCAGTTCTACAACGTCGCGTTCGAGGGCGTGTTGACGCGGACCGGTGAATACCGGCGGTTCATTCATTTCGATTTCGTGTATTCGTCGGCCTGCCCGTGCTCGGCGGAGTTGTCGGAGCACGCGCGGGATACGCGCGGGGTTTACACGGTGCCGCACTCGCAGCGGAGCAAGGCGCGCGTGGTGATCGAGGAGGAGCCGGGGAAGAAAATCTGGATCGAGGACGTGCAGGCGTTGTGCCTGAAGGCGCTGCAGACGGAGACGCAGGTGATGGTGAAGCGCGAGGACGAGCAGGCGTTTGCCGAGCTGAATGGCGCGCACCTGAAGTTCGTCGAGGATGCGGCGCGGCTGCTGTATCAGGTTTTCGACGCGGAGAAGCGGATCCGGGATTTCCGCATCGCGTGCTCGCATCTCGAATCGCTGCACTCGCACGACGCGGTGAGCGTGATCTGCAAGGGGGTGAAGGGCGGGTTTTCGGCGGACTTCATGGATTTTGGGTCCCTCGTCTGCTGAAACGATCACGTGCCCGTGATCGTGAACTTGTTCGAGCGAGCACGATCACGAGCACGATCAAGCACAAGAGCACGACGAAGATGAAACCGGTCATACTCATCACGGGCGCCTCGCAGGGGATCGGCGCGGAGATTGCGAAGGTGTTTGCGCGCGAGGTGAAGGGCGTGCGGCTGGCGTTGGTGTCGCGAAACGAGAAGAAGCTCGCGGCGGTGGCGAAGGCGTGTGCGAAGCTCGGGGCGAGGGCGGAGGTGTTGGGGTGCGATGTGACGGAGGAGCGGGCGGTCGCGGACTTGGTGAGGGAGGTGGAGAAGCGATTCGGTGTGGTGGACGTGCTCGTGAACAATGCGGGCGGATTCAAGCCGGAGCCGTTTTTGCGGGGATCGGTGGAAACGTTCGACGAGATGATCCGGGTGAACCTGCGTAGTGCCTTTTTGGTGACACGCGCGTTTGCGCCGGGGATGGTGAAGCGCGGGCGCGGCGACGTGTTTTTCATGAGTTCGATCGCGGGGCTCGGCGCGTATCCGAACAGCGCGGCGTATTGCGCGGCGAAGTTTGGCGTGACGGGACTGGCGAAGGTGTTGCGCGAAGAAACGAAGGGAACGGGCGTGCGCGTGTGTTGCGTGCATCCGGGCGCGACGTGGACGCCGTCGTGGAGCGAGAGCGGCGTGGCGGAGGAGCGGATCATGCCGGCGACGGACGTCGCGCAGGCGTTTTACGATGTGTATCGGATGACGCGGCGCACGGTGGTGGAAGAGGTTGTGCTGCGACCGAGCGCGGGAGATATCAAGTAGGTCGCTGAGGGTGAGGGTTTTCATGACGCGGCGGGCGGGAAATTTCCCGGAACCCGGCGAGAAAACGTCATGTCGCCGGAACGCATGTCGCGACCTGTCTTCATTCCCGCGCTTTGCACGAGCGAGATTTCGTGTGTCGTGCGGAATACGGTGCAGGGCGTGGCGAAAACGGGAACACAATTGAATAATTCGCTGTTGGCGTGCGACTTAGGGTTTCGGCGCGGTCGTTGGCACAGTGGCGGCTTAACCCAGATATCATGAATTTGAATCACGCCTTCGGATTTCTGTTTGTTGGAACGATCTTCGGTCTACTGCCGCGATTTGCGCCCGGTTGGTGCCCGCCGACGGGAGTCGATGGCACAAGCGCGCGGGAGATCTGGCTGCAGTTGATGAGTGCGCTCTTGATCGGTGTCGCGCTGGTGTATTGCGCGCAGCGGGCGCTGGGTGCGCTGGCGACGATGCTGGAATACGATCCGGAACGTCGCGCGGCGGCGATCGAGCGTCCGGCGCTGCCGGCGGTGGCGGATGGCACCGAGATTGTCGCGGAGCCGCGGCTCGCCCGAGTGCGCGGTGGTCAGTTGGTGCCGGTTTCGGCGGCCTTGCGCCGTGGGTTGATCGAGCAGCGGCGTGCGGCGTGACGCGGCGCGGGGTTTTGAGTCTTGGGCTTAGGGTTTTGAGTTTGGTTTTGGGTGCGGTGCAAAGGTCGAGGTTGAAAGTGCCGAGGTGAGGGGGCATGGGTGAACGCGCATGCTGCCGCTGCGCCAGACGATCCTTGTGGTGGAGGATGAAGCCGCCATTGCCGACACGATCGTTTATGCGCTGAAGACGGAGGGGTTCGCTCCGGTGTGGAAGCGGACGGCGGCGGAGGCGTTGGAGGTGGTGCGGGACGAGGAGATCGCGCTGGCGATCTTGGACGTGGGTTTGCCGGATGCGAGCGGGCTCGACGTCTGTCGGGAGATTCGGCGGCGCGGGGAGATGCCGGTGATTTTTCTGACGGCGCGGAGCGCGGAAGTGGATCGCGTGGTGGGGCTGGAGTTGGGGGCCGATGATTATGTGACGAAGCCGTTTAGTCCGCGGGAGCTGACGGCGCGGGTGCGGGCGATTTTTCGGCGGGCGAAGGGGAATGGCGGCGCAGCAAAAGCCGGGGCGAGAAAAAGCGCGTGGGAGCACGACGAGGCGCGGTGTCGGATTCTGTTTCGAGGGAACGCGCTGGAGCTGACGCGGAACGAGTATCGGTTGTTGGGGGTGTTGGTGAAGGCGCCGGGGCGGGTGTTTAGTCGCGAGCAGTTGATGCAGGCGGCGTGGGATGATCCGGGGGCGGCGATGGACCGGACGGTGGATGCGCATGTGAAATTGTTGCGCGC
>Ga0065721_10006078_pt1 | contig 10581 bp, 3 predicted proteins | sample Mesricmetagenome_FD_59108 | JGI IMG/M metagenome (GOLD analysis project Ga0065721, IMG submission 59108) | Mesophilic microbial community from rice straw/compost enrichment Sample: eDNA_1 v2 (version 2) | ecosystem: Engineered > Solid waste > Grass > Composting > Bioreactor | place: USA: Davis... | reverse complement strand
GTAGCGGCTGAATGTCCAGCCCGGCCACGAGCAGTAGAAGAAATTGCGCGCGGAAGGTTCGAGCGCGGGCTCGTAAGCCTGCGCTCGCTCCATGCTGCCGACTGCGGCTTTCAGCGCGGTCAACTTCGCGCGCAGCTCTTCCCGGCCGCGATCCCACGCGCGGATGATATATTGAATGCGGTAGGGTGAACTGTCGCCGTTGGAGTAGCGCGCGATTTTCGCAGCCTTCGTCTTCATCGCCGCGAGGAGCTTCACTTTCTTGAGGCTCTCGTAGTCACCCTCGACGCGGTTCAGCTCCTTCTGCTCCTTTTCGATCAACGCCTCCACGTCGACAGCCTCGACGTTGACGGTGATCGCATACTCCCGGAAGCCGAGCTTCGTGAGAATGTAGGCGATGCTCGGCCGCGTGCGCTTCGGCAGCGCCTTCAGGACGAGCATCCCGTGGTAGTAACCATCGAGGTAGAAACCGGTGTCGGGCTTTTCGAGCGGACGGCCCTCGCCGTGCCAGCAGTTCTCCTGGATCGACTTTGCCGGATCGAAAAACTCCAGCGGATCGGTAACGCGCTGTTCCGGCAGCGACGGGTTTAGGAATTCAAGGTAGTGCAGGAAGTGATCGGCGTCGGTCATCGGACGGACCTGTCCGCCGCTGCCACCGAAGAGCGCCTGTAGGAATTGGCCGGTTTGCTTGAACTGCTCGCCGTAGGCGTTGAGCAATGCCTCGGTCGTGAGGCGTCCCGCCTTCTGACCGAGCGCGTCGGCATCGACGGGCATGGTGAAGTAGAGGCGAAGGCGTTCGCGACGGAGCACGCCGTCCTCTGCGAGACGCGTGTAGCGCACGAATCGTTCGTTGCGCTGGCGCGTGCTCCACGCGTTCGTCGAATGCTTCAGCGTGTCGTCGCGGTAGTGGTGAAGCGCGGCGCGATAGTTCGAGTCCGTCGTCCACTGCACCTGCATCCGCCAGTCGGGCTTCAGCACTGAGAGCAACGCGACCAGGTCGGACTCAAACGCGTTGTGATGAACCGGATCGGCCTGCTCCAGATCGGGCGCGATGATTTCGAAGCCACGCGAGATGAAGCCGCCGCGGTGCAGTCCTTCGAAGACAATCATGTCTTCACCGAAGTAACCGTCTGGAGAGTCGACGCGCATGGTCAGTCCTCCACCACCTCCGCGAGGGCGTCTTCGAGCAGCTCTTCCGTCGTGGAAAGCCTATCTTGCAGTTGCTCATACTCCGCGCGCGCCACGACCGGCTCAGCCTTCGCCTTGTCGCGCGCAGGCGCGAACTTATCGGCGGTGCTGGCGGCATCCGCCGCCTGTGGACGAACAACGCGCTTCGCCCCCGCGCGCGCACGCCCGGCGGACACGGAGCGGTCCGGACGTTTCGCGGCCTTCGCATCGAACGCCACCGCCGACGCGTCACCGGCATCCGTGAAGGGATTCGAAGGACGCCGGTCGCGCGGGCCGAACCGGAACGCCAACACACCGGACTCCACGAGTGCAGATTCGAAGAAGTCCGTGTCGTAGTGCTCCGGCTTGTTGTTCTTCAGCGCGAAGACGTAGGCCACCGAACCAAGGCACAGCACCAGCCCGACGAACAGGCACAACAGCAGAGACACGCCGAGGACTCCCCAGAGGAGGATGACCATCATGATCGTCGCGCCACCGGACCCGAGTAGATACCAACCAGAGTTGCCCGTCATTCCGAGGAACTCTCCGGAGGACTGCGCGCCCTGGTTGGCGTCGTGTTCGTTGAGTTGCGTGCTGTGCATCTCGATCCGCGGGGAATCTCGTGTTTTTCTAGAACGAACTCACTCCGGATGCCTCGAGGCCCATATTCCCCCACATCGTACGCACGATCGCGAAGGCGAGGCCGCTGACCATCGCACCTGCAAACGCCCACTTAGCGATGGACTGGCGTCCCATCATCATCGCGACGCCGGCAGCGACGATCCCGACCGCCGCGAAGACACCGCTTAGATACATGATGATCGCGTTGCCCGATTCGGTTGCGGTGCGCAGATCGACGGCCTGAGCGTGGACAAGGCTCGGGGCTGCAAGGACCGCCAAGCCTGTTGTAATAAAGCGCCGTCGCAGAGAGGCCCCCACCGACCTTGATTGATAAATAGAATATAGATGCAGCGCCTTCGCCAACGCCGCCGCCCCGAGAACCAGCGCCGCGTATGGCGCGACATGAATCAACGTAGTCATGGTTTTCTCCGCTTAACATCGGCGCTTAAGGGGGCCGCTTCCCGCGCAGTGCAATTGTCCGCCACGCCTGTGAGGGACAAACTACGCTGACGAGAACGCTGGAGTGGGCGGCCAGTCTCTCAATGCCGAGCCCCTACCGAAATTTCGGTAGAAAAAGGCCAGGAACTTGGGAAGCATTGCGGTCGCCGAAAGAAAGTCGCTCGGGAAGAAGGCATGTCTTCAAACCTCTGGAACTAGCTTATTTCTTTGTATCCAATAAGTAGGCACTGAGGCAGCGGATTTAATCCGCTGCATGAGCACCTTTTCTAAGGCGATCAAATGCGTTCAGGCAGGTTTTATCTTTTGACAATCCTTGTTCTTCACCGAAAAAAAAACGCCGCTTCAACTTACACGCGGGAGAATCGTGGCGGATTTCTTTCGTTGGGATTGAACCAACGCTCATAGGCGATTGCGCAGTTATGCTGCGTACGCTCTGCCTGTGGCATATCAACTACCTCTATACCCCTCCAGTCATGCGTTCATCATCGCTCGCCGCGTTATTCTTTGTATTCGCAGGTGTCGCTTCGTTTGCAAACGGCTCAGCCCCGGAAGCCGCGCCCGCGAGTGATAAACAGGAGATACAATCTCGACGATTTAGTGATGAAGCGGGTAACTCGCGCCCGGCGCCCGCTCGACCGACGGGCAATGCTCAGCCCGGAAATGTTCAACCTGCAGGCACTCCCCTTGTAACGGGAGCCGTTGGTAGGTTGCCTATTCAGAAGGTTGATGCGCTTAGCCTTCGAGCCAAGGCCGAGGCGCTTCGAGCCAAGGCAGCTGAAAAACGCGGTACGAAAGAAGGGCAGGACGCGGAGTTAGAGGAAGCCGAAGTTTTGATTAAACTCCCACCCCAGCAGGACCGGGCCCTTGATTTGCGGCGGCGTCTTCTAGTCGAGAAGCTGACAAAGGATCGGACGATACCAGCAGATACACGATTCCGCTTGGCCGGCACGTCTGCAAACGTCGAAGTGTCGCGTAACAGGACTCTTGATCCTGGCAGTCGTATGGCGGCGTACGCCGCGGTTGCCTGGAAACTAGTGGAAGACTTTCCGGAGAATCCTGAGGGCTATGCTAGCCTGCTTCGTATCGCCCGCGATTCGAGTGATGAATTGGCTGCGGATATTGCGAATCAACTGCTTATTTCGAAAGCTCCGGAAGGTATTAAAAACGCAGCGCGCGTACTGCGTTCGAGGATGGATCTGCTGGGCAAACGTTTCGTCGATGTTGTGGGGAATGACATGGACTTGCCCCTGTCGGGCCCTATTTGCCTATTTGCTTGGTCAGGAAACAATGTTCGCTCTTTAGGACTGGCAAAAATATTGATGCGTGAATTGCCGTCCGGGACGATTGTTGTCGGGGTTTGTGTAGACGGAGATACGCCTGAAGCTCGTGCCGCCGCCGCCGCTCTGGAGGAGCCTATTCGATGGGTGTATCCTGCTCGCGGCGGGGCGTCTGGCCTGTGTCAGCGGCTTCTATTGACCGAGTCGGCGATCTACCTGATCTCGGCTGCGGGAAACATTGATACAGTAAGCGGGTTCCACTGGATGGCTTTGCAGCGCTGGGAGAAGGTGAAAGGAGGCCGCAAATGAAGCGAGAAAATCACATTATTTTACTGCTTCTCTTGTGGCTAATCACGGTGGGGGCCGTCTATGGAAATCTATATCTCGGGGCGTCTGCACCAAATCCGATTCAAAGCGGTACCTCCTACGCTGTGGTCGCGGAGGCGCAGGGATACAATTGGGGTGAAACTGCTGATGTAAGTCTATATAAGAATGGCACATATGTCGGTGGGGACTGGTCTGAATATGGTCCGCCGACGCCAGCCATTGTACAGTTTACATCGGTGGACTATGGGAACAAGACTGTTGTGTATCACGCCGATGCCTGCATTTACTATGACGAGGAGCCCTACAATTCGTATCACAGCGCGAGTATAAACGTAAATATTGTTGTGCCGGATCAAGCTCCGCAGGGGGCGTTTGAAGATGTTACCGCCTCTGTTTTCCGGGGACAGACCCTATCGGCGAGCGGGTGGGCGGTTGACTATGAGATGGGTGCGCCGATAAGCCGAGTGGATTATTACATTGATAATAACCTAATCGGACAGGCCTCCCTCGGCGGTTCGCGCCCGGACGTACAGTCGGCCAAGAACACGTGGGGTGGATTATGGCAAACCTGTCCGCACAATCTGACGAGTTCTGGCTGGAGCCTTTCTTACGGGACCGGCGGGCTTCCGGCAGGAACCCATACGATGCGTATTGTCGCTTACGACAATCAGGGGTTGGCGGCAGATCTGGGTTCAAAAGACTTTGTCGTACAGCTAAATCCCCAAGCTATCACATTCTCCAATCCCGGCACACAGACATGTGGCACGCCCCTAACGCTCGGTGCGAGCGCATCATCTGGATTGCCGGTGGGTTATTCTATCAGTGGACCTGCCTATTTGAGTGGGAATATCCTTCATTTCACGGCGGCAGGCATGGTCACGGTGACTGCTTCCCAATCCGGAAACGCAAACTATAGTGCCGCCGCCAACGTGAGCCATTCGTTCACGGTCAATCCTCAGTCTCAGTCGATCACATTCTACAACCCCGGTGCTCAAACCTACGGGGGCTCCTTGACTCTCGGTGCTTCTGCTTCCTCTGGGTTGCCGGTGACCTACGGCGTGAGTGGGCCCGCAACCCTCAACGGTAATATCGTTTCTTTCACCGGCACTGGCACTGTGACGATAACCGCTTCGCAGGCAGGCAGCGCATTTTATAGCGCCGCAGCAAACGTTGTGCAGGCGTTTGCGGTTAATCCGCAGCCGGCCACTTTCTCCATCAGTAATGCGAGTTTTACCTATGATGGCCAAAGCCATAGTCCGACTATCACCGCGAGTCCCAGCGGTGCGACTTACGTCCTTGGTGGTGCTACATCAGGAACCACTGCGGGGAGTTACACAATAACCGCTACGGCAACGGGTAATTACGGTGGCGCGGTCAGCTTCGACTGGTCAATTGGCCAGCAGGGCCAGTCAATCACGTTTCCCAATCCTGGCAGCCAAACTTACGGAGTGCCACTGACCTTAAACGCTATTGCTTCGTCTCAGTTGCCAGTAAGCTATTCGATCAGCGGTCCAGCAACGCTCAATGGTAATGTCCTCACGTGGACCGGCACCGGATCGGTGACCGTTACCGCATCGCAAGCTGGAAACCAAAACTATAGTGCGGCTGCCGATGTGGCATTAACCTTCATCGTTAATCCGAGACCGGCAACATTCTCGCTGAGCCCTGCAAGCTTCATTTATAACGGTTCTGCTCAAGGCCCTAGCGTGAGCGCCGTCCCTTCTGACGCGACCTATGTCGTTAGCGGGCCGCTTTCGGCTACGAATTATGGCACTTATAGTATTACGGTTACGGCGAATGGGAACTACGCTGGCACTAATACACTTTCCTGGTACATCGCTGCTTCCAGTCAGACGATCGCCTTCAGTCTGCCTAGCGACCAAACTTATGGCGATACGTTGATTCTGAGCTCCACGGCCTCTTCAGGTCTGCCAGTAAGTTATAGTGTAGATAGCGGCCCCGCGACCGTCTCTGGCAATGTCGTCACCTTTACAGGTTGCGGTACGGTCACGATTACCGCTTCGCAGGCTGGTAATTCGAACTATAGTTCAGCGACAAGTGTAACTCGGACGTTTACCGTCAATCCACGCCCAGCCACATTTGCGCTAAGTGATACGAGCTTTACCTACAACGGGAACGTCCAAGGTCCCTCGGTCGTAGCGACGCCGAGTGATGCCACCTACACAATCAGTAGCGGAACGCTTTCCGCGACGGTGCAGGGGGCGTATCCAGTCACGATCGCGGCAACTGGAAACTATGTAGGCAGTTCATCAACAAGCTGGACGATCGCCAAGGCATCACAGTCAATAACGTTCGCTAATCCGGGCACGCAAAACGCCGGAGCGTCTCTGGCGCTAGATGCTACGGCCTCATCAGGACTACCGGTTGTCTACTCGGGCAGCGGGCCGGTTACTATTAGTGGTAATGTCGCAACCTTTACCGCTGGAGGTACAGCAACCATCGTTGCTTCGCAGCCGGGTAACGCTAATTATCACGGCGCCACCGAAGTGAGTGTGAGCTTTACGGTGATCGAAGATCCCAATGGCGACAATGATAACGACGGCATGCCCAATGGCTGGGAAAGGGCTAATGGACTTAATCCCAATGATCCCAGTGACGCGTTGGCAGATTTTGATAATGATGGACTTTCAAATATCGCGGAATACAATCTGGGAAAAAATCCGTCGGTAAATGATTCAGGAACCAGCCATTTGGGTGCTACGATTCCGGGAGGTTGGCCACAAGCCGATGCAACCAAAACCGAAACAGTTGGCTCTACCTTGGGTGAGCTATCGGTCGATAAAAGTGGAGCGGCGACGTATACAATTCCGATCGCGGTGACGCCGGGAACCGCCGGGATGCAGCCGAATCTGTCTCTCTCGTACAGCAGCCAAGCTGGATCGGGAATCGCCGGATTCGGGTGGTCATTAACAGGGCTCTCAAGTATTTCTCGGGGGCCCCAAACGATGGCTGTAGATGGCAAGGTGAAAGGGGTGACTTTCACCAATGAAGATGCGTTCTATCTCGACGGACAGCGGCTGATCGCTGTTAGTGGGGCGAACGGCGCGAATGGCACTATCTATCGTACGGAAATTGAATCGTTTTCGCGGGTCGTCTCATTTGGGAATGCAGGCAATGGTCCTGCCCGGTGGCGCATTTGGACAAAAGCAGGCTTGGTGATCGAATTGGGGTATACCGAAGACTCCCAATTCCGCCCGTACCGAAAGACGGGAACGTTTTTTTCATCGCAGCCGGAGGTCCTTACCTGGTCGGTGAGCCGCATCTACGACACCGTGGGAAACTACATGTCCTTTACCTATGAGGAGAACGAGGAGAGCGGAACCCAGTTGCTTACCCGCATTGATTACACTGGGCATCTCGATCCAGTGGTTAATCCGTATGCATCGGTGCGATTCGAGTACGAGGCTCGCCCTGACACCTCTTTGGGGTACAATTCGGGCGCGCGGATCGCCTCCAACCAGCGGCTCAAGCACGTGCGGGCATATTATGGCGAAACAGTGGTGAGGACTTATTCACTTTCGTACACGGTAAGGCCTCATACACAGCGATCTCTGCTGACAAGCCTCATTGAAACGGGCGCCGATGGGACATCGTATCATCCGCTGGTATTTGAATACGCCGAGCCAACACAGGGGTGGCAGGAAATGGATAAAACCAATTGGGCCCCGCCGGTGGAATTCATGGCTAAAGTGCGCGAGTATACGGGACGTGGGTATGTTGATCGCCTCAATCGTTATGGCACCGGATTTATGGATCTCGATGGCGATGGCCGGCCCGATATTATCCAATGGTATCATGATAGTTCGGGGGGGAATGACCACCGCAGGACGGCATGGATGAATCTCGTCGTACCGAACTCGGGGAGTAACTGGTTCGGTTTGCATAGCGCACAGCCGCCGTTTCCGCTGGCGTATAAGAACCGTAAGGATACGGGAGCCCGGCTGGTTGACTTCGACGGAGACGGTTTGCTGGACATGATCTGGCATCACGTTCTGTCGAATGGAGTAGTCGAATCGGAGGCGTATCGCAACAGCGGTAACCACTGGAATGAATCTTATGCGTGGCATTCTATACCCGCATATCGTTCACCATTCCCAATCGGACAGGATAATGCCAACCCCGCATTTTCGTCATCCTTTGTGGATCTGAATGGCGATGGTCGCGTGGATATTATAGGTCGCACCGATAATACGAACCGCGCTTATCTAAACAGCGGATCCGGCTGGCAGCAGGCGAACCAGTGGCATGCGCCTTGTGACCTGCGGTATGGCACCGTATTCCTTGACGTTAATGGCGATGGGTTGCCGGATCTCATTCAGCATTGGTACGGAAACAACGAGCAAAAGAAGGGGGTATGGTTTAATAATGGCAACGGCTGGACGGCCTGCCCCGCTGGAGAACTCGCCATTTATCTTCCGCCGTTGATGAATGCTAGTAATCCCGATTTCGGCTTGAATTCTCCCATGGGGACAGAGTTCGTCGATCTCAACGGTGACGGAATGATTGACTGCATCGCGCGAAACGACGCGTCTGGCAACCTGTTAACTGGTCAAGCTTGGCTGAACACCGGGAGAGGTTGGGCGCAAGCGTCCAGTTACAATCCGCCCATCGCCTTAAGGCACGACCATGCCTCTTTGGGAATCGCATTCATCGACGTCAATGCCGACGGCTTGGTGGACCTCGTTCGAAGTCACTCAGGCACCCGATACGTTTATTATAACACCGGTCGCGGGTGGACGGGCCAAGTGGGTGGAACAGCGCTTCTACCGATGGCTCTCTATGTTGACGGATGGGAAAATGGCAATTTGACCGACTTTGTTGATCTGGACGCGGATGGCGCGATTGATCAGGTGGGTCATTGGGGCGCTGATCGCGGCGCTTATCGAAACTTGGCCAATGCAGCCCAGAATAAACTAGTTAAAGTTAAAAACGCCTTCGGTGTTGAAGCGCGAATCGCCTACGGCCCGCTTACTGCGCGCGATCCGCAAACGGGTGACTTTACTCTATATGAAAAGGGCGCAGGCTCAACCTTCCCGAAGGCTGAAGTGATTGCCCCTATATATGTCACCAAATCGGTGTCACACGACGATGGGGCAGGTGGGCAATACGAGATCAATTACCGCTATGGCGGGCTGAGAAGCCATGCCCACCGCGGCAGCTTGGGGTTCGAGTGGATGCGAACCACCGACAGCCGTACCGGCATTCGTTCTACAACGTGGTTCAAGCAGGACTTCCCGTATACAGGGATGCCCTACGCCGCAGAGGCTCGGAAAGCGAACGGCGATCTACTTAACGAGACGATTACGACTTATAGTGAGAAGACGTTCCAAGGCGGCAAATTGCATTTTCCATACGCCAGCGAATCAATCCAGCGTTCATACGAACTGGATGGCACGCTCATGAGCGAGACCGTCACCATCGCTCAGTATGATGACTGGGGCAACGCGACCCGGCTGGAAGTGGACTCGTTGGACGGCCACGAAAAGATTACGATCAGCGCCTACGGCAACGAGACGAAGCCCGCGGATGAAAGCAGTCTGGATGGCTGGTTTTTGGGGCGCTTATCCCGCGCGAGCGTTGCCGCTATCGCGCCGGACCAGGCAACGATAACGCGCGTGTCTGCTTTCACTTATGATTCGGCGACCGGACTTTTGCTCAGTGAAACAGTGGAGCCTGATAGAGCCGCCGATCCGGCGAATTACACCCTGACAACTACGTACGGATATGATGGGTTCGGCAACAAGACCTCCGTTACGACCACCGGTGGCGGCTTGGGAAGTGCCCGTACCGCCACAACCGATTACGACGCCAACGGGCGATTACCAGTCTCGACAACCAATGCTTTGGGTCACACCGAAACGTATGCGTACGACCAAGCATTGGGCGTAGTGACTTCGACCACCGGTCCGAACGGCCTGACCACAACGTGGGAGTACGATGGATTCGCGAGGAAGATCAAAGAGACCCGCGCCGATCAGACGCAGACACTCATCCGCTATTCTTGGGCAGGCGCGGACACGCCGGCGGGCACGGCGTATTTTGTGGAAACGGAAAGTTCCGGCGGCCCGCCATCGCTAGTTTGTCACGATCAGATGGGCCGCGCGATTGCGAGCTACGCGATCAACGGCGGTAAGATCGATGGCAGCGCCCGCATTGTAGTCCAGAGGACGGATTACGATTCGATGGGGCGGGCGTTTCGAAGCTCCCTGCCGCATTATCTAGGAGAGCCCGCGCCCGGTTGGCTTGAAACAACCGCTTACGATCTTCTCAACCGGCCGCTGACAGTGGCCACTCCCAGCGATGACGCGGTCGGCGACATAGCGTATTCTCACGTCACTTACGAGGGGCTTGTGACAACTGCGACTGATCCCCTTGGTCGGAAGGAACGCATCGAGAAAAATTCCCAAGGCCAGGTGATAAGGCGCGTCAATAACGCGGACGCCGCTGCAGGCTCGGTGGAGCGTGGCGAGGTCACCTATACCTACGACGCGTTTGGCCAGCTCCTGACGACTACCGTGCACAAGGAAAACGGCACAACNGTTGCGACCCACCTGACGTACGATGTACGCGGCAGGAAGACCACGATGATCGACCCCGACATGGGCACGTGGAACTATGCCTACAACGCCGCGGGCGAACTGGTCTGGCAAATGGATGCTAAAGGTCAGGAAACCACCATGGCTTACGATGCGCTGGGCCGGCTGGTACGGCG
>Ga0065721_10053081_pt1 | contig 10582 bp, 5 predicted proteins | sample Mesricmetagenome_FD_59108 | JGI IMG/M metagenome (GOLD analysis project Ga0065721, IMG submission 59108) | Mesophilic microbial community from rice straw/compost enrichment Sample: eDNA_1 v2 (version 2) | ecosystem: Engineered > Solid waste > Grass > Composting > Bioreactor | place: USA: Davis... | reverse complement strand
GGCCGCCTCGTAGCCGCCCGGAGCCAGAGTCGTTTCCGGATCGAGCTCGTACGCCGCGTCCTTGCTCCAATTCGCCGTTACCGCGTAAGTTCCGAAGTCCGTTCGCGTCACGTTCGGCGCAACGTCCCGATAACTCCGGACGAGCGCGTCGCCGTACTGCGACAAAACGTATTTCTGGACGACCGCGATCGCGTCGATCCACGGATTCGCCGCTCCGTTGAAGAAATCCGCGCTCAGATTGTAGCCCATGGCCAAGTTCCAGCGAAGCATATCGGCATCGTCCGTCATCGTCTCGGCGGCGAGGTCGTGCTGGAACTGCATCACCTTGTCGCGCAGCAGCATGCCCGCCATCGGATAGTAGTCGGCATAGGAAGCCGTGTTTTTGCGGTAGCCGAGCAGGTCCCACAAGTACGTGGAGCCCATGAAGCCGACCGCCCCGTCCGCCAGCACGTCCGTTCCGTCCTCCATGTACAGCTTGTGCCCGATCGAGCCGACGTAATCGCGGACGCCCTTGAAGTAGGCCGTGGAAGGATCGGTCCCTTCCGGGATCGTCTCGTTAAACGCGTAGGGCGAATTGCGGATGCCCCATTGGTCCTCGAAGATGGCGTCGAACCCGCCCTCCAGCAGCTTCTTGTGCTCCTCGGCCGTCCGCCGGACGAAGAACGGATGGCCGGGATTGGCGACGTAGCCGCTATGCGCCCCGTAATCCTCCTTCTGGATTTGCCCGTTGTCCTTCAGGACGAACAAATCCTCCATCGTCGTGCCGGCAGGCAGCTTCGCCAGCGTCGGGGAGTTCACGCCCCACCAGCTCATGTTCGTATACGGAACGACGAGATTGCCTTTCTCCTTCGCCGCCCGCATGAACGCCTGGAACGCCTTCTGCCCGCCCCACTGCGGCTCCGGAGGCATGAAGTCCGGATAATTCTCGTCGTGTCCGCCCTTCTGGAAGCCGACGAGATGGATGACCCCCGCGTAATTCATTTTTCCCACGAAATCGGTCGCCAGACGATCCCAGCTCGCGTCCTTGATCGCCGAAATATCCGTCTTGTAGAAAGGAAGCTCGAAGTACTTCTGCTTCTCCGGCCCGAGCTTGTCGGCGAGCGAGCGGTAATCCCCGATGCGGTTCAGCTCCCGGTATCCGGCGATCGTCTCCTCGTAATCCCCGAATTCCAGCACGACCGTCGGACTGGTCCACTCTTTCGAGGAACCGATCCAAGTCTTGTAGTTGTGCACGATGCCCGTCTTGCCTTTGTCGTCCACCTGGTTCTTGAAGCCCAGCTCCGTCAGCGGCGTCGCGTCGGCGCCCAGGTCGTACACGGCCAGCTCCCCGCCCGCCGAACGCACGCCCAAATACGAGGCGAACAGCACGCCCGGATACTGGTCCTGAAAAGAGTTGCTCTCCTTGAAAAAGGAGTCCCTCAGCTTCACGCCCGGCAGCATCGGCAGCAGAGCGTCCTTGACGCCCTCGGATTCCACCTTCAGCTCGTACGGGAATCGGAACGACTTGATCGGCTGTTCCGTTCCGTTGTTCACCTTCGCTTGCAGCTCGACGCGGCGGTCGTTCGCGAACCGAACCGTCACGTCGACCCGGATCGCTCCGCCGTAATGCAGCGAGAGCTCGCCCTTCCGGCCGTCCCAATCGTAAGAGAACGACTCGGCTTTATGTCCTCCGGCCGAAGAGTCGTCTTCGAGGAAGGCCCACCATAACGCGTTCTCCCGATTGCCGAGCGTTAGATTCTCGTTCCGTCCCTTCGACTTGATGTAGGCGATCGCGCCGTTATCGGCGCGAAACGCGATCTCCGCGCCCGCCCGGCCGACGACGAGCAGGCCGTCCCGCTTCTTCAGGCTCGCGTCGGCGCCGAGCGGCGAGAAGATCAGCGCGTAAGCCGCGGCCGCGAGCACGATCGCGACGGCGACGGCCGATATCCATAACGTTTTCGATTGCCTGAGTCGCATCTTCGCTCCTTCCTCTCCTTCACCGAATGATGAGTTCAAAGGACGAAGCCGCTTCCGCGATTACCGTTAACCGCTTCGCGACGCCGTCGTACGTTGCTTGTCTTCCGGTCTGTCCGGCAAGATCGCTTCGCTCGTTAACCTGAGAGTCGCCTCGGATACCGTAGAGGGTTGCCCCATGCAAACTTGTCGTTTGCCCAAGGCAACCCTCTTCGCAGCTTATCTTTTTATTCGTCCATGGAGATTCGGCGGCTACTCGACCTTGATCGAGTCGTAGAATTTCTCCTGCACCGTCTTGGCCGCGGCGTCGAGCTGATCTCTCAGGTTCACGTCTTTTTTCGAGAACACTTCCTGGATGACGTTCGTCATCGCGCCGTAGTAGTCCTGCGTATTGAATTGCGCTTCCGGCTTGCCGTCCAGCAGCGTCATCAGCTCGTTGCTGTATTGGTAGACGTTGTCGTACTTGTCGTATACGGCTTTGACTTTCGCTCCGTACTCGGAATCTTGCTTGAAGTATTGGATGACCGGCGGCACGAAGTATTTGTTCTCCGCTTTGCGCGCTTGAATGTTTTGGTCGAGCGATTCCAAGCCTTTGTCGGAGAAGTAATCGAACACCGCGTATTGGAAAGCCGCGAATTGCTCATCCGGCGTCGCGTTCGGGTTGATGACGAGGAAGTCTCCGCCGAGCACGCCCGTGTGCTTGCCGCCTTTCGTCGCGGCCGGCATCGGATAGACGAGAAGGTTTTCCGGGGCGATGCCGCCCTGGTTCAACGCTTGATCGAGCGGACCGTCCGGACCGGCGTACACCATGGCCGTTCTGCCTTGCGCGAACGCGCCTACCGCGTCGCCCCAAGCCAGCGCCCAGTCGGCCGGGATGACGTTGGCGTCCTTCAATTGCTTGTAGAATTCGAGAGCTTTCAGACCTGCGTCGGAGTTGAACTTCGCGACGACCTTGCCGCCTTCGATCGCTTGGATTTCGCCGCCTGCTTGGAACAGGAAGTTCGTCCAGTTCCATCCGGCGTCGTTCGTCTTGCCCATCGGCGCGACGCCGGAGATGCCCTTGGCCGGATCCGCTACTCCTTTGGCCGTGTTCAGCATGTCTTCCCAGGTCCAGTCGAGCGGAGGAGCGGCCACGCCTTTGTCGTCCAGCATCTTCTTGTTGATGACGGTCGCGACTACGTATCCTTGCTGCGGAATGCCGAAGATTTTGCCGCCGATGTTGAATTGGTCGAGCAGAATCGGGTTCAGTTGGTCTTTCTTGTCGTAAGCGTTGAACAGCTCCGTAATGTCGGCCGCCCAACCTTTTTCGGCGAGGAATTTGCCTTCCGTCGCATAGGTGTTGAACAGCGTCGGAGCTTCGTTCGCGCCCATTTTGATGCCGATTTCGTTCGGATTGTACTGCCAGTCGCTCTTCACGATCTCGACGTTCGGGTACACTTCGTTAAAGCGTTTGATCTTGTCGTCTTCCAAAGCGCGCTTCTCCACGAGGTCCGGAGTCGGATAGTAGATGCTGATCGTCGCCTTGAGCTGCGTCGGGTCCGCAGCTCCCGAGGATTCCCCGCCCGATGCGGGAGCGGATTCGGAAGCGCTTGCCGAAGGAGCCGGGCTCGCGGAAGGCGAGGCGCTATTCTCCTTGTCGTTCCCGCCGCAAGCGGCGAGCACGGTGCTGAGCAAGAGAAGGCCGGTGACGACGGTTGTAACCTTGCGCATGTGTTTTACCCCTTTTCGATTTGGTGGATTGGCTTACACGCTCATCATAATGGAGGCGCATTTCCTAAAGCGATGTGTATTCCTATTTCGATCATGTGCAGATTTACGCATGATCCCTTCCAACATTATCCTTTTACGCTGCCCATATGAAGTCCGCGAACGATGTATTTCTGGAAGATCAGGAACACGATCACGGGCGGAACGGTAATCATCGTCAAGATCGTAAACCGCAAATTCAAATCGTACCTTCGGACGTTCACGACGTATTTGTAGATCGCCGTGGCGAGCGGATATCGCTCGTCGCTGGACAGTATCATCGACGGCCAGTACCATTCGTTCCAGGCGGACGCGAAGACGAAGATCGCCAGCGTCGCGAAGATCGGAACGGAAAGCGGGAACGCGATCTGGAAAAACAGCCTCGGCTCGGAAGCGCCGTCGATCCGGCCCGATTCGAACATCTCCATGTTGATGCCGTCGAAGAACGTCTTGAGCAGCAGCAGGTAGAAGGCGTTCGCCCCGGCGGGCAGCCAGAGCGCCCAGAACGTGTTCATCAGCCCGAGATCGCGCAGGTTGACGAAGTTCGGAATGATGTACGTCGTAGGCGGAATAAACAGCGTCAGCAAGAAGAAATACTGGATGATTTTCTTGTAAGGCACGTCCATCCGGGAGAGGCTGAACGCGGCGAACCCGATGACGAGCACGGTCATCGCCATGTTGCCGGCGAAAATGAACAGCGTGTTTCTCGCGAACAGCGGCAGGTTGATGTAGCCCCAGGCTTTCTCGTAGTTTTCGAAATGCCAGGAGTTCGGGATGAACGTCGGCGGGAAGGAGTTGACTTCCGTATTGAGCTTCACGCCGTTAAAGAAAATGACGAACATCGGATAAAGCATCGTGCAGATCATGACGAGCACGACCAGGAGCATGATCGAGTAGCCGAGCCGAATGCCGGGTTTCTTCAAGTCGTAGTCCGAGAGAATGCCTCTTTCGACCGCCTTCATGCTTTACGCCGCCTCCTTGTTGGACATCCGGTTTTGGAGGATCGCCAGGCCGCACAGCACGATGAACATGAGCACGCCGAGAGCGGAGGCCGTCCCGTAATCCTGTCTCGTGAACGCGTAGCGGATGACGAGCAATGCGTACGTCAGCGTCGCGTTGTTCGGACCGCCGTCCAGCACCGCGTAATGGGTCTGGAAGTTCTGGGAAGTCGCGATCAGCTGCAGCAGCAGGAGCAGCACGATCTGGTTGCGGATCGAAGGCAGCGTAATATGGCGGATCCTCTGCCAGATGCCCGCTCCGTCTATTTCCGACGCCTCGTACCAGTCGCGCGGAATGCTCAGCACGGCCGCCAGATAGATGAGCAGCGCGGACCCGAAGCTTTGCCAGGTCTCCATGATGACGATCGATATCATCGACCAGGCTTTGTTCGTCAAGAACAAAACCGGCTCCAAGCCGATCTTGGTCAGCAGGGCGTTGATCGGGCCGACGGGATCGTACAGCCATCTCCACAAGCCGTACAGCACGACGACCGGGACGACGTAGGGCAAGTAAGCCGCGATCCGGGCGATGCCTTGCATTCTTCTCATTTCGGAGATCGCTATCGCGAACGCAATCGGAACCCAGAAGCCGATGGCCAGGCCGAGGAAAACGTAGTAGATCGTATTCTTCGCCGCCGTGAGGACGTCGGGATCTTTGAACACCCGTTCGTAGTTCTCCCAGCCGACGAAGGAGTCCCCTTTCACGAAGTCGATGTGGTAAAAGCTGAACAAAATCCCTTTGCCGATCGGCATCCACAGGAACGTGAAAAAAACGGCGACGGCGGGAAGCAGGAATAAATAACCCCAGACGTACTTTTTCCACTTTCCGGGAGGCCGCTTGGGCTTCGAGTCCAAGGCTGGGTAAGGGACTGCGGTTGATTGGCTCATGAGTTCTCCCTCTTTCTATCGATATCTCTCATTGTAGAAAAAGGAGCCCGGGGTGAACATGTGCGAATCTATGCGGATCATGGGCATTCTTACTTCTTCATTTCGCTGGGGCTGATCCCGAAATATTTTTTGAATATTTTGCTGAAATGCTCGGGCGATTCATAGCCGACCCGTTCGGAAATTTCGTATCTTCTCAGGTCCGTCGTCAAGATCAGCCGCTTGCTTTCCTCCATCCTGAGCTTGATGACGTATTCCCACAAATTCGTGCCCGTATATTTCTTGAACAGGTAGCTAAGGTAGTTCGGGCTGACGTGGTTGCGCTGCGCGACCTCGTTCAGCGTCAGCCCCTTCTGGGCGTAGTTGGCCATGACGTACTCCTGGGCCTTCTCCACGATCAGGTTGTTCTGCGCCGCCAAATCTTCTTCCGTCGGCTCTTCGTTCATCGGTCCCCACTTGAAATCCCCGTAGAAAAACACATGGTGGTCCTTATACTGACGGTTCCAGAAGATCGCCCGGCTCACCTGAACGTTCAGCTCGGGCAGAAACTCGATTCCCTTCAAGATTTGACTGATGCCGACGACGCTCTGAAACCCTAAGTATTTGCGGATGTTGAAGTGCAGGCTTCGTCCGATCATTTCGAGCTGATTGACCTTGTCCGCGCTGGAATCGCCGTACGTCGTTTCGTCCCAGTGCGCGATGACGTTGACGTCCCGGTCCTCGGAATAGAACGCCTGGTGGCGCCAATCCTTGTCCAGAAGCTCGCTGACGACGTTAAGAACGGCGTACTGGAGCAGCTGGGCGTCCTTCGGCGCGATTTCCGACTTGCCCGCGCTTTCGTAGTCCAATCGAACCTTGATCATCGCGAAATACGGCCCCCGAAGATCGATGCCTTGCTCCGAGGCGAGCTTCCGCAGCTCCGCCGCATGCTCCGTTTCGGCGACGAGCCGGTTCAGCGTCGTCATTCGCGCCGGCTCGGGTTGATCCATGCGGAAATGCTCTCTCAAATCCGAGATCAGCTCGGCCTGGTTCTGGACCGGCCGGTCCATGTGAAGCAGCACGTGCCGCACGGAACTGAGCAATTGCTCGCTGTTGATCGGCTTGATCAGGTAATCCCGCGCCCCGAGCCTCATGGCGAGCTGCGCGTATTGAAACGTCTCGTGCGCGGAGATGACGATGACCTGGACCCAGGGCTTGACGATCTTGGCCTGCTGCATCAGCTCGATGCCGCTCATTGCCCCCATCTGGATGTCGGTGACGAGCAGGTCGATCGATTCCATCTTCAGATAGTCCAGCGCCTCGAAGCCGTTATGGGCGGTATAAATGCCATGAACGTTCAGTCCCGACGATTCGAGCAGGTTGGCCAGCCCCCTGACGATCAACGGTTCGTCGTCCACGATCAAGATGTTGTACATGCGCGCCTCTCCCCTCTTATTCCTCGTTCGCGTCGTCCGCGGTCCGCGTCGGAATGACGACGTTGACCCTGATGCCCTCCGGCTTCCGCGCTTCGTAGCGCAAGCCGTACTCGCTTCCGAAATGAAGCTGTATCCTCTTGTTCACGTTGATGATGCCGTAGCCGGAAGCGCCGTCGGGCGACTTCGCGGCGAACAGCGAGTTGATGGCGTCCGCGTCCGTCTCCTTGTAGCCGTTATCGTCGACCGTCAACCTGACGATTCCTTCCGCCCGGCTTGCGGAGACGACGATTTCCCCGTCCTCGCCCATATGGATCACGCCGTGGATGACGGCGTTCTCGATCAGCGGCTGGAGCGTGATTTTCGGAATCAAGAACGGCAAGACGTCCTCGTCGATGTCCCAACGGATGGCGAACCCGTATTCGTAGCGCATATGCTGCAAATTGGCGTACGCCTTCGCGTGCTCGAGCTCCTCCTCGATCGTGATCAGCTCCCGTCCGCGGCTCAGGCTGATTCTCATCAGCTTGGACAGCTCCTTGATCATTTCGGCGGAGCCGGCGTTGCCCTCTAGCGAGCTTTTCCAATAGATGCTTTCGAGCGTGTTGTACAGCAAATGCGGATTGATCTGCTGATAGAGCAATTGAAGCTGCGATTCCTTCTGCTTGATCTCCATCGAATACTGTTCGTGGATCATGTCGTTGATCCGGTTCGCCATGTTGTGCACGGAATGGATCAGAACCCCGACTTCGTCGTTGCGATCCTTGCCCGGGGACGAAGACAACGGCTTGCCGGGCTCGTGGGATCTCGCGAACATCGCCAGCTTGCGGAGCGGATTCATCAGAGACCGCCAGAAGTACATCATGACGATAATCGCGAACACGGAATAGACGATGGAGATCGTCTGGATGACCGTTTTGAGCGCGCTTTGCTGCTGCAGCAGCGATTGCGTCGGAATTTTATAGACGAGCTTCTGCTTGAGCGTGTATTTCGTGTGGATGACATAGATGAATCGTTCCGTCACGCGGCTGACCGTCAGCTCCATCGCCGAATCGGAATCGATGCCTTCGGGCAGAGTCAGCGTCTCGCCCATGCGGGGAACGGACGACGCCAAGATGCGGTTCGACCAGTCCGTCAAGTAAAGCTCGCCCCCCTCGGGCAGCGAGACCGTATCGAACGCTTCCTCGATTTTCTTGTCCGTCTTCGTGGCCACGAGCACCCCGACGACGCTTTTGCCGTTCGTGATGCTGTTGACCCTGCGCAAGTAAGCCAGCGTCATCTGGTCCTTGTTCGGCCCGAAGTCGTCGATCAGCGCCAGGATTCCTTTGCCCTTCGCATTCAGAGCTTCCTCGATCCACGGCGTCAACGTCTTGTCGGAGTAGAAAAAAACCGACGAGCCGTTGATCCGGCGATTGATGTCCGGGATGGCGGGCGCGAACGGATAGCTGTTGTCCGGATCGTAGACGAACAGGAAATAGTTGATCGCTTCTCCTCCGATAAGGCCGACCGAGTAGTTGCCCAGCAGCTGGCTCATCTCCCGGTACTTGACGACCCGGTCGAACTCCGTGTCCAGGTCGGACCCGATCATGTTCTGAGTGACTTTGTTTTGGATAATCGTCGTCATGATCCGGCTGATCGCGTCCAGGTCGCGGTTGATCAGGAAATGGTTCTGCTTGTTCAATTCCTCGTAAGCGCTCGTGACGTGCTCCTTCAGAATCTGCTCCGCTTTCGAGTTCGCGTACCAGTTGAGCAGGAAGACCGGACTGACCAGTACGAGGAACAACAAAATGAGCTGCTGCCGGACGTTCATCCTCGTTAACGGATTCGTAAGCCTCAACTTCGACCGCCCTCTCTCCCCGACGGAATGCCTCATCGATTCATTATCGCATGTTCGCGCCCTGCGGAGCCCATACTTCGATTATTGTCGTACAAGCGCGACTATTTTTCGTAGAATAACACATTATCACTCCCACGTAAGCCTTTACAACAGGAAAATAGGAGAACGCGTTCGAATATTTCGTCTATCGTCCATAGGACGATCCGGCGACAGTGGGAGGTATCGTTCCTGTGCAAACTCGGTCGTAGGCGTTCAGTAAAATCGCACTGGTTTAATCGAACGTTATGGGTTAAGTTAGCTATACGGATGCCATAGGCTGACGGCATACGAAACCAACTTAGAATCAGGTGGACTCTCATGCTTAAGCTCGTCGACAGGAGCGTTCGCGACTTTCGCTCCTCGTATCCCAAGCTGCTGACGTTCGAATATTTATACATGCTTCTGACCAGCGCCTTCGTCATTCCGGTGATCGCTTTCCTGTTCAACCGGATATTAACGGTTGTCGGCTCCGGTTCGTTGCTGAACGACGAATTGATCCGGCTCGGCTTGAATTGGAAAGGCATGCTGGGACTCGTCTCGATCGGGCTCGTCGCTTCTTTCGCCATCTTCATCGAATTAGGCGTGCTCATTATTCTGATTCAACGGCATTACTTCGGCAAGGACGCCTCCATTGTCGACGCGCTGCTGACGACGCTGCGACGGACGCCGCGCCTGCTCGGCTTCGGCGCCGTTCAATTGCTGGCCATGCTTCTCGTCCTCATCCCGTTCGTCGATTCGCCCTTGTCCAAGTCGTTTTATGCGCTGTTCAACGTCCCCGTTTTTCTGCAGCGAAACGTCGTAAACGTTTCTTTGGCGATGACGGTAGTCTACGTTTTGTTGCTGATCGGCGTGCTCTACATGGTGCTGCGCGGGATCTTCGTCTTGCATTACATCCTGCTGGAAGGCAAGCCGATCACCGAAGCGGTGCGCAGCAGCTACGCCTTGACGAAGGGCAAACGCCTGAAGCTGATGGGGGCCTTGCTGCTGCTGAACGCCTTGATCGTCGGAGCCGGCTTCGTCGCGATCTGGTCGCTGTCGTTTCTCCCGTATTGGATCAACGACAACGTGCTCAAAGCCTTCACGGACCATTACTCGCTGACGCTGTCCACCATTCTGACGTATATGTTTACTCTGGCGGTTATTCCGATCAACCTCATTTTGTTGACCCGCTTGTTCTACATTTTCGAACGCCAACGGGGGAACTCGCCGCGCGATCTTCTGGAGCCGCGGACCAGCTTGCTCGGCCGTTGGGAGCTGCGCTTGTCCGGTTCCATGAAGAAGCTTCCGCACAAGCGCAAGCTTTACACGGCTTTAGCCCTGATCTACACGGGGTTGGCGCTTTTCGTCGGGATCAAGGCGAGCGATGCCCTCGTCTACGCCAAATGGAGCGTGCTGATCTCGGCCCATCGGGGAGATACGGAGAGCGCGCCGGAAAATTCCCTTCAGTCCGTTCGAAGCGCCATCGACAAAGGCTTTCAGTCGGTAGAGCTGGACGTTCAGTTAACCAAGGACGGGGTAGCGGTTCTGAATCATGACATGACCCTCAAGCGGGTGGCCGGTTCGGACGACCGCGTCGCCGATTTGACGTACGGGGAAGTCCGCCGGCTTACCCTCGGCACGGACGCCGACGGGACGTCGATTCCGATTCCGACGTTGGAGGAAGTATTGACCGAGGCGGCAGGCCGGATCAAGCTGCTGCTCGATCTGAAGCCGTA
>Ga0065721_10053074_pt1 | contig 10582 bp, 9 predicted proteins | sample Mesricmetagenome_FD_59108 | JGI IMG/M metagenome (GOLD analysis project Ga0065721, IMG submission 59108) | Mesophilic microbial community from rice straw/compost enrichment Sample: eDNA_1 v2 (version 2) | ecosystem: Engineered > Solid waste > Grass > Composting > Bioreactor | place: USA: Davis... | reverse complement strand
CGGCCGCGACTTGCTGGCCAAGGTCGCGCACGACGTCCTGGCCATGCTGGAGGAATTCGCCGCCGACAACGGCCTCGACGTCGCGAACGTATGGCCGAAGGCGCCGGCAGGCGAATGGTTGGTCCCGGCCGAGGCGTTCTCCGATCTGCGGGCGATGTGCGACGAGGCGATCGAGGCGATCGCGGAGGAACGGCGGAAAAGGCATCGACTGGATCTCGACGAAATCCGAAGCCACATCGACCGTCATTACGGCGAGCCGATCTCCCTGGAGACGGTGGCGCAGCGCTTCTTCGTCAGCAAGGAGCATTTAAGCCGGGCGTTCAAGTCCCGGACGGGCGAGAACCTGACCGACTATATCGTCCGCAAGCGGATGGAGAAGGCGATGGAGCTGATGGAGGAAGGGAAGCTGGCGATCAAGCACGTCGCCAGGCTGACCGGCTACGAGGACGTCGCCTACTTTTACAAAGTGTTCAAGAAACGTTACGGCGTAACGCCCGGAGAGATTCGACGGAAAGAATAACCGGGGACGGCAACGGAACGAAGATCAATAAAATGCAATATCGGACGCTAATATCCTCGAATGATCGGCGCCGAAGGCTCCCCTATACTGAAGGTGCATTTTCAAATCAAGGGGGTATTCGTTCTATGAAGAAAGCGCTTCATCTCGGTTTGATACTCGTATTGGTCATGTCGTTCCTCTCGGCATGCGGGGGCGCGAAGGATAACGCCTCGGCGCCTTCGTCCGAGGGGACCCCGGCTTCCTCCGGTTCTTCCGCTTCCCCGTCCGAATCGGCGAAGGCGGACGAGCTGCCCCAAAAGGTCGAGCTCAAGGTGTTCATGAGCTTCCCGCGGTTCAAGGATCAATTCGAAGCTTATTTCGCGCAGTTCAAGGCTAAAGAGCTGGCGGAGAAAAACATCGACGTGACGATCAAGCTCGAAATGCCGAATCCCGACCAAGCGAAGCAAATCCTGCAGACGAGGCTCGCCTCCAACGACGCGCCGGATTTGTTCACGCTCCACGCCATCGCCGACATCCCGACCTATTACAAAGCGGGGTATCTGAGCGACTTGTCCGACCAGCCTTTCGTTCCGAAGGTGTACGAGAGCGTTCGGAAAACGGTCACCTACGAAGGCAAGGTCGTCGCGCTTCCGCTAGAGAGTCTGTCCTGGGGCTACCTCTATAACAAGAAAATATTCGCCGAGCAAGGCATTGCGCCTCCGCTGACGCTGGACGAGATGAAAGCGGCGGTCGACAAGCTGAACGCCGCGAACGTCAAGCCGTTCATGCTGGCGTTCCAGGAGTCGTGGATTCCGCAGCTGATGATGGCCCTTTCCCTGGGAGGCACTGTTTCCTCGGCCCATCCGGACTGGATCGAGAAAATGAACAAAGGCGAGGCGTCCTACCGGGACGTCGCGAGCGTCTTCGACATCATCGACCTGATCATGGCCAACGGCACCGATAAACCTTTCGAGGTCGGGGGCGAGGCCGGCTCAGCCGATTTCGCGAACGGCAAGGCGGCGATGTGGGTTCAAGGTCCGTGGCAGGCGGAAACGATCCTGAAGGTCAATCCGGACATGGAATTCGGCGTCGCGCCGCTCCCGGTAAGCAACGATCCGGCCGGGGCGATGATCAATCTGGCGACGTCGACGTCGCTGGCCGTCTCCCCGACGAGCAAGAACAAGGAAGTCGCGCTCGATCTGCTCAACTATATCCTCGACGACCAAGATTCGGCTCCCCTGTTCGAGGAACTCAAGTTCAATCCGGTCGCGACGATGCATACGTACGAGACGTTCCCTTGGATCTCCGAAGCAAGCTCTTACGTCGCGGACGGCAAAGCCTACCTGGACCTGTCGCTTCCGAACGGCGTCACGGACGAAACCGCCAAGCTGCTCCAGAGCTATTACGCGAAGGACGTGACGAAGGAAGAGATCATCGAGACGCTGGACAAAGCTTGGGCCAAGGGCGTCCAGGCGCAGCAGTAGCCTAACGGCCGTTTACGGGACGGGAGGAACCGCACATGCGCCTGACGAAAAAACGCAAACAATCGATCGCGCTGCTCCTCTTCGCGTTCCCCGCTCTGGCGTTCTATGCCGTATTCATGCTCGCCCCCGCTTTCGGGGGCGCGGCATACAGCTTAACGGACTGGAACGGGCTGAATCCCGCCTTCTCTTGGGTGGGATTCGCCAATTACGCGGAAGCGCTGACGGACGACCCGTCCTTCGCGCGCTCTCTGGCGTTTACGGCGAAATTCGTCGTTTTCATGGTCGTTCTTCAGAACGTCATCGCGCTGGCGCTCGCCGCGCTCGTCGAATCGCGGGGGAGAAGCAAAGCTTGGTTTCGCACGATATTCTTCATGCCGAACATGCTGAGCATGATTATCGGCGGTTTTATGTGGCTGTTTATTTTGACGAAGGTAACGTCTTATCTGGTCGAACGCGCCAGACTGACGTTCCTCGACCGTTCGTGGATCGGCGATCCCGACTACTCCTTTTATTCCATCCTCGTCGTTTCCTTGTGGGGAGGCGTCGGCTACCTGATGGTCATCTATATCGCTTCGCTGCAGGGCGTCCCGAAGACGCTCAAGGAAGCGGCGGCCATCGACGGGGCGAGCGCCTGGCAGACGTTCCGGAGCGTGACGCTGCCGATGATTTATCCCGCTTTGACGATCGGCGTGTTCTTGACGCTGAACTCTTCCTTTAAAACGTTCGACGCCGTATACGCGCTGACCGGGGGAGGTCCGGGCAGGGCGACGCAGGTCGTCGCGATGAATATCTACGAGGAGGCGTTCAGCTTCAACAGCCGGTACGGGTACGCTAGCGCCAAGGCGATGATTCTGTTCCTGATCGTCGTCGTCATCACGCTCGTTCAGCTTCGGATCATGAAGAACCGGGAGGTGGAGGCATGAGCCGCATCCCTGCCGAGTCGAGACGGACTCGGGCCCCGGAAGAACCGGGCGGCATCCGGCCGGGTCCGCAAGGAGCAACGCGGGAAATCGAACGTCCGGCAAGCCTGATTTCCCGTTCCGGAGGGGGCCGGTTAGGACGCCGGGCCGCTTCCGCGCTCGCGTTCGCCGTGCTCGTCGCGGCCGCTTTGTTTACGCTGTTTCCGATCTACATGGGCGTCTTGAACTCGCTCAAGACGGAAGGCGAGATGCTGAACGATATTTTGGCCTTCCCTTCGAAGCTTCAATTCGCGAATTACGCGGACGCCTTCGAGAAAATCGATTTTTGGCGCAGCTTGAAGAACACCGTCGTCGTCGCGGTTGTCGGATTGGCGGGCATTATTCTGTTCGCGTCGATGGCCGGCTATAAAATGTCCAGAACGCCGGGCAAGCTGAGCGGCTTCCTGTTCGGCGCGTTCGTGCTGTCGATGCTGATTCCTTTTCATTCGATCATGATCACGCTGGTCAAAATCTCGAAAGATCTGGCCGTTCAAGGCTCGACGGCTGGCCTTGGCTTCATCTATATCGGATTGGGCGTATCGATGGCGATCTTCCTGTACCACGGCTTCGTGAAATCCATTCCGCGCGAGTTGGACGAGGCGGCCGTGGCGGACGGCTGCGGGGAGCTCCGGCTGTTTTTCGTCGTCGTGTTTCCGCTGCTGCTGCCGGTGACCGCCACGATCGCGATTTTGAACCTGCTGTGGATGTGGAACGACTTTCTGCTTCCGCTTCTCATGCTGACCGATTCGGACGACTACACGCTGCTGCTGTCGACCAACATGCTGTTCGGGGAATACAACAACGATTGGTCGGCGATCCTCGCGTCCCTCGTGCTCGCCATGCTTCCCGTGATCGCGCTGTATTTGCTGCTGCAGAAATTCATCGTTAACGGCATCGCGGACGGAGCGATCAAGAGCTAGCCAATTATTGGGCGTGTTCAATAGATCGGTTTTCAGCACCGAGGCTGGTCGTTCGCCTGACGGAGAACTGCTCGCCCATGCATCCGGGAAGGTTGGATGAAGAACGGTGGAGAGGAAGCGATCGCAAAACGAGGTTCACGTGAGTACCGGAAGATCGGCTGGCTTCAGATTCGATGTCGAATCCGCTTCCCGATCCGCATCGCGATCAAAACGGGTCTTATGAACGACCTCTTATACGGAAGAGAGGATATGAGCATGTCGCAAAATAGAGCGGTCCCGCCGGGCGAGGTCAGCGGTTTTCTGCGTGCCGAGGGTCGCAAGCTGGTAAACGGGGAAGGCCGCGAGGTACTGCTTCGGGGCGTCGGCTTCGGCAGTTGGCTGCTTCCGGAAGGCTACATGTGGGCTTTCCCGGATCAAGGAGACCGTCCGCGGCGCATCGAGCGGATGGTCGAGGAGCTGGTCGGCGCGGATCTGGCGTCGGAGTTCTGGGATCTCTATTACGACCGCTACGTACGGGAAGCGGACATTCGGCGGATCGCCGAGGAAGGCTTCAATTCCGTTCGCGTCCCGATCAACGCGCGGTTTTTAATGGAAGAGGAAGGTTGCTGGAAAGAGGAGCGCCTGGCCCTGATCGACCGCGTCGTCGGGTGGTGCCGGGAGCATCGCTTGTACGTCATTCTCGATCTGCACGGCGCGCCCGGCGGGCAGACCGGCACGAATATCGACGATTCGGAGTTCGATCGGCCCGACTTGTTCCTGGAGGAACGGTACGCCGACTTAACCGTGGAGCTGTGGCGGATGCTGGCCGCGCGGTACAAGGACGAGTGGATCGTGGGCGGCTACGACCTGCTCAACGAACCGCTTCCGAATTGGTTCGCGCAGTACAACGATCGGATCATGCCTTTGTACAAGAGGATCGCAAGCGCCATCCGCGAAGCGGACGACCGGCATATGATCATCCTGGAAGGCGCCCACTGGTCGACCGATTGGACGATTTTCGACGAGCGGATCGACGATAACGTCATGCTGCAGTTCCATAAGTATTGGAACAATCCGGACACCGAGAGCATCCAAGCGTATTTGGACGGCCGGGAAAAATGGAACGCGCCGATCTTCATGGGAGAGGGCGGCGAGAACAACAAGGACTGGTACGCGGGCGCGTTCCGGCTGTTCGAGGACCACGGCATCTCGTGGAATTTCTGGACGTGGAAAAAGCTCGAGCGGGACAACTCGCCCTGCTCGGTGCGGAGGCCTTGCGGATGGGAGCTGCTGGTCGCTTATCTGGAAGGCGGGGAGAAACCCGAACCGGACGTCGCGCAACGGGTGCTTTGGACGTACTTGGACAATCTGCTGCTGGAAAATTGCGATTACTGCCGGGACGTCGTCGATTCGCTGCTTCGGAGGCCTCCCGCGCGCATTCCGGCCGTGTTCTACGGCTACGGGGGAGAGGGCGTCGGGTACGGTTTCGGGGGTTCGGAAGCGTCGTCGGACGGAGACAAGGATTGCGAGACGAATAGCGATTGGCCTGGCGGAGAGTCGGCGAACGAAGACAGGAGTTGCGAGGCGAATCGGGAATCGCCTGGCGAGGCTTCGCCGGGCGCGGTCGGATTCCGTTCCGGGGACGGAACGGACATCAGGTTCGCCTCGGATGCCGCACGCGTCGCGGCTCCGAATTTCGGGCATGGCCGCGGCGAGCCCTGGCAGCCGGACGAATGGCTCTGCGTTCAACTGGCTCCCGGCGATTGGCTGGCGTACGATTTCTTGGCGCAGGCTTCGGAGCCTCGCCCGGATAGACGGGACGGTTCTCCGCCTGAGAGCGCGAGTTTTTCGCTTACCCTGCGTCTGTCCGCGGTTGAGGGCGAGACCTGCCCGTCTGGCACGGACGTGCGATCGGAGCGTAACGGAGGGGGAATGTCTCGGGTCGGCGTGCGCGTAACGGTCGATGGCCGGGGGATCGGCTTCGTCCCTTGCGGACTCGACTGGGAAGACGTCCGGTTGCCCGAGACGATCCGTGTAGCGCCGGGCACGCGCCGCATCGTTCTATCCACGGAGGGCGGCCCGCTGCGCGTGATGTGGCTGGCGCTTGCTCCGGCTTCGGAATGAAGCGGCTGCCCCCGCGTTAAGTTTGATTCGTTGGCAAGAACGCTCGCACTCTCGGAACTCAAGTGAAATATCGAAACGCGACGGCTTAGGGCATCCTATGCCGTCGTTTCTTTTCCGCGGTCCATTGCGGCTCTTCTTCGAGAGTTCGCGGGCAAGAGAGTTGTCTGAGCACCTAGATGGCTTTAGATAAGTCCGCGCATTCCGAAAGTGTCGGGATAATCGGTGCGTGCCGCCGAAAATGTCCGAGCTAGCGGGATAAATCGGATCAACAGGGCTTGCGGCTAAGAACCGTCCGCTCTAGTCGGATATATCGGCAAACGGCCGACAACCTCAACGCTAGTCGAAGAAAGGGGACAAATTGACTGGTGGAAAATGGATACTAGTCGAAGAAAGGGGGCAAGTTGGCTGGCAGAAAATGGACGCAATATTCCGGTTAAAATTGCTGGGTATGGTTTTTCGACCAGATTTTCGGGATCAGGGATCAATTCGCTCATTGTGTTTGAAATTTCGAGTATAATCGGCCGGTTCTACCCTCGTGGCGCTTATTATGTATGAAATTTCGAGTATAATCCGCTATTTCGAGGTGTTCGACGCTTATGTGTATGAAATATCGCCTATAATCGATTGGCTCGGTGCGGGCCTACGCCCTCCCCAAACGCAAGCCTCATAAATCTAGGCTTATGTTCGGCCGTGAACCTCATCGCGCCAGGAAGGCGCAAAAGGCGTTTCGTCATCCCGGCGGACAAGCCGCATATAAGCGAAGGCGAGGGCGCCCGAACGCTACGATCGCCCGCCGGAACCGCAAGTCCGATAAGGGAAGACCTCGAGACCGTAAGCACCCTCGACCACAGTCTAGGACGAAAAACATACGCGAGTCCGTTATGCGCGAAAGCGGAGAAGTTTACAATAAGGTCATGAGGTAAACGAGAAAGAGAAAAGAGGTGAGGCAAATGAAACGAGGGAATGGCTTAGCGCTACTGCTTATCGCAATCGGCGGTTTGGTTATCCTCAACAAATTGGGTTTCGGACTAGGCTGGTTATTCGGTTTGATCGTTCCGATTCTGGTCATTTTGCTCGGGGTCGTGGTATGGAACAACGGCAACCGGCTCGTAGGCGGCGTGATCGCGGTGATCGGGGGATTCATCCTTCTCGGCAAGCTCAGCTTCGTCTTCGTCTGGATCGCGGCCATCGCCATGATCGTATTCGGAGTATCGATGCTCCGCGGCAACAATCGCACCACGAGATTCTAGCCACGTTAACATAACCGCAATCGAACCATAAGAGGGAGGGAACACGGGAATGACCGTCATGAAAAGGGTGCGCGACATCACGGTAGCGACGCTGAACGACCGGCTGGAGAAATCGGAAGACCCGGTTCGCGTCATCGATCAGTTCCTCTGGTCGACGCACCAGGAGATTACCCAGAGCGAAACGCTGCACCGCCAATACGCGGCGCATACGGACAGTCTGTACCGGCAATGGAACGACGCCGAACAATGGGCGAACAAGCGCGAGCAGCAAGCCGTAACCGCGCTGAAGGCGGGCGAGGAGAACGTCGCGAAGCTGGCGCTTCAAGATAAGGTTCTCCACCAAGAGCGCGCGGAGCGTTACAAAGCGCTCTACGAGCAAAGCAAGAACGAACTGAACGATTTGGAGCAATTGCTCCAGGAGCTTCGCAGCGAATACCGGTCGGTATACGACCGCCGCCAGTTTTACGTCGCGAAGATGGAGTCGCTTCGGCTCCAGCAAAGGCTGAACGCGAGATTCGCTCCGGGCAGCGCGGATACGTCCCAGATGTTCCGCAAGATCGACGATCGCCTGACGGACATCGAGCTGGAAACCCGCAGCCTGCGCGATCTGCGCCGGATGGGGCAGGAAACGCTGCTGCACGCCGGGGAAGCCGTCCGCAATACGATCGACCGGGAGCTCGAGGAGCTGAAACGCAGACTGCAGCAAGGAGGTTAATATCGAATGCGCAAACTATACCGTTCCACCCGGGATCGAAAGCTATTCGGAGTGTGCGGTGGATTGTCGGACTACTTGGGCGTCGACGCGACGCTGCTGAGGATTCTGCTGATCATCGTGGCCGTATTCTCCGCCGGTTCCGTCGTCCTGGTCTACATCGTCGCAGGATTCGTCATTCCGAGGGAGCCTCAATACGGCGGCTTCGGCGCCGGACCTTACGATCAAGCCTGGAGGGGACCGGAACAGCCCTACTACGGTTACCAAGGCCAGCCTCAAGGCCAACCTCACGGGAATAACTACGGCCCTCATTACGGGCATAACCATAGCCAAGGCTGGACCCCCAACCCGAGTCGGGATCAAGGAGGCTATGCCGCTCAGGGAACGCCTCGTCCGAGTCCGGGTCCGTCCGCGGCGCAAGCTTCCGCGGGTCGTCCTCCGCAAGGGCTGGACGCGATGATGGAAGATATCGAGAAGAAGTCCATGCAGAAAGAGATCGAAGAACTGAAAGCGAGATTATCCAAATTCGAAAGAGAATCGAAAGGAGAATAACACAATGGGAGTATTTCAACGTATTAAAGATTTGACGAAGGCGTCCGTACACGATCTGCTTGATAAGCTCGAAGATCCGATCGTCATGCTGAACCAATACCTTCGCGACATGGAAGTCGAGATTCACGAGGCGGAAGTCACGGTCGCCAAGCAGATGGCTTCCGAGCGCCGGATGAAGCAACGTCTCGACGAGCTCGTCAGACTGGGCGTCGACCGGGCGGGCCAAGCCGAGCACGCTCTGCGCGGCGGCAACGAAGCGCTGGCCCGCAAGCTGCTCGAAGAGAAGGTGCAATATGATCAGCAAGCCGCCAGCCTGGCCGAGCTTCACGGCCAATCCAGCGCTCAAGTATCCGAATTGACGGCGCAGCTTCACGAGATGAAGGAAGAGTACTACAAGCTGCGCAACAAGCGCAACGAGCTTGCCGCGCGTTCCCAGATGGCCAAGGCCCGCAAGCAAATGTCCCAAGTCAGCTCGCTGCACACGATCGAGAGCGGCGCGGCCTCCCGCGGATTCCACCGGATGGAGGAGAAAATCCTGCAGATGGAAGCCGAAGCCGAAGTGGCCAGAATGCCCGGCGTTCCTTTCTCCGGCGCGCCCAGCCGCATCGATCCCGAGAAGGAATACCGCGTAGAACAAGAGCTCGAGGCGCTTCGCAGCCGCGTGCAACCGAATTTGACGAAAGAATGATCCTAATCCGGGCATTCTCCCCGGTAACAAGATGTGCTATGATGTCGGATAGCGATGTTTCATAGGGATAAGCCATAACGGCCGAAACGAGCCGTTATGGCTTATCCTGCGACATGGAGCCGCAGACCAGCAGGAGGTGACCCGACATGACAAGATCAAACAAAGCGACCGTATTCATAGCGGCCGGCCTATATCTCGCTCTAGGCGCCGTGGCGGGTTACACGACAGTCAACGCGGTCCTGCTCCTGTTGCTCGGCATCGAGCGGTTCCGCAACGATCGCGCGCGCATATCGGTCGCCGTCATCGCCGTCAGCACGCTGGTGCTGATCATTACGCAATTCGCGATGTTCGCGATCGTCGTCCTGATTTCGTTAGCGATATATTACGTCCGGGCGCGCCCGCCGGAGCTCGGCAATTACTTCAGCAAGCATAAGCTGTTGCTGAACCTGCGGTTGGACGAGAAATCCTGGGTCATGAACTCGATGAGCTTCTGGCATGCGATCGGCGAAATCCGGATGGACATGTCGCAGGCCGTTCCGGAGGATAAGGAAACGACGATCGTGCTGCAGGGGCTGATCGGAGATCTGGACCTGATCGTTCCGGAAGACTACGGCATCCAGGTCGATGCCTCCGTACTGCTCGGGCAGGTGCTATTCCGCCAGTCCCAGGAGAGCGGCATGCTTCATCGCCTGTCGTGGAAATCCCCCAATTACGATCAATCCGAGCAAAAAGTGAAGCTGCAATTATTTTATCTCCTGGGAGATATCAAAATACGTACGGTATAATAACGTGAAGAGATCTACTCAAGGAGGGGGAGCATGGAGTCTCGCAAGGTAACCAATATGGTATGGCGCCACATGGGCGAGGCCGTGCTGTACTCCCTGGGCGTCGGGGCCCTCGTCGTCTTTTTGCTCATGCGCTACGGAATCGGCGGGTCGTTCCAATCCTGGGAAAAGGCGATCTCGTTCTCGCTGACCGCGATCGGCGTTCTGACCGTCACCGGAGCTGCGTACGGGTTCTGGCGGAGCTATCCGATCCGCAGCCGTCTGGAAATGCTGAGAGAATCGATGGTCACGCTGGAAAAAGGGAGCCCTTCCATCCCTCTGCCGGATCTGGGAAGGGACGAGATCGGACGGCTGGGCGAACAGCTCGGCAAGCTGGGACGCAAGTGGGAAGAGCAGGTCACGTCTCTCCAGCGCTTGTCCACGAACAACGCGGAGCTGGCCGCGCAAGCGCGAATGAGCGCCGTCGTCGAGGAGCGCCAGCGGCTCGCGCGCGAGCTTCACGACGCGGTCAGCCAGCAGCTGTTCGCCATCTCGATGACGGCGACGGCCGTCGGGCGGACGATGGATAACAACTTCGAAAGGGCTCGGCGCCAGATCGAGCTGATCGAAGAGATGGCTTCCGCGGCGCAA
>Ga0065721_10053071_pt1 | contig 10584 bp, 4 predicted proteins | sample Mesricmetagenome_FD_59108 | JGI IMG/M metagenome (GOLD analysis project Ga0065721, IMG submission 59108) | Mesophilic microbial community from rice straw/compost enrichment Sample: eDNA_1 v2 (version 2) | ecosystem: Engineered > Solid waste > Grass > Composting > Bioreactor | place: USA: Davis... | reverse complement strand
CATATATTTGACACATATTTTTTAAATACAAATCACAAAGATCATCTTTTTTATATTTTAGACAAATATAATATTCCAAATTTGAAATTTTAAAATTATTTAAAGGATGCATATCTAACACATATAATAAATTTATTAATTCTTCAAAAGTTATATTTTTAAGAACATTAGTATTTCCATAACAAATATTAATGTATATATTAATTATATTGTTATTAACGTTTGGGATAGTTAGAAAAATATTATTATAATCAGACATTTTTGAATCAATAATTTTTCTAATTGTTATACTTTCTTGATATATAATTTTTTTATTAACAATATATTCATTATTATTAATGAAAATTGAGAAAACATTATCTTTATTAAATGTTTCGGAATATATATATTTTGACAGCACATAAACATCTGACTCATTATCACAAAGAGATAGATTTATCTTAATTCCTCTATTTGCTAATATTACTAAATCTTGAAATTGAACATTTTGAAAAAATTTTTCGAAACTAATTAAATCGCCTTTTAGATTTTTATCAATTATATAATCGATAATAATTTTAATATTATGGGAACTAAAATTACGTGATCTGATTATACAATTTATTGAATTATTTTTATTTTTGTAACTAGTTAAAAAATTTATGTAGCCTGTTTTTCTAAATAAATCATATTTGTTTCATTAATATATCTCAAAGTTAGGAAATTAATATTTATTTTTGATTCTCGAATCAAGTATTCGATTATATTCGGATTTTTATTGTGAAAAAAGGCAGGTAATAATTTGGTTTTACTAATAGTAATATTACAATCGTCGATTAAATATTTAATGATATCGACATTTGAATTATTATAACATGCCATTTCTAGACAATCATGATTATTAGCATTTACTATCTTGATGTTAATTTTACAATCTTCAATTAAATATTTGATTATGTTAATATTAGGATTATAAAAACATGCATATAAGAAGCAATTATCTCCATGTGCATTAATATGATTAACATTCATTTGTCGTACCTTGATAAGATATTTAATAATATCAATATTTGAGTTGAAACCACAGGCTACTAATAGACAATTATCATGAGTATCATTGATATAATTAATATTCATCTTGCGGTTTTCAATTAAGTATTTTATTATATCAAAATTAGGATTATGAAATGAATATAAAAAACAATTATTATTGTTAGAATCCCCAAGATTTAGATCAATATTGCATATTTCAATAAGATATTTAATGACATCAATAAATGGATTAAACCAGCATGCATAAATAAGACAATTTCTAAATTCTTTGTCAACATGATTAATATTGATTTTACAGTCTTCAATTAAATATTTAATTACTTGTAAATTATTTGAATTATTGTTATTTTTATTGTTTGGATACATTATATTATTATTATTATAAATACTACCAAAAAAAGGATCATAATCACCCAATTTTATCGAATAATCAATATATTTTAAATCATTTGTATAAGAACAGGCAAACATTAAACAATTTACTTTCATATTATTTTGAACATTTATATCAAAATTATAATTTTCCATTAAATATTTAATTACGGAAACATCAGTATTACATGATGCATATATAAGGCAATTATTACCATATTTATCTTCATAATTAAAATTAATGTTATAATTTTCTATTAGGAATCTGATGATCTTGATATTACTAAATTTACATGCAGATAAAAAATATGCATTTATATTTACAAATCCTTGTGGCAAAATTCTAAAATATGAAATTAAATTTGTATTAATTAATATGTCGATAAGATCATTACAAAAAGATATATTTTCTCTAATTAAAAACTTTTTATTCATATTGTGTCTAATAATATTTGATAATTTGTGGATCAATCGAATAAATTTTCATTTTTTCCGATTTTTATTATATATAAATTACTCAAAAGTATATCTTTATTAAAAATATTTTTTTACTAAAATATGTCATATTATTTGTTTTGGAATAATTTGTGGCTCAAGCAAAATGCAAATAACGTTTTCGTTATGATTTATTTAATATAATTAATCAAATTTAATATTATTGGTAAAATTTATATATTTTAATCACATATTAATTTGTACATCTCAATTTTGTGTGTGTAGCAATTACTAATGTAGATAAAATTATCCACAATTATCATATCATATGCAAGGTCTAATCCAGAATGTTTGTATATGAAAATTAATTTGCCATAACGAGTAAAAGCTTGAATTGTATAATTCTCCTTGTCAAGTAAAAAGATAATATCTTGGAATATGTCAATATTACGTGGAAACGAGTTTTTGTTCTTACATTTACTAATTCCACACCAAGATCTAATTAATTTCCCTTCATAAGAATATACATAAATATAACTATTATTAACTTCAAGTATGAATATTTCATTTTTGTTACATATAATCTCCCTATTCACATACATTTGTTTTGGGTAATTAATTAAATCCCATGAATTTATCAATATCCCTTCCAAATTATAAATATAAATTTTTTCTCTTGTTATTACTAAAATATTGTTATTATTATCAATTACTAAATTTAGAATTCCTTTCATTGGTGTTTTATTTATTAATGTCATTTTTGTAGAATATGTATATATTCTATTGAATTTTGAAACACAAATGTAATTATCATTTGAGGATATTAATTTTGTTCCAAAATTTTCATCTCTTTCTTCCTCAAATTTTGAATTTTCAATATTAAATTTATAAGAACCCCAATGATTATTAAAATATATGTGATTTTTTGTTTTTGACATTATTGTTGTCATTGATTTTGAATAAAATGATTTATAATGAATAATATTAATCGGCACTGGGGACAATATTTTCTTTGACAAATCACTTTTTAAATCTTTTAACCAAGATTTGCATACTATACGACAAATTAGTTTATATTCAATTGGTAAAAAAGATACAATATTCACAAATATTTCGGTTGCAAAATTTTTCCAATAAAAATTATATTTATTTTTAATTTTTTGTGATATTGATAATAATATTTTTATTGAATCATCTATTACCATTTGGAAATCAAGTAATCTATTAAATAATTTTAAATTTATTATATTATTTTCGAGATTTGAAACTTCATTTTTTATTTCGAGATTAGCAATTACAGACATATTATTTTAATATCTATCATATTTATTTTAAGATGATTCCATTTCATTTTTTTAGATAATTTTATTGTAATTTATAATTAGAGAAATTAACTTAATATCCATTATTTATATGATAAAAAAATTATCATTATTTTTAATGATTTTAATAATATTAACAAAATAATCCAAAATTAATAATATAGTAGAAAAATATTTTTGTAATTTGCATAATTAACAATACAAGATTATTAAAAAACAAAAATGTTTTGTATTGGTGTGTTGAATCACAAAATGAATCGTTTTGTGGATTTATTTTTTGTTTTTAATAATTATTTGTCACAAAATTACATTATGTTATTCCAGAGCGAAAATTTTAATTTTGAATAAATCACAAATTTTAATTTTATAATTTGTAGAAATATTATAATAATTTTGAAATTTTATTTTTTTAATAATTAATATTTTTTTTTTGATAATAATATGCATGCAAATTATGTAATTATAAAAAAAAATTTTTAATTATATTCGACTAATAAAATCAAATATTTATTTTATTTTTTTAGATCTTCTTTTGAAAATGATATTATATCAAATATTTCAATACGATCACAATTACCATTTATTAAATACATATAATCATCAAAACAAAAAATATTAGAATATTTAATTGAATAATCATATGCGTATTCCATATTGAGATCTTCATCTAGCGACAATGCAAAAATTTTATGATGACCAGCATCATTAACATATATAATATTATCGTATATTATGAAATTTTTAATAATATTAAAAATATCAAATTTGTTTTCATGCCAAAATCTAAATTTTTTTTTCTTCTTTGAAAAAATTCCTATAAAAGAATTATTAATTAAAAATAATTCATTTTTATACATATAGATTTTATTAAATTTTGAATATTCTAGATAATATAATTTTTTTAATTTCTCATAATAATCATATTTATGAATTTTGTTTGAATCCAAAAATAAATGTGATTTTTACTAATGACTAAATCTTTATAACTTGTTTTTTTTGTCATGACCTTTGTTTTTTCATATCAGTTGTCAAAATAGTAACCTTTCCATAAGAATAAATACAAATGTTATTCTTATTCTAAACCAATTTGTTGTTATAAATAGTTATATCATTATCTATTGAATTAGAATGATAAATAACGTGTTACTGAATTAAAAATATATGTTTTTATTGTATCGATCGATAAAACATATTTTGTTATTTATTGTGAGGGAAATTCTTTGTTGAAATGAAACATGGCAATATCCTGAATAATGCAAATTCTTTGGTACATGTTTTAACAAGGTATTATATGATATATCACTTTCTAAAGTTTGTCTCCAATTTTAACATATATTTAGACATATTTTGATATGATTATATGACAAAAAAGATATAATACTAATTAATAATGTGGTGGAATATAATTCCCAAACAAGTTCATTTTGTTTCGTACTAATTCTATTAATAATAATATAATTTATTAGATTTGGAAAATATTGTTTGAAAATAAAATATCTTTTTATGATTTTAAATATTGAACAGATTTTCCCAATTGACATAATTGATTTGTAATTCTAATTTTTCAATAATTCACATTTTATGTTGTCAAATGTAATTTGTATTTTTTAATTTTTCTTATATGATTAAATAATAAAATCGAATAATTATAAATCATTTCTTAAGATATAATTCGATAAAATAAACTTTAAATATGAAGGTTACTATCGAAAAAATACACATTCAAATAATAAAAATGATATTGCAAAAGAAAAGTAAAACATGAATATCACAATAAAATTCCATATTAAGAAAGCATAATGTATCAAACCTTCTGGGAATAACATAAAAATATAAAATTTGTTGTAGTGAATTTTGTTGTTTTTTGGAACATATATCATTTTATACATATAATAATAATTATCAAAAATTGCAAAAATCAAAAAAATAAATTTTTTAAATGATTCGATTTGGATCATATAAATATTAATATTTTTTCATATAAGATCATCTACATGTAATTTTCTTGGTTTAAAATAATTTCCAAAATCTAAATATATTAAAAATAGAATATCGTAAAGTATTGACAAACTAAATAGTTATATTTTAATTAAAAACATATTTTCCGAACTTAATTATGTATTAAAATCACAATAATTTTTCATTTTTTGATAATAATACATTTGGAATATTTGATGTAATGTGTGTAAAATTAATATTGTTACTTTACGCCCAGAAATATATATATAAACTACATATTAGAGAAATAGTAATAATTATAATTAAATATAAAAATATTATAATATTATTGTGAATTCGCATATTGATCCCTATAAAGTTCACTTTTTAAAATAATTAATTTTGTATGATGCAGGATTATATATGGAAAAATAATAATGTCATAAGTATATAAGTAATAATTTGAATTAAATCATATGTTAATGGATTGAAATTTGTAGAGTAAATAATATATTGCAATTCAAGGATAATTCACAATTTACTTCGTAATTTTAAAATCCAACAACAAATGTCAAATATAGTGTTTGAAAATCTTTACTAATAGAATTATTAATACTTGTTTTAATATTAACATGTTAATCTGAGATAGTTTCCATATGGCAATCATCTATAAGAACATTACCATAACTCATAATATTCGAACAATTAAAATATATTGAAGTATTATTGGTGTAATTTTGTAATATATATATTTTTTTTTCAGATTCATAACTATCGGAATATCATTATTCTGATAATAATATTGAAAATTATTTCTGATATTATTATTTAAGTAGTTATGAAATCATTATAATCGCCATAATTATTTGAAATTTTAACGATAATAAATTTAACGATAATAAATTCAAAAGAGTATTTGTTAAGGGATTAATAAATATTGACTCAACATCTTTGTAATTATATGGACTAGAAAAATTATTAAAGTTTATATAAAAAAATCTGACACCTATAATTAGTTGTTGATCTTAATGGGATATTTTGTGCTTGATAAACATCTTTGTTACTTGGATATCAAGTTCCTCATTGAGATGATTGATCTTGGTATTAAAATGTTGGTAATAGAATAATACATGTTGATATATTCTGTTTAATTTGGAAAATTGTATATGCAAAAAATAGTAATGATAAAAATATTATGATTTTGTTGATTAATAATTATTTTTATGACACATTAAATATATTAAACAAATAAATTTTTCAATTTGTTAATAAACAAATATATTTAAATTTTATAAATATTAATGGTAATTTAATCATACTATTATAAATTGGTTTACACCGCAACAATTTGTATGAACGCTTTTATATTGTATCCATTCCTCATTTGATATGACCGTAATCATTTCTTTTAAAGTTTGATATCCGAATGCCCAATATGATGGTTTTTCATTACTATGACCGTGACAATTTGGTGGTCCATCGCGATATATATGTCTACCTCTTATTTCATATGATTTTCTAACAATATCAAAATCCTTTTTTAATTTCGTAAATATATCTCGAAAAGGAACTAAATTTGTTGCTAACACATTTCCATTGTTCCAGATTGTTTCATTATTTATTTTTCCAAGTAGTAAAATTTTAATTTTCGTTATTCTTCGTGGTACGTTTGAACTTAAATCTAATAATTTATTTTTTAGTTCTACAAATCCATCACTCGAAGGATTTGTTATTTTTGACCAAACATTATTTCTTTTTAAACCAGTTTGAAACAAATTTATTATTTCTTTCTTATCTCCCGAACTAATTATCTTATTAACAAGTTCTTGTGACAATAATTTTTTTTCGTTTTTTATTTTTTTTGCCAAATCTTCTTCATAACGTTCTTTGTACCTGGAATTAACATATTTTTTAACCATATTATCCGCCCTTTTTTGATCTTGTAAATCAATAGTTTTCATTTCATTTTTTAGATAATCAACTCGTGATGCTTTTGTATGACATAATAATGCTTGAACAACATTATAAAAATAGAATTTTATTAAAGGATATTTAATGTTTAATATGTTACAAATGTATGATTCATCTAGTTTTTTTATTGTTTTAATCTTATTGGGATTATTTCTATTTGAAAATAATTCTGGGAATAATGTGGAATATTTTATATACCATGATAAATCCATAAATTTTTGTAATAATTTGTGATTTATTTGATAATCTTTGTCGATTACAATATTTTCTCCCGTTGTAAACTGATCGGGTATTTTTATTGCATTTTTTTCAAAGTCTATACCAACTAATTCGTCTAATATGTTTTTAACATTGATATTCTTTTCTTTTTTATATTTTTTGATCATTTGGGCTATTTCATATTCAAACAATGCTCTCATTATTCTATCCATATACTTGCAATTTTTATTTTCATCACGGGTTAATTTTAATAGTGGTGCAATCATATTAGTTATTCCATTATTTTTAATATAATATGATTTTTCTTCGTCCTGTTCTTTTATCCATTGTAATAAATGATCAAAATGATCTCCTATAGCTACTTCATATGTGTTTAAAAATTTTGTAAATGTTGATATATTTATTTCGGATTTATTTTCGTCTAAAACTTCTGTCATTTTCCAAATTCCTGCACACACTGTATATGCAAATGTCATTGGAATATCCGAAATAACGCGTCTCATTCCAACACCGCACATATATTCTAGTGTTTTTGATGCGTATTTTTTTAAGAATTTTAAAACTGTTAAATCATTAAATATTGGGATTACGTTTGTGATTTCCTTGTCAAATCCAGGTACTTTTAGCATTTTTTTACCTAATGTGTAAACATTGATAACATCTGCTAAACTTACGTAACAACCCGGATATATTGTCAATATACGATATGTCATTGGATCCGGAAAAGAGCCAATTATTGAGTTGCATGCAACACCAACAATTCCAAAAATTTGTAATATGTCAGTAGCAGTCATTTCATCTAACATTCCGTATTGATCATCATTTTTGGAATTTAATAACTCGCAAACCGAATAGATACCTTCAACTGTTGAATCCTGACTATAGAATGAAATGTCGTCATTATCTGATTTTTTTAATTCAGCTAGATTTTGACTCATATTCTTAATTTCTTCTCTAATTATAGTATCAAAATCTAATCCTTTACTTAATGATCTTTTTGCCAATCCTTTACTATTTTTCGAATAATCTATTTCTCTCAAGTATTCTGCTTGTTGTGTCGCATTCAATTTATTGACTTTATCATCATTTGCTAATTTTGACATCTCCATTATTAATGATTTATTTTTTTGTTTAATTTCATTTTTAAAATATTGTATTCTTCCCTTTAAAGATTGACAAGCTAATAATTTATCAATTTCACTGGTTAATGGTGAAGAATCTAATTCTTTTTCTAATGATGAAAAATATTTTACTATGTTTTTAATTTCTTCTTGTGAATCTTTTGTATTAACTATTTTTAGTATTTTTATTTGATTTAAATAATATTCCAATTTTGGTCTTATTTTTTTAAAATTATCTAGTGTCAATTTGTCTTCTCTTATTTCTATTTTTTTTTCGTTAATATAAATATTAGAATTTTTCGTTAACCAGAATATATCATTCTTAGATGATAACATTAGGGAATTTGTTGGTTTACTCCATGGTGTCATTTTCATATTATTTTCTGGAGATTTTATGCATATTGATTCCTTTGTTTCAAATAATTTTGCTATATTATCAACTATTTCTTCATCTTTTAATGAACTATCCAAATCTATAACTGTTGCTTTATCATAGGTATTAAATTGTAATACACTTGCTAGTGCTCTTGTATCTGGTTGACCAGCTGATGTATAGAATCGTATTGCTTGTGAATTTATTACATGTTTATCTTTATAATATGTTGCTAATTCAGTCGCTAAGTCCAGAGTATCTTGTTGATCAAACACAATACCATCTGATAATGTTAATAGTCTAATATTCGTACATGTATCATATGTTTTTAAAATATTTCCAAGATTTTTTATTGCGCCACTCATACAAGTTGAAGATCCTGCATTGATGTAATGTTTTTCCATTTTTTCAATTGAATCAAAATATAAGATATTACTATGAGTTTCAAATGTTATTATTATTAAATTTTTTAATTCTAATTCAGTATATTCCATTTTTTTCAAAAATTTTGGTAATATTGAATTAACTAATCTTTTCACATTTGATCCCATAGAACCTGATATATCCAAAATTATTACCGTTTTAATAATATCATAACATTTATTATCTTTTTGGTCTTGAATGTTTAATTTGCATATGTATTCGTTTAATACGGGATAAATATTAACTGACATTTTTAAATATTATTATTATTGTTATCAGATAAATATTTCATTGTAATTCAATTTCATTTTTTTTAGTATAACATCAGATCAAATACAGGCAGCAAATAACATAAATTAATAAAGAATTACATAATTCTCGCGCTGAAATAACAGAATAAAATAATTTTGTAAATATAAATTTTTAGAAATAAATAATATATTAGCAAAATTATTTTGTTCTGTTATTCCAGTATGTAAATAATTACCTCAAGATATTTTATATATTATTAATTAATGGAATTCTCGCGCTGGAATAACAAAAATAAAATAATTTTGCAAATAATTTTTTATAAATGTTTAAAAAAATTACTAATTCTGTTATTTCAGCACGTGAATAATTATTAAAAAATATTTCCAGGATATTTTATATATCACTAATAATAATGGGATTCTCGTTCTTAAATAACAGAACAAAATAATTTTGTGAATATTAATTTTTTATAAATAAATAATATTTAAACAAAATTACTAATTCTGTTATTTCAGTGCGTGAATAATTATCTAATTATTAATTAGTGGAACTCTCGCGAATAACAAAATAAAATAATTTTGCAAATATAAATTTTTTATAAATAATATTTAAACAAATAATTAATTTTGTTATTTCAGAGTGAATAATTATTAAAAAATATTCTCAAGATATTTTATATATTATTAATAATTGATGGAATTCTCACTCGGGAATAACAGAACAAAATAATTTTGTAAATATGAATTTTTCATAAATAAATAATATTTTAACAAAATTATTTTGTTTTGTTAGTCCAGCGCGTGAATAATCATCTAACAATATTTCCAAGATATTTTATATATTATTAATAATTAATGGGATTCTCTTGCTTAAATAACAAAACAAAATAATTTTGTAACTATTAATTTTTTATAAATAAATAATATTTAAACAAAATTACCAATTCTTTTATTTCAGCATATGAATAATTATTAAAAAATATTCCCAAAATATTTTATATATTATTAATAATTAGTGAAATTCTCTCGCTGGAATAACAGAACAAAATAATTTTGTAAATATAAATTTTTTATAAATAAATAATATTTAAACAAAATAACTAATTCTGTTATTTTGATGCGTAAAT
>Ga0065721_10053080_pt1 | contig 10585 bp, 13 predicted proteins | sample Mesricmetagenome_FD_59108 | JGI IMG/M metagenome (GOLD analysis project Ga0065721, IMG submission 59108) | Mesophilic microbial community from rice straw/compost enrichment Sample: eDNA_1 v2 (version 2) | ecosystem: Engineered > Solid waste > Grass > Composting > Bioreactor | place: USA: Davis... | reverse complement strand
CTTGGATAAGTCGTACTGTGTTCATCTTGAATTCTCTGTCGTACTTTTTCTTCATGTCTGACACCTCGATTAAGAATGCATTTATTGTCGCACTCTCGATTCGCTGTGTCCAATTAAAAGTCTAGCATCAGGAGTTGCCTCTTAACGTTGGGGCAGATGAGAACAAAGAGGAGATTTCGACTCTCCATTACCTGGAGGGAGATACGTTTACGACGTTGCAGGTGGCGGATGAAGAAGTGACAATTGAGCGCTATGACCTATTGGCTGGTCAAGCTCATCCCCAAGTGACAATAAAGGCCGACCAACTTGGCAAGGGGCGGATCAGTCAAGCCCAAATCGCAAACGGCCGGATCTATTTGCTGCTGCAAACTGGCGACTTTTTTAAGGAAAACAGCATGCCTATTGCGGCAGTTGCCGACGAGGCTGATGGCCGTATACTCTACAAAGGCACGCCAGTAATCGTTGATGCAAACGGCAGACCTGCCGACCAACTGGATGATGTTTGGCTGTTAAACATAATGATCAAATAATGATCCTAAACAATCATTCATTAAACTCTAAACGAGGGACGGGAAACGTTAGTTAAGAACAACAAAAATGGCAGCTGTTTCTGAACAGCTGCCATTTTTGTTGAAGTAAAGGGCAATTACAGGATCCTATCACGCTCACTACCTCAATCAAAATCAGTGGATTTTAATGGATAACTTGCAATTGTTTGTATCTAGTATAATTTAAAAAGCGCCGCCCGCAAACACTTCCTACCGAAATTAACAGCAATGCATTGCTCACGATGATCATGTGATGATCATGCCCTCCGAATTGATCGATAGCGAGACGTAGGAGAACGATGCCCACAAGTATCGCGATTCCGCTGATCGGACTTTGGGAAGTGACCGTTCCCGTGGCGGGATTCCAACGAACCTTATCCATTTGCCCTCTCCAGATACCTACTGCGAGTCCGATGACGATGCTGATTGCATATAGGAAGATGTGAAGGAGATTTACTCTTCCGGTCTGATTAATATTCTGCAACACCATTAATGTATATAGGGCAGGTACTATCCAAAGGGTTGCCGGCCGGATGGTTTTCTCGCGGGCCAGTCTGAAGCAGATGACAAGCATAATCAAGAGGTAAATCCCATTGCTCAACATCATTAGAATTCTCCGTTTCTCGGTTTATTTGGTTAACTTCATTATGAGCCGAGAGTGAATTCCCGTCGTCCATCCGAGGTTTGAAATGGCGGCTTCCCGTATCCACCTGCAGGTGGATACGGCGGATTAGGAAAGGGCATTTGCCGAGGGAATCTTTGATATTGGACCCGTTGACAGCTGCTTAAATCACTTATATAATTTAATTAAATGAATAGTTCATTCAATTAATAAAGAGGCATTCTAAAGGAGCGAATCTCGAGAAGTAATCTGCAAAAATCTTTGGGAAGTGAGCGAAATGCAAAGACGTGCATCGGAGGTATAATCTACGGGGTGACGTACAAAAGGGAAGAGAGATGACTATGCCAAGAATAGCGAAATCTGAACAAGCGATTGATGAACGTAAAGATCAGATCAAAAGAGCCGCACTAAAAGTTTTCGCAGAGAAAGGGCTCGTTGGAACGAAGATGAGCATGATCGCTGAGGAAGCTGGAATAAGCCAAGGTTTATCGTATAAATATTTCGAATCTAAAGACGAAATCTTCGCGCTGCTTGTGGAAGAGGCCATTGAGGAATCCCATAACGCCATCAAGAATATTGGACAATTATCAGGTTCACCTCTTGAGCAAATGAGGGCGTTCACGCTTCGACTGCTGGACGAGAACCACAAGCATTATTTCCTGCTCGTTCAACAAGCGCAAAAAACAGAAGGCGTTCCAGACAAGGCAAAGGAAGCAATCAAACGGTACTCTCCTCGGGATACAATCGAGTTGATGCTTCCGATCATTGTCAGGGGGCAGCAGGAGGGACAATTCGTGGAGGGTGATCCCTACAAGAGATTACTTCTGTTTCTTTCGGTCGTGACCGGTCTTATGCTTCAAGATACGACGGCGCTGGGAATCGACTGGACGCAGGAGGTCGATCATCTGCTCTGCATTCTGACGAAATAAGAACAATACCGCGAGTAACTATCTTGTTTACATCAAAAAAGCAGATCGAGACCTTTTTATTGGTATCTTCCTATTAGTTCTGATGATATTTCGTATGAGAACAGCATTACTTGTTGTGATGTTAACTTCCATTCTTATGCCTATAATTGACGCAATATTGGTCATTACGAATGCTGCAGATAAAACACCTTCATTGTTTCATATTGGTACAGCGTTATATGGAATTGTTGTTGCTTATTTGTTATATCGAGAAGAACAGCGAGCTAGAACATTTAATAATTCATAATGGAAATCTTGTCTTCGCGGGCCTCCTTCACTTATTATGCGCGCTGATCGGACACAACAACAAAGGAAGTCGCATATACTGCGACTTCCTTTGTTGTTTGTATAGAAGTTCTTGGCAACGATCTATCCGTTTGTGCTACGTGCTAACAAATGTTTTAGGTTATCATCGATAAATTGATTATCGGCACTGTTGATTCCGCGACCGGCAAAATGGCCCCAGATCGACGGGATTGGTTTAAAGACAGCATTAGGTATAAGCTTAGCTTCGTATTCATTATCATCCGCTGTGCAGAAAAGGTCTGTGCTTCCCGGCATGATGCAGGCAAGAGCTTTAATACTCTTAAGTGCCTTATCGAAATCTCCGTTATAGGAGGGGTTTGCACTAATATCTGCATGTTGGCCTGTCCATAACATGGCTAGGACATTATGCGGATCCATCCTCATAAAGCTATCTTCCCAGACGCCAGTCACGAAATTTTCCAAGGAGTCAAATCCCATTTCACGATAAAGCTCCCGTCTATAAAACGCCTGCGATAATCCCCATCCCGCATAGACCCGGCCAACGGCGCGCATGTCTGCAAAAGTCAGCTGGTTTAGTTTACTTGAATCGAAACCAACTGCAGATAGCAGCGCAGCTTTCATACCGTTCAAGACAACAAATGTATGGGGCCACGGCTTGGCAATTCCCGCGAAAGGTGCAATTCGTTCCACCATCTCTGGATAACTTGCACCCCATTGAAATGCCTGGATCCCTCCCATGGACCATCCAACTACGAGAGCAATCTTTTGAATGCCGAACTTTTCGGTAATCAGCCGATGCTGGAGCTTAACATTATCATAGATGGTCACCTGCGGAAAGTTAGCACGGTCGAATGGCGGAGGCGTGTTACTAGGGGATGAAGATAATCCGTTTCCAAGCAAATTCGGAACGATAATGAAATATCTCTCAGGATCAAGTGCCATCCCATTCCCAATTAACCATTCATTTTGAACATGCTGGTCGCCAAAAGCAGTTGGATAGACAATGACATTATCTTTCTTTTCATTTAATATTCCATAAGTCTTATAAGCAAGAAAAGCGTTCGGTAACGTCACTCCTGATTGCAAAGATACGTCACCCAAATCAAAAGTTTCATACTCCATCGTGTTGTTTGCTCCTTTCAAAATTAAAGCATACTTTTAAATTTGTATTTCTTGTTGTTAGTATAGATCCGTGATATCCTCAATAAAAGTGAATGGAATTCATAGTAGTATTCAATAATTTTGAAAGTTAAGGAGGATCGAATAATGGAGTTGCGCCAACTAAATACGTTCCGCATGGTTGCATCAACATTAAATTTCACTCGGGCTGCTGAAGTGCTGAACTACGTCCCTTCCAACGTCACGATGCAAGTTAAAGCATTGGAGGATGAGCTTGGTGTCCGCCTCTTTGATCGCTTGGGCAAGCAACTCGCTCTTACTACTGCGGGTAAGCGCTTTTTAACTCATATCCAAGGCGTTCTTGATAAATTGGACGAGGCTCACAGCGTCGTTCATGACAATGAAAATTTAAACGGCACCATAACAATAAGTGCCAATGAGGTTATTTGCGCCTATCGGCTTCCAGCTGTTTTTCAACAGTTTCGTTCGCAGCATCCGGGAGTACGTCTGATTTTTCGCTCCGTTCCAAATCAAGAGCTCAAGCAAACACTCTTTGAGGGAGCCGCAGATATCGTCTATATGTTGGACGAACCCATTCGCTCGACGGGACTCACCGTGGAACCGTTGCTTGAAGAAACTTTCCGCTTATTCGCTGCTCCAGATCACCCGCTCGCAATACGAACTGTGCTAAAGCTGGAAGATTTTCACGAGCAAGTGTTCCTGACAAATGAGAAAGGTTGTCCCTACCGAACCATGTTTGACCGGTCATTTGAGAAAGAAGGCATTGATAGCATTACTTACTTAGAATTTCAAAGTGCAGAGGCTATTAAACAGTGTGCAATTTCAGGAATCGGTATTGCCTTTCTTCCAGAAATCGTAACGGCAGCCGAAGTTGAACGCGGGGAACTGGTTCCCCTTTCATGGCAAATTCCTGACTTGCATGTGTATACACAGATGTTGTGGCATAAAGACAAGTGGCTTTCGCCAATCGTGTTATCTTTTATAGAAGCAGCAAGGGAAGTACTTACCTTTCAAAATGAAAATAAAACCGTTTAGTATACTAAAGGGCAGAATACCCAAATAATGACCGAAACTAATACTTAGAAGTGACAAGGGAATCGAGTGTTCAATAACTTGGGAACGGCAGCCAGCCTAAGGCTGTCTTTTTTTGTGTTGCATTATAAAGGCTAACTATGTATAGTGTAACTGTATATAGCATAACTGTATATAGCATAACTGTATATAGTGTGGCGATATACCGTATAGCGATGTAGAATTATAAATTATAAAGTTTTTTACCAGGAGGTATTCATGGAAAGGGATAAACACTTGCCGTTGACGGAAACCGTCTATTACATTCTGTTGGCTTTAGTCGAGCCGGCGCACGGTTATCTAATAATGCAGAAGGTGGAGGAACTCAGCGGCGGGCAAGTTCGAATGGCGGCGGGTACCCTGTATGGAGCGATTGAGAACCTGGTAAAGTTGAAGTTCATTCAGCCAGCTGCCAGCGAGGACAGCCGCCGTAAGGTGTATGCGATTACCAACAAAGGATTGGATATGCTGCGCCTTGACCTCGAACGAATGAAGCATATGATTGACGTGACGACAGACCGATTGAAATGAGAATGGAGGACCAGGAATGAAAAAATACAAGTTCTTTATTAATTTCGATAAAGAGGAAAAATGGCTGAATGACATGGCGAGACAGGGTTACCTGTTCACAAAAAAGACTTTGTTCGGTTATGTATTCGAACCACATAAGCCAGAGAATGCAATAATCAAATTGGATTACCGAATCTTTAAAAGGCGGGGGGATTTCGAGGATTATTGTGCTTTATTTGAAGACAGCGGATGGGAACATATAGCAGGAACGAAAAGCTCGGGATATCAATATTTTAAGAAAGCAAACAATCAGGGAAGCGAGGATATCTTCTCTGATGTTGATTCCAAAGCCGGCCGCTATAAGCGACTATCGGATATGTGGGCTGTGTTGGTTTGTTGTTTCACACCTGTCATGTCTGCAATTATTTCTTCTGACGTAATGGACCTGGGAGTATTGCGTGATCCTAAAACTCTATATCAAACACCGGGATTATGGGAATTAAACGGTGGGGCATTCTGGAGTGCCTTTCTATTCGAAACGCCATTTGCCCTGTTTAGAGGTTTATTATGGGCTTTTATTCCCGCCATTATTTTGATATATCTGTATTTCTTATATTGTGCAAATAAACAATATAAAAAAACGCAAGAAGATAGAATCTCTCGTAAATAGTATGGATGCAGTATGCAGTTCTAATAGGGAGCGTGATGACTTGAGATTTTACTACTACTGGATTGCTTTAATTTTGTTTTTACTCGATTTCATTTCCAAGAAGGTTATTGAGAAAAATATGGAGATTGGCGAAACTATTCACATAATTGGAGAAAAGTTTTTTATCATCACGTCAATCCGTAACAGGGGCGCGGCGTTCAGCATTTTGCAAGAACAGCGGATCTTGTTTTTATGTATTACCTCCCTCGTAGCAATCAGCATTATCTGGTATTTGCAGATAAACCGTTTTTCAGGCAGGGTGCCGCTGCTAATCGGGCTCGGCATGGTGCTGGGTGGGGCGCTCGGTAATTTTTTCGATCGGGCGCTGTACGGTCAGGTCATCGATTTCCTACAGTTCACGTTCGGAAGCTATGTCTTTCCAAGCTTTAATCTGGCCGATTCCGGCATTTGTTGCGGGGTTTTTCTGATTTTGCTCGATACGATTTTTTCACGGCAAAAAGAAATTGGAAAGAGACATGTACCGGAAAATCAATAGCAACGGTAGCGTAAAGATTTAAGTTAACATCGACTTACAGAACTCTTGCTGGAAATCATTATAGAGAGTTAACTTTGAGGTGTATTACATGGAATTTCGGTACGAAGTAGATAATCATGTAATGGAAGACATTGACCCAGAAGTCGATTTTGTTTACGGCTTCAGAACACCAGACCAAAGTGGATTTAGGCATTTTGTAGTTGGTGTAAAGAGTTTGTTAAAGACAAGCACTAAGGTTCCATACAGCGGTGGTAAGATGTCTAAAATTGGGGAATTGGCCGTTATTGCTATTGTAGTTGTATCCGTTGTTTTATGCATCCAATATACCAAACGCACCTATTATGGGGATGATGGAGTAGTCATCGCAGCTGAAAGTAAACCTATTCTAAATGAGGTGCCGTTAGAGGTTAAAGCAACTATTGCAGAAGCTCATGGGATATTAGATGATTTACTCGGCTGGGGTGCGGATGAGGAGTTTGGCACTATTCGCTTGCTGGAGCGGGGAATGGAAAGAATGTAGAGAAGGTAAGAAAATATCTGAATTCCACGGATAATGGATAAAGGATTTCATTTATGTATGACCAATGACTTCAATCGAGTTCGGAGCATAATTTTGACGGCTTTGTTCTATTGAGCAGGATAACGTAATAATAACCTTGAATTCACTGGGGAGAAAAATATTCTAATTGTGAGGTAAGCTAAATGAACAATGAGTATCGAACCCCTATATTATTACAGCAAATCATGCATTGGGAACGAGAGTTTTCTCGGGAAGTAGAGTATTTAGAAACTCCAACAGGGCTTTTCCTGGGTATTGATTTAAATGAAAAGGGAGGGTATTTTTGCACCCCAGTGGATTCTTTTCCATTTGCACGTACAGGAGTGGACGGCATACACTACGCGTTGTTAACTGATTTTGGTTTTGTCAAAGACTTGGATGAAGCACCAGTAATTCGAGTTTCACCAATGGATTCAGATCGTATACGGCTTGTTGCTCGAAATCTGCATGACTTTTTCTCTTTACACTTCTTCGACGAACTAGTTTTACTGAATGAATATCCAAGTGAAGAGTTATATCTTGAGAGTGTTCGCAAGGAAGAAGTCCGAGACCTGAATTCAGAATGGTTTAATCATAACCGATGGAAACGAGAGAAACTGAAGGTGTTGAACAAAGTTCAGGAGAAGTTTAATTTGTCATCTATACCGAACCCTGTTCAATACCTGCAAGATATTCAGCTTGAACGAAACCTAGAGGTAGCAACTTTAACCGAAGATTCTCTAGGTATACGGGCTATACCTTCAAAAATACGGCAAGAGAAAGAAGCATTGCTCGCTTCAATCCGGAACTTGCAACATGCAGCCTCTACTAACAAAGTCATTGTTGAGCGCCATGCAAATGAACTTATTCAATTTGGAATCATCCATGAGGCAGAGTGTTTACTCGCTCGCTTGTTACACTAACAAGGAACGTTCAACAAACCCAGGAGTAGCTTGCCTAAGGTAGGCTGCTCCTTTTATTTTGCCAAAGACAGAATAGTTGAAAAAAATATGGGAATAGCTTCCTCAATGTGGTATGATTTCCCTTATTCTATCATTGCGAGGTATCACAAATGTTCCAGCAGATTTTATTAGTATCTATATGCACTTTCATTATTCACTTTTCCGAAACACTAACGTATTCATTGCGTTTGGCAGGTGTACGTTTAGCTAAATTAGCTGTTGCTATTTCTTTAACCGGAATTATCTTATTGATTTCTAGAACTGCAAATATGCTTCAAGCACCTCTGACGGGAAAAATTGTTGATGTGTCGAAGCAGTCACCAGGCGACTTAGTAATGCAATTTAGGATGGTTATTTCATCTGCCTCCTTGGGAACTCTTGCTGCAATATTATTGTTTCCATCAGCAGTATTTCTTTCAAAGAGAATCATAACTCACTTAGAAGTGACTGGTTCACTACCACAATTATTAATATCGTCTGTCTCCATACGGAAATTAAAGAATGCTCGATTTCATCTGCGAGTTCCAAAGATGGAAATGTTATCTCGTCTGCGTATAGGTGGCATCCCTAAGAGATTATTTTTATTAAATATCCTGGTTACAGCTATTTATACAGTCGGTGTATTAGCGGCATTACTAGCATCAACTTATAGTACTGGGTCTTCAACTGCAGCATCACAATCTTCAGGGCTAATTAATGGAATGGCAACTATACTTTTAACAATACTAATCGATCCTCAAATTGGACTTCTCACTGATAAAGTACTAAAGGGAGAAAAAGAAATAGCTGCATTGAATAAAGTATTTGGGCTTTTAATGATATCACGCTTATTAGGAACAATTTTGGCGCAGCTAATCTTGGTTCCTTCTGCTCACTGGATTAATCTTATGGTTCAGTATATATAAGATTCTCAGCTCGGGAATTTAAGCTAAACGAGGGACGGGAGACTATAGCTTAATGAATACAACGGTAGCCGGTCAGGGGATCGATATAAGGAGAAGGCTGTGGAAATCTATACTCCAAGTAAAAGATTTGTCCTTTTGGGATTATTATTGATTTGCTTAGCTATATTACCTATAAGCGATCATACAATCGTTGGGGTCATAGCAGGCATTTCCTCAATAATCGGTGGTATGGCATTTATACTTTTTGGGCTAGGTAAACTATCATACGTAGAGTTGACTAATGATTATTTAATTTATCATACTTATTTTAGAAGGATTAAGAAATGGAGAATTGAAGAGATATCTCTAATTACAAAGATTAAACGATGGGACCGAACAACTATCTATGTATATAAGGGAAATGAAAATATAACACTCTTCTCTTATAGTGATCGGTTTTTAGATCATCTTAAGCGTATTGCTAAAAACGCAAAAGTAACTAACGATTAAGCTAACATTCCTGTAGAGCTTAAGTAATGAGCTTTGAAAAAAAGGGAGCGCCTCGTTATGATGGGTTTGTCGACAACACATCTAGGAGGCGCTCTTATTATGAAGTTTAAGCAAACTGATGCACAAAATCAACGGATTGAACAGATTACCACCTCACATCTTGTCATCGGGATCGACATGGCCAAAGAAACGCACGTTGCTCAGGCTACTAATTTCAGGGGAATCGTCGTTTCCAAACGGCATCTATCATTCTCAAATTCCATTGAAGGGTTTGAAAAATTGAACCGTTGGATGAATGAATTACAGCAGAAATATCGATTAAAGAAGCTCATTATCGGCATGGAACCAACCGGTCACTACTGGTTTAACTTAGCTAATTGGTTATCAGATAAAGAGGTGCATGTTGTCATGGTTAATCCCGCCACGACTAAGAGAAATAAGGAAAACAGGGACAACAGCCCATCGAAGAATGATCCTAAAGATGCTCTTGTCATAGCAGACGCAGTGAGCCGAGGATTCTACTATGAGTACACACGTCAGTCACTTGTGTTTCAACGAATTAAGACAATAATGAGTGATCGGGAGTTCTGGGTGACTAATAGTGTACGGCTACAGAATCGGATTGTGCGTTGGCTGGACATTCGGTTTCCCGAATATCCTTCTGTATTCAAAGACTGGACTTGTAAGCGATCATTAGCAACTCTCAAAACCTTCCCATGCCCACGGGATCTGGAGAACTATAGCATACCGGAAGTCATTGACGCCTGGAGAGTGCATATGCAGCGAGCTGGGGGTTCAACAGGGCTTGAGAAGGCTGCACAACTTATCGCACGAGCGAAGTGTAGTGTCGGAGAACAAGCCGCTGCAGAAGAAGCGAAAACAGATTTAAGACGGCTCATTGAAGAATTTGAGCGTGTAACTACGATGCTTGAACAGATTGAAAGGGACATTGAAGTACTACTTTCAGAGATTCCAATAGCGCAGCAGCTTCGTACCATAAAAGGACTTGGGAAGATCTTCACTGCGGCTATTTTAGCTGGTACTGGGGACTTGAGGCAGTATGCGCATGGACGTCAGGTAATGCGTAAGGCCGGGCTAAATTTGGCTGAAAGTTCATCTGGTAGGCGAAAAGGTCAAATTGTTCTTTCAAAGCGAGGAGACTCTGCCTTACGAAAATATCTCTATCTTGCAACTGCTCTTAGGCCCCCTAATTAAACTGGAGTACTCCCATCCAATAAATTAAACTTAGGACAAGGGAGATGATCCATTATGGGAGGCAGAAGATTAGGTGAAGACATCCAGTTAAAAGTAGTCCGAGAGGTGCTTTCAGGTGTGAAAGTGGGGGTCCTAGCCCGTATGT
>Ga0065721_10006029_pt1 | contig 10585 bp, 12 predicted proteins | sample Mesricmetagenome_FD_59108 | JGI IMG/M metagenome (GOLD analysis project Ga0065721, IMG submission 59108) | Mesophilic microbial community from rice straw/compost enrichment Sample: eDNA_1 v2 (version 2) | ecosystem: Engineered > Solid waste > Grass > Composting > Bioreactor | place: USA: Davis... | reverse complement strand
CCCCCGCCGCAGGCCGGCGTCTTCCGGCTCGTCTTGCGGCTCGTCTTGCGCGGCGGCTGCTACGTGCCTCGGTGGTGGCTCGTAGGTCAGGCGCACGCCGGTCGCAGCCTCGTACATCATCGCAGCCCGTTCCGCGATCTGCGCCCGAACGGTTGGGGTAAAGCTGCACGCGTGGCGGCTTGGTCGGGCCAGGTCCGGAATGACCAGCCATGCAGAATCTGGACTCTTGTCGCGTCGGCGGAGGCATAGGCCGTGGATCGAGACGCAGCCGTCGAGTGTGACATCGAACGTGCAAATGTAGCCGAAGTCGACGGCCCGCGTTGCGAAGTTCATGATTTCGATTTTCATGTTGTTCTCCTAATCTCTACCGCCGGTCGCCCATTGGCTCTGGATTCGCCGCGGCTGTGCCGTCGGCTGTGGTTCCGTCCGCAGTTCACTCTCGCGGCGGTCGTGGTTGATTGTCAGGCTCTTGTGGGCTGCGATGGCGTAAACGGCGCAGTCCAAAGTTTCATGCCGCTTGCCGGTGACGGGAACGAACTCATAGACCTTGGCGCCGCGCCGATAGCTGACCTTCATCCGCTCGCCGGTTAGCTGCTCGAAGTAGTCCGCCTCGAGGCTATCGGAGAACCGGATCTCGCCTTTGGCCAGGCGACCGAAAAGCGCAGCTTTGATACCGTCGACGCCGACAATCCAGAGCGCGCCTCGTCGTTTGGCGGAACGGCTGGCCGCAATCCATGGCAGGTTCCCGCCACGTCCTTTGATAGCCATCACCTTCCGGCGAATACGCGGGCCGCAGAAGGACATCACTTTGTCCATGGTCACGCCGTCGCCGGCATCGATCGCCGCAGCGTCAACGCCAATCGAGCCGCCGTGCGGATGCTTCCACCTGGTTTTTAGCAGGTCGTCGAGCTCCAGCCATGTCTCGTTGTCGTCCCACTGGCCGTCAATGATGATGTGCGCCAGGACATGCGGCAGGCCGCTGCGATCCCACCCTAGCAGGCTGGTTTCGAGCCGGTCGTGCTGCACATCGACGCCGGCCGTAATAGCCAATATCTCGGCAGGCATGGCTTCAAGCCCGAATGCCTCGCGACGGCCTAGCAGTTCGTGCTCGTCTAGTTCCGTTCCGCCACCGTTGGTGCCTTCAGCCAAGATCGTGTTGATGAACGTCTTGAGGTCTTCCGGATCTTTGGAGGCGGCAACGAATTCAACGGCCAGCTTGCCCCAGGCTGCGTTTTCCAAGAGGGAAACGAGCGCATTGAGCCGAAAGCCGGCATGCCCTTTGACCTGCGGCGCCGTTATGCGCCAGCGGCCGTTCTCGACCATCTGCAGCTTAAACTTCTCGTCGGTCTCGGTGCCGCACTCAGGGCAGTGCCAAGCGGCCTTTTCGGGCTGGCCGGTTGGCCATTTGATGTCGCCCCATTTCAGTTCGTGGAACGAGCCACAGTGCGGACAGGGACACTCAAAGATCCGCTGGTCGCTTTCCGCATACCGCGCCAGCACGTTCGACGTGTCTGCATCAGTCGGTGTCGAGCCGACGACGATCTTGCGGTCTGGGAAAGACAGCGTGCGCTTTTCGGCGAGCAGAAGCGGGTTGCCTTCTGCCGTCACCGACATGCCGTCGACCTCGTCCATGAGCAGAACGCGGACGTTGTGACGGCGTAGGTTCTTCGGGCTTTTGGCAGCCACCACTTTCAGCGATCCGCCGGGGAAGCGCCTCGACAGCATCGTGTCGCGGTCGCCTTCCCGCGTGTCGCCAGACAGCAGCTTGCGGATGGCCGGCGATGCGTCGAATATCGGTTCAATGTCCGACACGACATAATCCCGACAATCGGCCTCGGTCGGCAGCACGGCCAGGATGGGCGAAGGGTCGTTGGCAACGAAGCCGGCGATGGCGCCCGTCAGGAGGGTTGTGAAACCCACGCGCACCGGCTTGACGATCGTGACGCGCTCAACATCCGGGTCGCCTATCGCGTCGGCAATCTCCACCTGCGGCTTGTAGAGCTTGATGCGGCCTGAAACGGCAGCAACGGATTCAGGGAGGCGGATCGCGGATTCAATCCAGGTCGACAGCCTCATCTTCGGCGGCGGCTTCGCCTTCATGAGGGCGCGCCGCCTGATCTTGGTCAGGGTTTGCAAGGGCGGTCAAAGCCTCTCTGATTTCTTGGTCGACTAGCGCGATTGCCGCGGCGTCGAACGCGCTACCGGCTCGCCGTCGAATCCGGCCGGGGATGGCCAGCATGGCGCTGCGCACTTCGGCGACGATGCCTTCCCACTCCTGCGCCACGGCCTCGGCTTTCACGAGCTCGCCGCGGGTGGTGGCGTTCTTCAGTGCTGTGGCGTCGGCTTGTTCCTTGGCGAGCCGTGCGCGCTGCTCGGTAAGGTCGAGGATTTGCGTTTCACCGCCGCGCCCGGCTGAGACTTCCCGCAGGTGCGCAGTGTAAGCAGCGATGGAGGCTCTAAGGTCGTACTTGCCGCGGCCGGTGCGGATGATGATGGACCTATCGGCCAGGTCGCGAACGGTGCGATCCGACACGCCGAGCCAGTCCGCAACCTCGCGGGCGCCGACTATAAATTTTTCTGATGGCAACGGAACCCCCTATAAGAGTTTTGCATAGGTTGAATTTCGGGGGTCGTGGTGGCCCGCCCATGGATTGGCCGGTAGGACCCGTGCGACTTGCCGTCTTGCCATGTGCTACGACAGAAGCTTGGCGATGACCTTCTCGACCCGCTCCTGAAGCAACGGCCTTGCGATCTTCTCGAAGGCGGCAAGGGTTGCGCCCTGCGTCATCTCCGTGGGGATCACCACGCCAGAGCGAGCGAACGTGTAGAAGCGACCCTTGGTCCTGACCATCACGTGGCCTTTAAACCGCGGCACGACCTTACGAGCACCGGGAGCGCCGCCCATCATGAACGCGCCAGGGTAATAGGTCGTCTTGCCGAAAGGTTTGGCGACGACACCACCGCCTTTTTCTTTCGGCTTCAGATACTTCAGGCGGATATTCCCGCCTCGCGTCTTCATCTCGTAGGTCAATTTGCCTGGCCGCGCCTGTGATGGATCACCGACAGCAGCCACGATGACGCGGCGGTCAAGGCCGGTCTGCTTGGTCAATTCGCGGATGACTTGGGTCTTGGCGCGGTTGCCGACCTTGTTGATTTCGCGCGGTATGACCTTGGGAAACTCCTTGTTCAGCCGGTCTATTTGCCGGCCGAACTTGAGGATGGTCTTGTCAGACCACTTGGCTGTCATTGTCATTATGCTGCATCCATGTAAGCGGCCTCAACAGCCGACTTGATTGAACCCGCCTGACGATCAACGACGGCTTGCGCCACCGCTTCGGCGTTGCCCGCACCTGAGATCTGGAAGTGGTTCGTCACCTGTATGGGCGGCAGGTTGTTGTTTGCCGCTGACGACGCACCAAGCGCATGGTTCGGAGTAATGACACCTGCATTTGACGGGCTGAACAACTCAGGCCCGCGCTCGCCGACCAAGTACGTCTTGCCGGCGCTAACCGGGCCGCCCGCAGCACGCGCGCCGTCCACCTTTGGAGCATCACCACCACCGCCAAGGAATGACGGAAGGCGGATCATGCCCGAGAGATCGATGTTGCCGATGGCCGACTTGATGCGCGACGGGATCGCCTTGATCCAGGCGATGAACGCGTCGAACTTCGCGACCATGCCATCCCAGAGCGCTTGCACCATCTGCGAGCCGGCTTCGAAGATTTGCGCGTGTCCGTCGATGAAGACGCGAATAATCCGCTGCGTCATCGCCTTTGCGCCGGCTTCGATCGCCTCGCCGTGATGGAATGTGATGATCTCTTTGTCAAACAAGCCGGTAAGGCCGGACAGCTTGTCCATCACCCATGCGCCCGCGTCACCGATGGCACGCAAGCCGGCTTCGATCGGCGCTAGGACGGGCCGCAAGAATTCGAATGCGGGTGCAAGCTCCTCACTGATGCCAGCCGCCACGCCTCGCATGGTGGCGCTGATGCGGTCCCAATACTTGTACAGCATTGCACCAGCGCCTGCGACAGCGGCCACGCCTGCCGCAATGGCAAGCCATACCGGCGCGCTGATGGCAGCCAGGGCAGCACCGACGGCCGTTGCAGCGCCGGCAAAGGTGGTGAAACCGATTGCCGTCGAGATCATTCCACCGAGCGCGTAGAGCCCGGCAAATCGCAAAGCAGTGAGTGCGATGCGGAAGGCGATGACCGCGGCCGTTGCGCCAACTATGCCAGCCGTGAGCGCGGGGAAGCGCTGCGCAAGATCACTGATGTTTGTGACGGTTGGGCCGAGCACATCCATGACGCGATTTAGCGCCGGCAATAGCGCATCGCCGACGCTGATGGCCAGGTCGGTCACGCGGTTGCGGAACAACTGCATATTGTTGGCGGAGGTCTTCGAACGGACTTCGAATTCCTTGGCAGCGCTGCCCGCATATTGGCTCTTGTCGCCGATCAGGTCCAATGTATCGCCGAGCAGCTTGCCGTTGCTGATGAGCGGGCCAAGGGCGCGTGCTTCATCGCCGAAAAGGTCTGAGACGAGGCTGGCGCGCATGTCTGCTGGCAACCTGCCGATGCGCTCTAGAACGCCCTGCAGTGTGCCCATCGCATCGTTCTGCATCGACTTCGCGACTGTCTTTGATGACAGACCGAGCGTCTTAAATGCCTTTGCTTGGCGAGCCGTTGCCCCGGATCCACGAGTAAGCGCACGGCCGATGTTTAGGATGCTTGTGGACGCGACTTCGGACTCGAAGCCCGCGCCGGTCATGGCTGCACCAAGCGCCGCGACTTCTTCCGCGGTCATCCCGAACTGGCTGGCCATAGGCGCAACGCGACGGACAACATCGAGGATCTTGGGTGCCGATGCCGCGGAATTGTTGCCGAGGTGATTGATCGCGTCGGCAAGGCTGGCCGTGTCGTCGATGCTGCGACCGAGTGCTGTCTTCAGCTTGGCGAGTGCTTCGCCGGTCTGGTCCGCGCTCATGTCCCAAGCAACGCCAACCTTAGCGGCGAGCTCGGTGAACATGAGCAGTTCGTTGTTCGCGATACCCGACTGGCCGGCTGCAGCAACGATCTGCCCGAGGCCATCCGCCGCCATGGGGATGCGCAACGAAAGCTCGCGAATGTCCTTGCCCATTTGCTTGAACGCGGCCGGGCTTTCGAAGTCGACGACCTTCGCGATATCCGCGAGGGTGCTCTCGTAGGCAACGGCAGCGTTGATAGGCGCTGACAGGGAGCGAGCGAGGGCGTAGCCGGCGCCCATGGCGTCAAGCATCCTGCCGCGCATCTGGTCGAGTGCCGCGGTGTTACGCGCCTGCATCGCGTAGAGGCGAGACAGTGTGCCAGAGATGGCTTTTGCCGGACCTGAAAGCCGGTCCAGCAAGCTCACAATAAGTTTTGCGTCTTGGGTCTTAGCCATTCTTCGGGCCACCATTTTTCTGGTTCAACCACCGGACAGCGGCCTGCGCGTAGGCGATTGTTTTCTCAGGGGGGAAGCCCTCCACCTCTGAAATCGAGGTGGAGAGTTCGGAGGCGACGATGGTGATTAGATCGATCCATCGGCCGTCGATGGCTGGTCGTTTCCCAAGAGCGGCGCGACAGCCTCAGAGATGGCCGTGAAGTCCTTCAGGCTGGCGTCCTTGATGACCTGGATCGGCACGTCGGCGATGGTGGCGATGAGGGCGACCATTTTCGACAGTTCGCCTGTAAACTTGTCCAAGACCATCATGTCGCCGGTCTTCGGCTCGCGAAACGTGAGCTCGGTGTATGTCTTGCCGGAATGTTCGACGGGAGTTTTCAGTACATAGTTGACTTGCATGGGGAGTCCTCCTTCAGTGCAGCCTTGAGGCTGGACAGGGTGATGGGTGTGTCGGTGGATTTGGGAGGCAGGGCCGAGTAGACGCGGCCGAGCGTGGCAGCGTAAAAGCGCTGCATCGACGTGATGATTTGCATTGGTCAGGCCTGATTGAGCGCCAGGATGATGACGCTGGAATAGCGATCGTTGACCGTCTTCACTTCCCACCACGGCTGGCCAGGTAACTCGAGCCCGCGGATCTTGTCTTTGGCTTTGAAGACAATGCCAGGATAATCAGCGCGGTTGATCACAAGCGCGGCTTCGGCAGCGGACAGCGTGGTGGTGAGCCCGTTGCCAATGTTGATGGTGCCAGCCGGATTGGGAGTGTGGAGCACTCCGCGGATATCTTGGATGGGGCGCGTCGCATCCAACGTACCGCTCGATGTCATCGGCGAGTGGCGCACCAACTCGCCGAAGGCGCCGAGGACGGCCGCGTCAGTGGCCGCCTCCAGTTTCTTCCAGTCCATTAGATCACAATGCGACCGACGGCCGAGGGATTGGCAGCAGGAAGGGCAGCTGCGCCGACGAGCGTGTTGCCCGATGCGGTAGTGGTGAGCACCTTGTTCGTGTTGTCCCAGTAGATCGCGGCGCCTTGCGTCCATGCCTGTGCACTGGTCTTAGCATGCTCAAAGACGCCTTTCCGCTTCACGTTGACCGGCTGGCCGGACACGGCCGAGGTGACGGCAAAGCCGAAGATGCTGCCGACGAGAACGCCGTCGCCGGAGGAGACGTCATACGGGGCCGTTACTTCAAGGATTTCGCCGCTTTGGATGAAGTTCTTCATTAGTTGAATCCGTCTGTGAATGTTGGGAGGAAGCGGCGCGGCTTCGTGCCGGATAGGGCCGCGATTTCACGGTCGATGGCCGCGATTGCTGCCGCCATCTCTTGGTCGCTTTTGTATTCGACCTCGCGCCGGGTGCCGCCTGACACAAAGACGGTGCGCAGGGTGCCAGACGAGCGGGCGGCCACGAGGGCCGCCCGTTGACTGTTCAGATCCTCAATGGACATTACGCGCCAGCATTCTTTACCGCGCCGCGGAAGTCGATCGCGCCGACTGCGAAGTCGAGGTTGGCCGCGATCTTCAGCGCCAGGGTGTCAAAGTCGCGCTCGGTGCGGATCTGAGGACCCTCAGCACCACCGACGTAGCCATACACTACGGTCGGCGCGGCGCTTGGCGAGGTGAAGAGGTAGTACTCAGTCGCGCCGAGCTCTGCATCGACGACGAGTTCGGCGAAGTTTGCCCACGGGTTGACGTCGCTTGTCTTGGTCGCCTGGATGGCGGTGAGCAGCGTGCGGGCTGCGACTTCAAGATCGGTGCCGACGACGAGCATGCCGGGCTGCAGGTTCAGCTTCATGCCGTCGAGCGAGGTCTGGCTGCGCAGCGCCTTGACCATGGCGGCGATTGTCGTGGCACCAAAAGCGGCGGCGGTGGGCAGATTGCCATGTGCGACCGAGAACAGCGCGTTGCCGTCCGACATGGTCGGGTTGGCCTTCAGGACGCCGTAGGCGAGTGCGTTCTCGTCATTGGCCGCACGGATGGCGATGCCGGAGGAGAAATCGCTCAGTGCGGACAGGTCGTCGTTGATGAGAAGGCGACGGCCAAGCGCAATGCCGGTGCCGTATTCACGCGCGGAAACCTTTTCGGCGCTGGAAGACAGGGTGCCATATTTGACCTCGCCGCCTTCCTTGATCTCCTTGAAGGCCGGCACGTCGCCAACGCGGAGGAACGAATGTTCCTTAAAATCGGCAAACGGCTTGCGAGCCGCCCACTTCCGATAGGTTGGCGCGGCAATCTGGTACTGCGCAAGCAAAGCCTTGTTTGCTGCGGCCGACACAAGCTCCGGGAAATCGCTGGTGCTATGGGCGCCCACGGCACGCTGCAACAGACCTTCGGTGTCGCGAAGGTTGACCCGCTCGCCTCGGGCAACGGCAAGGTCGCCGGCCATATCGAGCAGGCGGTGCGAACGGAATTCGACGGCTCGGCCTTCCAGCTTCACGGCGTTCGGCGCGATGCGGTGCGCCAGTGCGTCGGCCATGGCGGAACGGATGGCTACCGGGTCGGTGTGGTCGGTGCCCACCTGGATGTTAGATGGTGTGTTGGTGGTGCGGGTCTTCATCGCCTCAATAGCGGCGGCGCGAGCCTGGTCGACGGTGGCTTCAGCATCGATCTGGGCGTCGATCCATGCGGAATCAAGCTGCGTGGCCTTGGCGATAGAGCGGATTTCGGCGTTGATTTCAGCGCGAGTCATGGTCTTCTGCCTTTCGGGGGTGTGGGAGCGAATGCCAGCGGCCGGATCTGCGCCGATGCTGGTTAAACTGGCCTCAAGGATTTTGAAGTTTTTGGCGGTCAGGGTTCGCTTGCCGCCGGTTGTGGTCTCTGCCCACTTCGCCACGTCGTAGCCGATCGAGGCTGAGAAGGACCGTCCGTCCGAAAGCTCCGCGGCGATGCGCTGCGCCTTGGCGGAATGGCGGGAGAGCTTGGCTGTGCCGACAATCTCAGAGCCGACGAGCCGGATGTTGGTGACGTCGCCGATGTTGTCGTCGAGGGAGCCTTGGCGATGCGAATCCAAAAGCGGAACACCCGACTCGGGCCAGGTGGCCCCGGCGAGGTCCAGAACCTCGACGAAGCCGCCGCGCTCGACCGCGGCGCCGGTGGAAAGAACAAGCTCGAACGTCCAGTCGTCCTTGTTCCACGAGGACGCGCGCATCGGCGCAGCGCGCTGTTGCGTGCCGTTTGGTAGTGTCATTGATGACCTCGGAAGTTAAGCCGCGTCGGCGACGGGCTGGTTGTTGTTCGCCGGCTTGGCTGTGAAGTCCAAGCCCAGGCTCTTCGCGCGGGTATTGTCAGCCGCAATCTCTGCGTCGAGTTGTTCAATGTCGATACCGCGGGCCGCTACGGCTTCGCGACGAGACATGAGGCCGGCGTTGATCGCGTCGATTTCGGCGGTGACGTCCCGGCTCGGATCAACCCAGTGTTGTTTAGGGGTAATCCACGCAACCGGCAAAGCCGCCTCGACGGTTGCTTCCACGCGGCCGGATAGCACTTCCAGCGTTGCCCAGCGGCGCCACACGGGCCGCAAGAACTGGAAGGCAAGCAGACTATGCTGCAGGGCTTCCACGCGCCGCCGGAACTCGACCATGCCGGCACGGATCGAACTATAGTTGACGTCCGACAGGTCGCCGGACAGCAGATAATCCGGCAGGCCAAGGCCAACCGCGATTTCCCGTTCCGTGATGTCGGCAAACTCGATTGTCTCGGCGCCCATCTTGGCCGGGTCGCTAAACCTCACGTCTTGGCCCGGCTCCATATAAAGAAGCTGGCCGGGTTGCCAGTCGCCGATGACGGTGGATCCGGACTGTTCGCCTTCCATGGGCGCCGCAGTGCCATCGGGGTTCGTAATGAAGCCAACGAGCATCGCCGCCATACGTTGCCGCATCATCTCCGCATCACGCCAGCCGTCCATGTCGGACAGGCGGATGATGACTGGTGCGAACCAGCTGACGCCACGAACTTGACCGGGCACTTCACGCCGGAAAACGTGCAGAACTTCGCTGGCTGGGTAGCGGGTGCGCTGCCGTGTGGATGCGTAGTCCATGGCAGCCGGTCGGTCGAAAATATGGAAGGCCACGCGCTTGCCGGTAGCGTCATGCTCGACCCCTTGAACGACGACATTGCCGTTCGCCAGGTTGGCCGTATAGGATGCGTCAAGCTGCTCTGCTTCGAGCACGCGGATCTGCAAAACGTCGCCATCCTGAACAAAGATGGCCAATGCTTCGCCGTCAATGACGACACGCCGGACAATCAAAGCCTGCATGCCGTAGAAGTCGGTAATGGCATCAGCGTCGGCGTCATCGGTCCAGTTTTCGAAGGCGAGGTTGAGCGTGTTGCGGAGCGGGCCGGTAGCCTTGGCCTGCCCCTTGATACCCGTGCCGACGAGGGCACTTACCCATGCCTCGACACCAGAAGCGGCGAGCGGGTTGTTGGCCGCCAGGTATCGTGCGCGGGCCGCAAGAGTACCACGAGCAGCGGCGATGGACTGCAGGGGGTGGTGCATGGTCTTGAGCGACGAGCCGCGTCTGCCGCCTTGTGCGGCTGTGTAGGACCGCTTGCCGGAGAAGAGGTTGCGGAGGCGATCAAGCATGGGCAGTACCAAAATACTTGCTTGCCCACGCCCGCACCGCGGTCCAGCAAAGCCAGGCGGGTACTGTGAGGTTCACTCCGTCCTCGGAATAGACCACCCATTCCCCATTATGGGCGACAGGCCGCGGGTCAGGCTTGCCGGCGAAGACGAACGCCGAGAAGACCGTCATGGCGTTGATGCGGACGTGCCGGATGCGGAGCTTTGCCAGGAGCGAAAGCGCGAAAACGTCGTGACACGAATAGCGCGTGCGGTTGCCACTCTGATCGCCGACTTCGAGACCGGCAGCGCGCGCCAGGGTCAGCCAGAAGCTAACAGTGGAGATCGGGGTGTCGAGGAATTGCGCAATCTCGGAGAGATTGAAGGTGGGCTTCGTCCACCACGCGGGCACGACGAAGCAACCGCCGGCGGGCGGTGAAGGATGAGCCACTACAGCCTCCTGTAGATTAGTTGTTGAAAGATGGGACGCGAAGAAAAGCCGCCCCCTCGCGGGGACGACTTTTGGAAACTTTGCCCGGTTCGCGAAGGACGCGCTCGACGGGCTGATCGCGCCCAGGAGAAGAAAACCAGGCGGCGATGGGGGGGGGGGG
>Ga0065721_10053079_pt1 | contig 10586 bp, 12 predicted proteins | sample Mesricmetagenome_FD_59108 | JGI IMG/M metagenome (GOLD analysis project Ga0065721, IMG submission 59108) | Mesophilic microbial community from rice straw/compost enrichment Sample: eDNA_1 v2 (version 2) | ecosystem: Engineered > Solid waste > Grass > Composting > Bioreactor | place: USA: Davis... | reverse complement strand
CGCGGCTGGCGGCGAAGCGAGAGGACAGTCTCCCGCCCCTTCGCCGGCAGCACTTCAGGCTGGCGTTAAGGCCGCCGACCGGCCGATAGCGATCTTCGTCGCAGGACGCGGCGTCGGGCAGCCCTACGGCGCCGCCTCCGGTGAAGCCGGTCCGGGTGCACCTCTGACGCCCGACACGCCGCTGAGGCTGGCCAGCAACACCAAGACCTTCGTCGCCGCAACCGCTCTTCGGCTTTGGGAGACGGGCCGCCTCGACCTCGACGCGCCGATCGGCCCGCTGCTCACGCCTGCGCTGGCCGAGTTGCTCGAGGCCGACGGCTACGACACCGGTCGCATCACCGTCCGGCATCTTCTGAGCCACAGTGCCGGCCTCTACGACCACGGCGGTGATCCGCGCTTCACCCGGACGATCACCGGCAATCCCGAGAAGCGCTGGACGCGGGAGGATCTGGTGCGCCTGTCGATGGAGTACGCCGATCCCCAGAACGACCCGGGCGTCGAGTTCCGCTATTCGGACACCGGCTACATTCTCCTAGGCGACATCATCGAACGGCTCACCGGTCGCGATATCGCCGCGGCGGTCCGCAGCGAACTCCGCCTTGAGCGCCTCGGCCTTCGGTCGACCTGGTGGGAGATCATGGAGACGCCGCCCGCGGGCGCGGCGCCGCGCGCCCGCCAATGGCTGGGCGATGTCGATGCGACCGACATCCATGCCTCGATGGACCTCTACGGCGGCGGCGGCCTGGTGATGTCCGTATACGACCTGGCCGTCTTCACCGCGGCGCTGTTCGAAGATCGGGTGTTCGATCGCCCGGAGACCCTGCGGGAGATGCTCTGGCAGGGGCCTCACCAGGGCGCTGAAACCTACCGACTGGGCATCTTCGTCAAGCGTGTCGGCGCCGAGGAGTTCTACTGGCACAGCGGCTTCTGGGGCACAGTCGTCTACTACGCGCCAGCCTCAGGGATGGCGGTCGCCGGCGCGACTACCAACCAGGACGGCTTCCGGGATCTCGTGGCGCTCGTGGAAAAAGCGGTCAAAGTGCCGAGACCCGAATAGAGGCCCTGTCCAGGGGATCGTCTGCCTCTGCGCCATGTCCGGAGCTTCAGGGGGTCAATGGTTCGATCCCCTGCCCTCCCACCCTTGTTCTGACGACGTCGGTTAAGCGCCAATTCCTGACATCAGCGCAGGCTTGCAGATCCGATGTTCGTGCCAGCCTTGCCGCAGCACCGAACAAGCGAGACGTCTCGGAGATTTCAGATGAGCGACGCCACCCTGAAGGGGCCAGCTTCCTACTTTCCGTCTATCGAGAAGAAGTACGGTCAGCCTGTCTCTCACTGGCAGCAGATCGTCCGCGCCGGTTACCCCGCCAAGCATATGGAGCTCGTCACGCTTCTCAAGAACGAGCATGGCATCGGTCATGGCCACGCCAACGCCTTGGTAGCGCACACCTTGGCGAGCGACGGCCTGAAGTAGCAGCGATCAAGTCTGGCGGCAGCGCCGGCTATCGCCTCATGTCAGAGAAGCGCCAAGACCGGACATTGGCGCAGGTGCGGAATGCGGACATTCGTGACGGGACCGGCGGAGCGTCCGCTTCCGACCCATAGCGGACGTTCCTTGTGAGGAAATCAAACTCCCTCGGCCAGCCATTCCAAGCTGATAAACATGGGGCCTAGGCCGATGTCCAAAAGCTGATGGCCGCCAGTGACCGTCTCGCCAGCCAAAACCAGATCGCCCTCAATGCGGTGATCGGCTTCCAGCACGGCTCCGTTAGGCAGATGCGACCCGCATTTGAGGTCGTAGGTCATGTGTAGGTCGATGCCGCCGTCTGGACGGTCCTGATAAGTCCCGCTCACCCGGCATCCGCCCTGATCGACTCCGACGACGCGCCCGTCCTTGAAGTGCGAGAGCATCGCCAATCCCCACGCCTCATCGTCCATGGGGTCCTGGTCTGATCCAGATTGGCGGACGCTGTAAAAACCGGGCCGGATGCTCATGATTTCCATTCATCCTCTATTGGGGGCCAGTCTCAGGCGAGCCAGCTAGCCCTTGGTCGATTGATCCCAACTGTCGGATGACAGGGCAACGAACTTCGGTGCCATCTCCACAGTCGACTACGGCCCGCTGCAGAACCTGCCTGAGTCGTGTCAGATCGCTGATCTTTGCATCAATGCTAGCAATCTGATCCTTGGCCATGTCCCGCACTTCACAGCACGCCTGCGTCTCGGCCTCGCCGACCGAAATCAAACGTCGGATGGTTTCGATGCCGAACCCCAACTCACGGGACCTACGAATGAACTTCAGACGTTCAGCGTGCTCCGTAGCGTAGCTACGGTGTCCGCCCTCGGTTCGGTCTGGAGCGGGCATGATGCCGATACGCTCATAGTAGCGCACGGTTTCAAGGTTCACCCCGGCTTGGCGGGCCAACCGTCCAATCGTCAACGTCTGTCGCTTCACACCCTTGATCCCGTAGTGGCTACGGGTTGTAGCCTCTATCACACTGGACGGAGTTTCCCATGACGACCCACAAGCCACCCCCTAATCCAGATGTTGTCGTCAGCACCTCGGCTGCTGTCGGGGGCTTTGCCTCGGTCTTCGCATGGGCCGCCTGCTGCGTCTTGCCTCTGGCTCTCTCCCTCGCTGGGGTTTCCTTTGCAGGAGCCGCGGTAATCGCGGGAGCGCGAACATGGTTGACGGCCATTGCGGCCTTCGTTTTGGTCTTGGGCTGGCTCTTGCACTGGCGGCGGGTCCGAAAGTGCCGAAGTGACGTGAGTTGCGCTCGACCATCGCGCACCGCTTTTTGGCTACTTGTTCTGGCTTCCGTGCTGGTTGCTCTCGCTCTGGCTTGGGGGCCTTTCATTGAGCCTTGGGCAATGAGACTTTTGATGGCAGCGCGATGAGCGACGGCATCCTGCTACAGTCCACCCTCACCTGTCCTGACTGCGGGCGTGTGGCTACCGAAACCATGCCGACAGACGCCTGCATCTGGTTCTACGATTGCACTGGCTGCGGGACCAAGCTGCGACCGCTACCCGGCGATTGCTGCGTGTTCTGTTCTTACGGCGACACTCCATGCCCCCCGATCCAAGAGGGCACCTCGTGCTGTGGCTAGCGAGGGGGCCGAGCATTAGGTCCGCTTTCCACCCATCGCGGACGTTCGGGCGTACGGCACGCCCTTGTCGGCACCGCGCCAATACCGGACATCGGTGCCGCGGCGGAAACCGGACATTCCGGCCAAGGCCGCCGAAGGACCGCCCTGGACCCATCGCGGTCATTCATCCCGGCTGACACTCTCGATCGATGGCCGACAACTGGCTCTCGGAAATCATGTTCGGCAAGCCGCCGAACCCGACGATGAAATGCGTCGCAGCTCGACCGTGGCCCAGGCGACGGCCGTCGGCGCTGCCGTCCTTCCGCAATGCCCCCCGGGTAACCGCCACCGTCCGGTACTGGGGGTCTGCCTCCAAGGCGAACTCACGCAAGAGTTACGAAACGATCTGCTTCTCGGTTGTGTTGAGACCGCTGGAAAGGTGATCTCCCATGCGATTGAGCTCGGTGTTCATTCTGGTCGCGTTTGCGTCCGTCGCCTACAGCCCTCCAGCCGGCAGCCAGACCGCGCCCTCGGGGGCGAGCGACGCCCAGCCGCCGGGCGTCGGGAGACCGGCTGCCGTAGCCAACCCGGTCGAGGCATTCTTGGCGCGGACAGCCGAACGGCAGCGCGGTCGGGAGAACGCCTTCGCCAGACGCGGACTTTCCGGCAGGGACGGGCAGTTTCGCGCGCTGCTCGCCTCGTCACGCATAAGTCCGCCTGGGCTGGGACGCCAAGGAGCTACGCGAGAGCGGCTGGAGAGCACCCTGACAACGGAAAGCATTCACCTCCTAGTCGCCGCCGGGGCCAATCCCAGCGACGTGCGGCGGCTGCGCGCTCGCGGGGTCGATCTCTTCGAAGCGGCGTCCGCCGCCATTCGGGGGGAAGCGACTTTCGCCCAGCAGGCGACCCTGGCTCCCGTTGTCGTCGTCGCCGAGGCGGTGCAGGCGCGTCAAGCCGACGGCGGCGACGGGTTCGGATCTTCTATCGGTTTCCGCGTCGTCGAAAGCCTGAAGGGAGACCTGCCAGCGGGCGCCGACTTCGTTGTACGCCAGGTTTCCGGCGCGGACATGGATGTGAGCACCGATCTGCGCCCGGAAGCCGGCGACCGGTTCCTGCTGCTGCTCTCGCGAGACTATTACGAACAACTCGTCGCGGAAGCGGGGCGTTCACCGCGAACAGGCGCCTATGCCCAGCTGCTGCCGGGTTTCGTCGTGAGGGGCGAGCAGTTGCTGCCGACCGTGATCGGTCAGCCGCCCGTCGGCTCGCTGGCCGCGGCCCGAACCGCCGCAGGTCTTTAACCCGGAGTTCCGAATGAAGACGCTCGTCACCCTCGCCTCGTGCCTGACCCTGGCGACCGCACCGGCGCTCGCCCAGACGCCGCCCATGGAGCGGAAATGGGCCTCTCCGTCGGCCCAGGTCTTTATTCACGTCGACCTTCCGCCCGCCTGCGATCCGGCCACCCAGAGGGCGATCTCCACCTGGAATGGCCAAGGGTCGCTGTGGAACTACGGATGGTCTTCGCAAAATTACCAGACCGGCTATCAGGCCTATACTGGCCGCGTAACCTTCGCCCCCCAGCGGCTGTCACCGTCCGTGCCGGGCCAGACCACGCGCTACCCCAGCACAGGAACGACCATGAATTCGGCCTGGATCGGGATCAACGACCAGATGCTGTTTTGGAACGGCAGCTACTATACGGCAGACGGGGATCTGCAGTGCCCGCACTCCGGCGGGGTTTCATCGACGCGCTACAGCTACGAATACGTGGCGCTTCACGAACTCGGTCATGCGCTCGGCTTCGGTCACCATGGCGACTATAGCTGCGTCATGAGCTACGGCACCTATGCGGGGGATCCAAGGACGCGCCCCTGTTCGGCCGAGACGCTCGAGCTTCGGAGGCAGTACGGTGCGCGCTAGATGGTCGGTCGTCGTCCCTGCCCTGGCGTCGACCGCCCTGGTTCTGCTCAGCGGCTGCGAACAGGAACCGGAAGGCGGCTCGATCACCCCGCCGGAATGGCGCACCATAACCTTCGACCGTTGCTGTGAGATCGCCCTCCCCCCTGGTTTCCGGGAAATACCGAAGCCGCCCGGCGTGGTCGACCCGAGCTTCATCGCCGTCGGCGACGGGTCCTCCGAAATCACCTTCGAATACCGGCCTCAGGTCGGCTTCCCGGAAGGTGCCTTGGGCCGGACGGGCTGGTCGAAAGAGACCGTTCTGGTTGACGGCCGGAACGCCGACTTGGTTCGGCACGATGCGCAAGACGCATTTGCCGGCGGGCGAACGCTTCGTCTCAGGGTGAGACTGCCGGATGTACCGACCCTGCAGTCCGCGCCCGCCGCCGCTAATGGCATGGAGCTCGGCGCGACCGGCCATTGCCGGGACGAAGCCAGCTGCGCGACGGTCGAACAAATTTATCGATCGATCGATCTGCCGCCGCTTCGGCGGGCCGACTGACTCGAACGGCTTTGTGGCGCCAGGGTGCCGGGCCGCCGACGAGTGCTCTACCGGCCCCACGGCAGCAGTGCGCCAGGAGCGGACACTGGCGACCCTCCCGGGATCAGACTCCGGCGATCGTTGCCGACCTCGCGCCCGACCGGGGTCGGTGCATGTTGATCCCCTCTTGGCGGCTTGGGGCACGTATCTCAGAAGGCCATGAAGGTCCGGGCGAGCATGTAGGTCGCGACCACAAAGATCAGGCCCGCGAACAGGACGTTCAGCGCTCCCCGTCTTTGGCCCACGCGGCGCGCCACGCGGGTCCCGAGCAGTCCACCCGCAAACCCGCCAGCCACGAACAGGCCCGCGATGGTCCAGTTGACCAAGCCCGCAAAAGCATAGCTCGCCGACGTCGCCACGCCGAAGCCGGTTACGGCGAGCAGGGACGACGCCATAGCGTTCATGATCGGCATGCCTGTTGCGGCGACCAGTCCAGGCACGATCAGGAACCCGCCGCCGATGCCGAAGAAGCCGGAGAGCAGACCGGTGGCGAGGCCGAAGCCGACGAGCTTGGGGAAGTTGTCGCGCCCCAGGGTGACGTGCGGCAGGCCTACCCCCTTGCGGTTGCGCAGCATCAGCACGCCGACCACCATCATCAGCACGGCGAAAAGCGCGAGCAGCCTTTCTCCGTCCATCTGCCGGCCGAACCAGGCCCCGACGACCGCGCCGAGGACGCCCGCGACCGTGAACACGGCCGCGCAGCGCCACTTCACGTTTCCGCTGCGGGCGTGGTTCGCGAGGTTGAGGAGCGCATTCGCCGCGACGGCAACAGCGCTCGTGCCGATCGCCACGTGAGGGTTGGTCACCCCAACGAGATAGACGAGCAAGGGCACGGCGAGCACCGACCCGCCGCCCCCGACGAGGCCGAGGGTGAAGCCCACCACAGAGCCGGAACCAAGCGCCAGCGCCGCCTGCAGCGCGTCCATCAGGCTGCCCCGGCGTGGCTCATGCGCCGGTTCCACGGCGCATGGCCCAGCAGGCGGGCAAGGCCGCAGAAGCCGCTCGCGCCGGCGAACGTCAGCCCTGATCCGACGAACAGCGGAACCGCAAGGAACCACGGCGACACAAGAAGGCCGGCGAGGGTGCCCAGCGCCACCATCGATCCCGCCGCGAGCTGCACCTGGCGCTGCAGCTCAAGCGGCTGCCGCGCGTCTTTGGCGACGGGCAGACCGGCGCGCCGCCAGCCGTCCAGCCCGCCTTCGAGCACGAACCATTGGCAGTCTCCGGCCTTCTGCTTCAGCCGAGGGGCCTGCGCCTCGGTGCGGGCGCCGCTGCGGCAATGGAAGATGACCGGGCCGGTGCTGAGCTGGCCGTCGTCCCAGGACGAGAGCGGCAGCGACACCGCGCCGTCGATCTTCTCGCGGGCGTGTTCGTCCCGTTCCCGGACGTCGACAAGGATGGCGCCGCCTTCGGCGCAGAGGCGCGCGGCCTCGACAGGGCTGATGGTGTTCATGCTGATTGCTCGATTAGCTACGGTCGTTGATGGGCGAGACCGGCAGGCCCGCCGCCTGCCAGCCTTCGATGCCGCCCTGCAGGAGGTAGACCTCGTCGGTCGGCACGGAGGCGGCCAGCGCCTCGGCGTTCATCTCGGTGCGCCGGCCGGTGCGGCAGTGAAAGATCACGGGCTGGCCGGGGCTCGCCTCGATTCCGGTGGCGCCGGACGACATCGGGGCGTTCTGCGCGCCCTCGATGACCTCGGCGCACTCCTGGGCTTCACGAATGTCGACCAGGAGGGCGCCGTCGGCGACGAGGCGGGCGGCGGCTTCTGGTGTGATGGGTTTGGCGGTCATGGGAGATTCCTCAGGCTTGCCCGCGCGAGGCGGGGGAGAGTTCAGGGCAATAGATGTCGCGCAGCACGGTGAGCACGCGAACAACGTCCGGGTCAGCGAGTCGGTAGTGCAGGCTCTGGGCGTCTCGCCGGTAGGCGACCAGCCCGTCCGCCCGCAGCCGCGCCAGATGCTGCGACAGGGCCGACTGACTAAGTCCGATCTCCTCCACCAGGGTGCCGACGGACAGCTCCGCTTGCGCCGACAGGTGACAGAGGATCAGCAGCCGATGCTCATTCGACAGATTGCGCAGCAGGCGAGCGGCTTCGCCGGCTTTGGCGGCGAGCGCGTCCAAGGATGCGTCAGGGGCAGTGATCATCAAGGGGCTTTCCATTAGTCTTGTCTACTTTAGTCATTGCTAATATATGTGTCAACAGCACTGACACATGGAGCCCCAATGAGCCTCTCCGCTGAAATCCGACCCTTCTTCGACGAGCCGACCAACACCATCACCTATCTGGTGTTCGACCCCGAAACCCGCCAAGCCGCCGTGATCGATCCGGTGCTGGATTACGATCCCGCATCCGGCGAAGTCGACATGCGGTCGGTGGCCGCCGTGCTTGCCGAAGCTAACCGCCTGGCGCTGGACGTCCGCTGGGCGCTGGAGACCCACGTCCATGCCGATCACCTGAGCGGCGCCCCCTACATCAAGGCGAAGACCGGGGCGCAGATCGGCATCGGCGCGCGCATCACCGATGTGCAGCGCATTTTCAGGCCGATCTTCAATGCCGCTGATCTGGTGGCTGACGGCGGAGACTTCGACCGCCTGTTCACGGACGGCGACCGCCTGCCGCTGGGCAATCTGCAGATCGAGGTGATCCACACGCCCGGCCATACCCCTGCCGACGTGAGCTACCGGATCGGCGACGCGGTGTTCGTCGGCGATACGCTCTTCATGCCCGACTATGGAACGGCGCGAACCGACTTCCCCGGCGGCGACGCCCGTCAGCTCTACCGGTCCATCCGCCGGCTGCTCGACCTTCCGGCCGAAACCCGGCTGTTCATGTGCCACGACTACAAGGCGCCGGGCCGCGACGAATACGCTTGGGAGACCACCGTGGCCGACCAGATGCTTCACAACGTGCATGTCAGCGATCGGGTGACGGAGGACGACTTCGTCGCTATGCGGACGGCGCGCGACGCGACCCTCTCCGCGCCCAAGCTGCTGTTGCCGTCCATCCAGGTGAACATGAGGGCTGGTCGCCTCCCTCCGGCGGAAGCAAACGGGGTTCGGTATCTGATGATCCCGGTCAAGGAACGCGAAGGAACGCTCTAGGCTCGGCTCCAGTTGGAGCACCCTGAGGGCAATCCCGAGCCGCTGACCAGCATCGCTCCATGCCGATACAGGGACCACCGGCGAGAAGGTTCGATGTTGAAGACCACGATCGACATCTCCGGGTCCGACCAAACCAGTCGGGCGTCCGTCGCCGCCATGGCCCTGATCGCTGTTTCCGGTCCCATCCCCGGCCGGAAGACGACAGTTGTGAACGCGGGTTGATCCGGCGGCGGCTGCATCGCCCAGGTTCCAGCGCCGGCGCTGACCAAGCCGAGCAGCAGCACCATCAGGGTCGCCGGACGCACAGACGGCGCTCTCGGTCTGCGTTTCAGCATCACGGCTCCGACCAGAATGGGAACGACACCGAAGGCGAAGAACCAGATCAGGTCCCACATCAGCGGATTGGGGCTGTCGAGCTTGATGCGGTGGATGCCGAGCACCCAGTGGGAGAGCACGCTGTCAACCACGTGCCACACGCCGAACCCGATCAGAATGGCGCCTAAGGTCCGAAGACCCCACGGTTCGGTCAGGTCGGCTCGCGCCCGCCAGAGCCCCCAGAGGGCCGCGGCCGCGACCAAATACATCAGGGCATGGAAGTAGCCGTCCCACAGCACCTGCAGGCGGAGGCTCGACACCTCCGGCACGAGGCTGAGCAGATGGTGCCACTGGAGGATTTGGTGAAGCAGGATGCCGTCGAAGAAGCCGCCCAGTGCAAAGCCCAGGACGGTCGCCCAAAGGACCCACCTGTTCGTCCATGCTGGTCGCATAGCGCTCCCCTAGATGGCATCCAGCGCTTGGCGGAGTTTGCCACCGATCTCCTCGGCCTTCGCCTTAAGGCCCGGGTTGGCGATGGCCGACATCGAGGCCACCGGGTCAACGGCGGCGATCTCGCAGCCTTCGCCGTTTTCCCTTTGCTGGACGATGACGTTGCAGGGCAGCATCACCCCGACCTTGTCCTCATGGAGCAGCGCTTCGTGGGCAGCCTTCGGATTACAGGCTCCCAGAATGATGTAGGGCCGGAATGCGACGTCGAACTTCTGCTTGAAGGTTTCGGTCACATCGATTTCGGTGATGATGCCGAAGCCTTCGTTCTTCAGCGCCTCCCGCGTCCGGGCGACGGCTTCTGCAAACGGAAGCTCGGTGATCTTGCTGTAATAGTAGGCCATGCAGGACTCCTTCCGTCCTGAAAACCGTCTGGTCGCGCGGACGTTGCAACCGACGTGCAGAACGCGCTTGGTGTCGAACCCGGCGCTGGCCGCAGGAGGCGATCACCCTTGCTTGAGGGACGCCCCGGGGCCAGGGGAGGCGCCGTCAGACGCGGCGGACAGACCCCGCGTCCATATGCACGACAACCCGGAGCCCCCCGAGGGGCGAGCGCCCGAAGGCGAGCCGCCAACCGTGGGCGGTCGCCGAGACCTCGGCGATCGAAAGGCCCAGACCCGCCCCGCCTGTCACCGCGTTCGGTCCGCGATAAAACCGCTGTCCCAGCCGGGGCAGGTCGGCCTCACTCACCCCGGGACCGTCGTCCTCCACGATCAGGATCGGGTGCTCCGGACCGATCGCGGCATCCACCCGCACGCGGCTGCGGGCATGGGCGCAAGCGTTGGCCAAGAGGTTGGCGAACAAGGGGCCGACCCTGTCGAAATCGACGTTCAGTTCCAGAGCCGCGGCCGCCGACGTGAGCTCCAGCTCGACGGGGCAGCTTCCCGCATCCGGCGTCACGATCCGCGTGAGCGGCGTCCAACGCCGTTCCAGCGGCTGCTCCGACACCTCATCGGCTCGGGCCATCTCAAGCAATCGGCTGACCAGCGCGGACGTCCGGTCGACCGATGCGACCATCTGCTCGACGGCTCGGGCCCGCACCTTGGGGTCGGCTGCTGCCGCCGCGATCTGCGCCTGCA
>Ga0065721_10053078_pt1 | contig 10586 bp, 10 predicted proteins | sample Mesricmetagenome_FD_59108 | JGI IMG/M metagenome (GOLD analysis project Ga0065721, IMG submission 59108) | Mesophilic microbial community from rice straw/compost enrichment Sample: eDNA_1 v2 (version 2) | ecosystem: Engineered > Solid waste > Grass > Composting > Bioreactor | place: USA: Davis... | reverse complement strand
TATAAAGAAATAGCGGCCAGCCTGTTCATCAGCCAGGAAACGGTTCGTAAACACGTGTACCATATTTACGAGAAACTGCACGTGAATAACCGCGTGGAAGCTATCAATAAGTTTTTTGGAAGATAGCGGAGGGTGTAGCCATGATACTTACCATTACCATTGCCTGTCCTATTTATGAGTGGTTCTGTTAGTCAAAACCTTATTTCCTGTGGCCCGTTCATTAGTGAACGGGTCGTTGTTTTCAGGTAAAAAGAAAGCGGCTCACGCCGCTTTCTTTTTACCTACCAGGGTATATCCAGTTTATTATTCTTTCGCTCTACATCCGCCATTCGCATCGAGGGATCAATCTCTATCACTTTCAAATCGGTGATCCTCCTGTCTATTTCAAAGGTATAAGTAGGATGGGTCCATTTCCAGGCCTCGTATACAGTACGTGGTATGGCGGGGTCTTCCACGGGCTTTTGCCCAAACATGAGGTATTGTGGAATATAGGCCAGCAGCTTGCTGTTGTCTTTAAACTGTATCAATACATCTATGGGCATGGGCATCTGCCCAAGACGGCGCAGCCTGATTTTGGTTTTGCCGCCTTCTTCCCATAAACTGTCTATGCCGTAATCGATGGTCTTGGTGGTGTTTACAAAATATTCCTTGTACCAGTCCAGCTTGATATCGCTTACTTTTTCGGCCACACGTATAAAGTCGTTTATATTGGGATGTTTGAAACGCCATTGTTTATAATATTCCAGCAAAATGGCATCGCGTACCTGGGCGCCTACTATATAACCCAGCTGCTCCAGGAATACTTCGCCCTTGGCATAGGCGGCCTGACTATACGCATAATTGGTTTCGAAATGATCGGCATGGGTGGTAAGGGGTTCTTCCAAACCGCTGGCGGCCAAATCAAAATAGCTGTCGTAGGTATTGGTATGCGGATTGGGCCGGGTAATATAACTGAAGCTGCCTGCCAGACTATCGACCAGGAACTTCCTGCGCGGACCGGTGCTGGTTTCATTCTGAGTAGGCACTACACCGGCTACGGTATGATAATACTGGTTGATCAGCGTGGTAGCATAGTTGGTAAAACCCTCATCCATCCAGGCATACAGGCTTTCGTTGGTGCCCAGCATCATCTGGTACCAGCTGTGCATCCATTCGTGAAAGGCCGTACCCAGTCCGGGACCGGCAATAAGCGTAGCCATGGGATATTCCATGCCGCCATCACCCCCATGTATAAACGTATATTGTTTATAGGGATAGGGACCGAATTTCTTTTCAATAAAAGGCAGAACGGTCACGGCCGCATCGGCTACCTGTTTCCAGGCATTATCGAAGTTTTGCAGGTATTTGTTGAAATCGTTACCATGCGAAGCCTTGTCGGTGGGGTTCAGTTCATTGAATTGGCTTCTCAATAAAGCGGTATCGCGGTTATAGATCACGTGAATTACCGGTCCATCGGCAATGGTGCGGGTGATATGCGCGTAATCAGGGTCGGCAGCCCACATAAAATCGTGCACATTGGGCGCTATAAAATGCCAGGTAAGCGTGGGGCCGGACGGGCGGGTAACTTTTGTGCCTTTAGGCTCGTAGCCATAGCCTATCTGGCTGGCGTTTTGCAGGTAGCCGGTACCGCCGATCATATATTTTTTATCGATGGTGATCTTTACATCATAATCGCCCCATACGCCATAAAACTCGCGGGCAATATAAGGTGTGGGATGCCAGCCTTCGTAATCGTATTCGCAAATTTTGGGATACCATTGGCTCATCGAATAGCGTACGCCCGTTCTGGGATTATCACGGCCGGAGCGGCGCACCTGCAGGGGCACCTGTGCTTCGAAGTCCATATCGAATACCACTTTTTGTTTGGGCAGAATGGGCTGGCTGAGTTTTACTTCCAGAATAGTTTCATGAACGGTATATTTTTGGACTACGCCGTTCATCTTTAACGTTAGTATTTTCTGGTAACCGATCTCGTCTTCCTTGAGGTGCAGGATGCGGTCGCGCACGCGGGGATCCCAGTCGGGGCGGTCGCCTAATTTTTTTTGCCCCAGTACGCGGCTGCGTTGGTCCATCATGCTGTTGGGCTGAAAGGCATTCCAGTAAAGATGGTAGAAGACTTTTTTAAGGGTATCGGGAGAATTGTTGGTGTACTCGAGTTTTTGTTTGCCGGTAAACCGGTTGGTGGTGACATTCATGTTAATGTCCATGGTGTATTTCACCTTTTGTTGCCAGCGATCGGGTTGGGCAAACAAGGAGAGCACGGGCAATACGCCTATCAGCAGCGTACAAACTGTTTTCTGCATGGTCCTGTCGTTTTATACGCCCCGAAAGATAGGCAAAAAAATCCCGCCTTCGCTAATGCTTCGGCGGGTAAATATTTTTAAAGAGTGATCTTGTCACTTATCAACCTTCCCTCACTACTATACAACAAATTCTTCTTCTGTATATCATTCTTTTCTACCTGCAGGCGATACTGTATCTTCTCACCGGGTATTTGCATTTTATACACTTCATCTATTGTCCAGTCCGACGAATATTTACTCTTTTCAAAACCATCCTTCACGGCATCGGGCAGTTCGTCTTCTGTTATCTTGTTCTCGGTGCTTTGCCACAGGCCCTTGTTATTAAATTTGGCTTCATAATGTACACTGTCCAGGTCGAAGGAGGCGGTAAAGCCCGATAACCTGTCACGCCACTCTACATTAAGCGCCATGGGATATTTTGTTCTGAAGGCTTCGGTTACGGCAGCAGGCAGTTTGCGTACCTGGGCGTTGGTGGGAAGGTACATTACCAATGCAACACCAATAGCCAGACAATATAGTATGCGTTTTTTCATATCATTCTTTTATGAGGTTGATAGCAAATTTCAAACCCTGATGTGAAAAGAAAAACATAAAATTGAGGTAGAAAGCCTCATTCTTTCCCCGCCACAACAATCACAATCTCTCCCTTAACATCTTTTTTGCTGAAATGTTCGTGTAGTTCCTGCAGAGTGCCATGGGCGTTTTCTTCATACATTTTGGTGAGTTCGCGGCTTACACTGGCTATGCGGTGGGCTCCGAAATACTGTTGCAGTTCCAGCAGGGTTTTCACCAGGCGGTGCGGAGATTCATAAAATACGATGGTGCGTTCTTCTTCGGCCAGTTTTTTCAATAGGGTCTGGCGGCCTTTTTTCAGGGGCAGGAATCCTTCAAATACAAAACGGTTCATGGGCAAGCCGCTGTTCACCAGGGCGGGCACAAAGGCGGTGGCGCCGGGCAGGCATTCAACCTTCACGCCGGTTTTGATGCATTCACGCACCAATAAAAAAGCGGCATCTGAAATACCCGGTGTACCGGCATCGCTTACCATGGCCATGCGTTTACCTTCCAGCAACTGGTTGATGAGGTGTTGTACAACCTGATGTTCGTTGTGCTGGTGATAGGGCGATAATGGACGGGATATCTGGTAATGTTGCAGCAACCTGCCGGTAGTACGTGTGTCTTCGGCCAGTATCAGGTCTACCTGCTTCAGCACATCCAGGGCGCGAAGCGTTATATCCTGCAGGTTGCCGATGGGAGTGGGAACGATGTACAGCATGAACTAAGAAGTAAGAAGTAGGAGGTAGAAAGTAAGAAAAGCAGGTTCCATCCTACTTCTTACTTCCTACCTCCTGCATCTAGTTTACAGAGATCTCGAAATATTCCATCACCGGGTTGGCGAGTAATTTTTTGGAAGCTTCTTCTGCAATGGCCTTTGCCTGGTCGGGTGAAGCGGCCTCTACCTGCAGGGTGATATTCTTACCAATGCGTACGTCGTTGATAGCTTGTAATCCCAGGTTTTGTAATCCTCCCATAACAGCTTTACCCTGTGGGTCTAATAATTCTTTCAGAGGCATTACTTTCACCTGTACTGTATAGGTCATGTATTTTATTTTTTGAAGGCCAAAGATACAATGATGTACATAATAAATACTAAAGGAACTGCTATCCATTGCAGGAATATGGCTGCAATAATAGCTACCAGCAGCAAAATGATCTTGGGCATGTTACTTTTTACCGAGAAATTGGTAAACTTCATCGCCATCAGCGGCAGGGTGCTTACCATGAGCCAGCTTACGATCAGCGCAAAACCATACCACAACCATTTATTTTTCAGCAGCTGAATGGCGGTTTCGTTTTGCGAATACCAGAATATCAGCGGCATGGAAGCTACCAGCAGCCCGGCAGCGGGGGCAGGTACGCCTTTGAAGCCATATTGCTGCGAGTCGTCCAGGTTAAAACGGGCCAGCCGGTAAGCGGCGGCGCAGGGTATTAAAAAGGCAGGGAACAGCCAGGCGATAGACACTTCAATACCATCGGGCTCATTGGCATAGCTGAGGCGCAGGAACTGGTACACGATCATACCGGGCGCCACGCCAAAACTCACTACATCGGCCAGCGAATCGAGCTGTTTACCCATGTCGGAAGTGGCTTTGAACAGGCGAGCCACAAATCCATCCAGGAAATCCACCACGGCGGCCAGACCAATAAACAATGAACCCAGCCATATTTTTTCGGGAATGGCTACCAGTTGTGTGCCATCTTCATCGGTGGAAATGATGATCCCGTTTTGAAGAATATATATGATTGCAATACAACCAAAGAACAGATTAATGAGTGTAAAGAGATTGGGAATATGTTTCATGCTTGTGCAAATTAGCTAATTAGTTTTTCATCAGGGCTTCAATCTCTTCGGCAGTAATGGGAATATTCGCCATCAGATCTTTATTACCCGTTTCCGTGATCCATACATTGTTCTCGATACGAATGCCCATCTGTTCTTCTTCTATATAAATTCCCGGCTCAATGGTAAACACCATGCCCGGTTGAATGGGCTCGGTACGGGTGCCCAGGTCGTGTACATCAATACCCAGGTGATGCGAGATGCCGTGATACAAATATTTACGATAAGCTTCCTTGTCGTTTTTGATATCTTCTTCTTTCAGCAAACCGAGTTTTACAAATACTTTACCGGCCTCCTCTCCTACCTGATCGGTATAATCGATGATACTGATACCGGGCTTCAATATGCTTTTGGCATAATTGTGCAAATGCAGGCAGCCATTGTATACCTCGCGCTGGCGTTTGGTGAATTTGCCGTTTACGGGTACCGTGCGGGTGAGGTCGGCGCAATAACCGCCATATTCGGCGCCAAAATCCATCAGCACCAGCTCGCCGTCTTTACATTCCTGGTTATTGAATACATAGTGCAGAATGCGGGCGCGGTCGCCGCTGGCAATGATGCTGCCATAAGCCGGACCTGTAGCGCGTTGCGACAAAAACGAATGCCATATCTCGGCTTCTATTTCATATTCCATTACGCCCGGTTTGATGAATTTTAACAGGCGTTCGAAAGTTTTTTGGGTGATGTCGATGGCCTGTTGAATCACGGCTACTTCGGCGGGTGTTTTGATGGCCCGCAGTTCCTTCATGATCTTTGCGCTGCGTTTGAACTGATGCAGGGGATATCGCTGGCGCATCATTTCGGCATACCGGTAATCGCGCACGGGCACATAGCTCGATTTACGGTCGTTTTCGTTGGTGTTGAGATAAATGGTATCGGCCAGGTGTATCCAGGGTTGCAGTAAACTGTCCAGCGTATCGAGCCATACCACGGTGGTCATGCCGGAAATTTTGCGGGCCTCTTCCGACCGCAATCTTTTACCATCCCATTTTTCTTTCTGCTCGTTGGGGCGCACCAGCACCAATACCTCGCGATAGCGGGGATCGGGGTTATCGGGAAAGAGGATCACCATGGTGTCTTCCTGGTCAATACCACATAACCAATACAAATCGGAGTTTTGTTTGAATTTATGAAGGGCATCGCCATTGGTGGGCAGCTCGTCGTTGCTGTTGAAAATGGCGATGGCGTTTTTTTCCATTTTCTCAATAAATCGTTTCCTGTTTTGGGTGAATAGATCCGGGTCAAGTGGAAGATATTTCATATGTATTCAGATGTAAATGCTGTAAAAATAATCAATCAACGCTTTTGGGGCCCTGAAGGTATGGGATCGGTCAAATTATCAGGAATTTAAAGGTTTAGTTTTTCTCTATCAAAATTCGTGGCCGGTCAAAAGACTTGAAAACGAACGTTTGTATATTGAAAATTATGTAGCTATTCCCCATTATGATTGAAATTTCATCAATAATGTGTAAAAAAGCCACATTGGTTTGAATAATTTTTAGAACTATATTTGACCCCTAAAAACAAACGAACGTTAGTTGTATGTCAGTATCAACTCTTGTACATCCCGCAAAGAAACTGGAGCTGTTGGGTATCAAAGCAACGCAAACCACGCATTACCAACTAAGCCCCGAGGAGCTCATTCAACACACCCTGAGGCTGAACGAAGGCGAGTTAAGCGATACAGGGGCCCTGGTGATCAGGACCGGTGAGTTTACCGGCCGCTCGCCCAAAGACAAGTTTATAGTGAAGGATGAGATCTCAGCTACTACAGTTCACTGGAATGAGTTTAACATTCCCATCGATGAAAAGTATTACCAGATCATTTATAAGAAGATTGTCGATTACCTGAATGCCCAACCCGAACTGTGGGTACGCGACGGGTATGCCTGTGCCGAGCCGCGGTACCGGCTCAACATCAGGATGATCAACGAAAAGCCCTGGCTGAACCTGTTTGGGTACAATATGTTCCTGCGTCCCAATGAAGAGGAGCTGGACAATTTCAAACCCGACTGGCATATACTGGCCGCTCCCGGATTGCACCTGGATGCCGATGAATGCGGCACCCGCCAGCACAATGCAGCTGTGATCAGCTTCAAACACCGCACCATATTGATTGCAGGCAGTGGTTATACCGGCGAAACCAAGAAGGGCATATTCACCATTCTGAATTATATATTACCGCACGACAGAGATGTGCTGAGCATGCACTGTTCGGCCAATATTGGCGAGAAAGGCGATACCGCTTTGTTTTTTGGCCTGAGCGGTACCGGTAAAACTACCCTCAGCGCCGACCCCAATCGTAAACTGATTGGTGACGATGAGCATGGCTGGAACGACCATGGTGTATTCAATTTTGAAGGGGGTTGTTATGCCAAGTGTATTGATCTGAGCCCTGAAAAAGAACCCGCCATTTACCAGGCCATTCGCCGGGGCGCCCTGGTAGAAAATACCTTGTTTTATCCTGGCACGATTGTGATTGATTTTTCAGCTTGTTCCATTACAGAAAATACCCGCGTCTCCTACCCCCTGCATTACATTAGTAATGCCGTAGAGCCATCTATCGGCGGCATACCGGAAAATATATTCTTTTTAACCTGTGATGCGTATGGCGTGTTGCCGCCTGTTTCAAAGTTAACACCTGCCCAGGCCATGTACCAGTTCATTTCGGGCTATACCGCCAAAGTAGCCGGTACCGAAGCCGGTGTTACCGAACCCAAATCTACTTTCAGCGCCTGTTTTGGCGCACCCTTTTTACCCCTGCATCCCGGACGTTATGCAGCCATGCTGGGCGAAAAGCTGAAGAAGCACAAAGTGAATGTTTGGCTGGTGAATACCGGCTGGACCGGAGGCGCCTATGGTACCGGCAGCCGCATCAAACTGGCTTATACACGCGCCATGATTTGTGCGGCATTGGAAGGAAAGCTGGATGGTGTGGCGTATGAAACACATCCTGTGTTTGGCGTGGCGGTGCCTGCCAGTTGTCCTGGTGTACCTGCAGACATATTGAATCCGCGTAATACCTGGCGTGATGGCGAAGCCTATGACAGGGCTGCTATACAGCTGGCGAAGCAGTTTGTAAATAATTTTCAGAAGTATGCCAGTGGGGTATCCAAGGAGGTTTTGGCGGCCGCGCCGAAAATATAATTGTGAAATTTTTGTTATGTTTCGATTATTTTAGATATTAGAACGCCATTTTTACGGCCTCAACGATTACTTTGCCATAGAGAGGGTTGTCCCGGTTGGGGACAACCCTTTATAGCGTTTGGGGATACCCGATTTCCGGGTTTCGCGGTACCGGGGGTCGGGCTTCAGGCCCGGTGGCAGCAATCCCGCAAAACGCTCCCCACGGGGGCGTGTTTTGCGGGTCTGTAGGTTTTGCTCTGCCAGCATTCAGGGCACCGGCGCCATTTGCACCATTACGAAATTTGTTTTAAGTTGCCTCTATGATACTCTTACTAAATCTCCTCCTCCTCACCACCATTCACCAATCCAACCTCATCCCCTGGAGCGCCACCCGCAAACTCAGCTGGGACGACTTCAAAGCCAGTCCCGACCCCAAATCGCCCAACGCGGCGCTCACCAACAGTATCATCAACATCGAATTCAGTTTCGATGATCAAACTCTTACTTATAATATCCGCTGTTCCTTTGATAAGAACACCTCGTGGGTACGCATCCGCAACCACAACATACTCACGCATGAACAAGGCCATTTCGACATAGCAGAAATCTATGCACGCCGCCTGCATAAAGCCGTAAAAGAATACCGCTTCAATCCCAAAACCGTGAACCAGGACGTCATGGACATTTACCAAAACATGATGAACCTGCACCGCCAGGCCCAAACCCTGTACGATAAGGAAACCGATTTCTCGCGCAATAAAGTAAACCAGGAAGACTGGTTGAAAAAGATCAACCAGCAATTGAACGACCTGAAAGCTTATGCCAATTACCAGTCGGTAACTATTAAAAAGTGATGGAGATGCCGGCTATCAGGAACCTTAGCTGAAAGCTTATCAGAACAAACCATAAAACATCGAATCAATCTTCGACATAATATCACCCAAATGTTCTTCGTTCTCGGGGAATTTATTTTTATCGATATCTATGATCAGCAGGTTGCCTTCTTTATACCCTTCTATCCATTTATTATAAAAATCATTGAGGCGTTTCAGGTAATCGAGCCGTATATTTTCTTCATATTCACGGCCGCGTTTTTGTATCTGCGCCACCAGCGTGGGCACCGATGCTTTTAGATAAATAAGCAGATCGGGCGGCTGCACCATCGACTTCAGCGTTTCGAAAAACATAAAATAGTTATCGAAATCGCGTTTGCTCATCAACCCCATTTCGTGCAGGTTGGGCGCAAAAATATAAGCATCCTCATAAATGGTGCGGTCCTGTATAACGGTTTCCGTGCCGCGATGAATTTCATTCAGTTGTCTGAGGCGGCTGTTCAGGAAGTAAATCTGGAGGTTGAAACTCCACCTTGGCATATCCTCATAAAAATCGAAGAGGTAAGGATTATGATCAACATCTTCAAACTGGGGTATCCACTTGTAATGTTTACTGAGCAACTCGGTGAGAGTTGTTTTACCTGCACCTATATTACCCGCTACTGCTATGTGCTTCGGTTTCTTTGATTTTGCCATTATTTGATGAATTTCCCGATTTCTTGTTATACCGGCAGAACCGGGCCTGACGGGACCAAAAATTTAAGATATTAATTCTTTACGTAATCAACGTCCTTTTTTAGTAATAATTGAGTCCCATGGCCTGCCTTACAATGTCCATGGTAGCCCGGGCGCTGATGCGGGCTTTTTCGGCGCCTTCCTGCATGATCTTTTTCAGGTAGGCGGTATCCTGCTGTATGGCGGCAGCCTTTTCGCGAATGGGGCTGATAAAGCGCACCATATCTTCAGCCAGTTGTTTTTTCATATCACCATACCGTATGGTGCAGGCATTGTAGTCGTCATCGAATTTCCGTATGGCATCCGGGGCGCTTACGAGCCGCATCAGCAAAAACAGGTTTTCGATATATTCGGGTTTGGGGGAGTTCGGTTCTTTGGGACCTTCATCGGTTTTGGCCTTCATCACCTTTTTGCGTATCATATCGTCGCTGTCGCTCAGGTACAGCGTGGCATATTGATTTTCGCTTTTGCTCATTTTGCCGGTGCCGTCCAGGCTGGGCACTTTTATCAATTGCTCGCCAAAATTAAAGGCCCTGGGTTCCGGAAATACTTCGGAATAACGGCGGTTAAAACGGCCTGCATAGTCGCGGGCTATTTCCAGGTGCTGTTCCTGGTCTTTGCCTACCGGCACCAGGTGGGCGCGATGCAGTAAGATATCGGCCGACATCAGTACGGGATAGGTCAATAAGCCGGCGTTTACATTCTGGGGTTGCAGGCGCACCTTGTCTTTAAAGGTGGGTGTTTTTTCCAGCTCCCCTACATAGGCCAGCATGTTCAGGTACAGGTACAGTTCCGAGGTTTCGAACAGGTGGCTTTGGCAATACAGGGCCACATTGTCGCGCTCGGGATCCAGACCGCTGGCGATGTTTTCGGCCAGTACCCGGTGAATGTTGGATTTGAGTTCTTTTGTATCGGGATGGGTGGTGAGCGAATGGAGGTCGGCCACCATGAAATAGCATTGGTAGTTTTCCTGCATGCGAACATAGTTACGCACAGCCCCGAAGTAGTTGCCCAGGTGCAGGAACCCGGTGGGGCGAATACCGGACATTACAATTTCTTTCTGTATCATAAGGAGGGCGAAGATACAAATCATTTATATGCGTTAACGTTGAATAACGTGCCCAATACTTGCATAACGCGCCGTAGAAACCCAGGTTATCTGCCCCCAGGCCCGCAAAATGCCGCCGG